>Ga0209772_10000018_pt1 | contig 36347 bp, 28 predicted proteins | sample BogFormECP03_OM1_FD_188235 | JGI IMG/M metagenome (GOLD analysis project Ga0209772, IMG submission 188235) | Bog forest soil microbial communities from Calvert Island, British Columbia, Canada - ECP03_OM1 (SPAdes) (version 2) | ecosystem: Environmental > Aquatic > Freshwater > Wetlands > Bog ... | reverse complement strand
CGTTTCGAGCAGGCCGACAAAGGGACGCTCTTCCTGGATGAAGTAGGCGATATTCCGCCGGCCCTGCAGCCCAAACTGCTGCGAGTACTACAGGAACAGGAGTTTGAGCGATTGGGCAGCACTCGGACTCACCGGGTGGATGTTCGCCTCGTGGCCGCAACTAATCGTGATCTGACGGAAATGGTGAATCAGGGCCAATTTCGCATCGACCTTTATTACCGTCTGAACGTATTTCCCGTCATGATGCCACCTTTGCGGGCTCGGCGCGAGGACATCCCGGTGCTAGTGCGCCATTATGTGGACAAGTATGCCAAAAGAATGAACCGGCAAATCGAAACGATTCCCTCCCACGCCATGGAGATCTTTGAAAACTATCCTTGGCCGGGTAATGTGCGCGAGTTGCAGAACTTCATGGAGCGGGCCGTGATCCTGTCAACCGGTAGCGTTCTCCGGCCTCCACTGGCCGAGCTTCAGCGGACAACGGTGCAGGCGACTAGTTCGAAGCTGAGCACCCTCAAGGAGCTCGAACGTGAACACGTCCTCCAGGCCGTCCGGGAATCCAACTGGATCATTGGGGGCCCCAACGGTGCAGCGGCACGACTCGGGATGAAGCGGACAACCTTGGCGTATCGGATCCAGAAACTGGGAATCGCGTGCCGCCCGCAGTGACGTTACCCGCTGGCGGTAAAAGCAAGAACCAAATAACAAGGATTGGTACAACATGAAACTCATTCTTCGTGCGATTAGATTGATATCTGCCGCGCTTCAGGTGCTTCTGTCCGTGCTAGCGATGACGGTGGCTGCTCCACCTGTGGTCGCGCAGAAGGGGGCGAACGAGACCGTCACCCAAACGGCCATTGAACAGTTTGAAAACAATCCGCTGATAAGCATTTCGCTCGGCAAAGATGTATTTATGTTCTCAGGGGACGGAGGAGATGTTTTAGCGATCGCTGCGCAAGACAGCACTCTGCTTATCGACAGCGGAATAAGCTCGCGGGTTTCTGAACTCAGCGATGCGATAAACAAAACGACATGGCGCCCGGTCACTCGTCTGGTCAGCACTCATTGGCACTTTGATCACACGGGAGGGAACGTATATTTCGGCTCCGGAGGCGTGGAAATCATAGCGCAGGAAAACGTAAAAAAGAGGCTCTCGTCGACACAGAACCTCTCTTTGATCGGCTTGCACGATGGTCCCTATCCGCCCGAGGCCATCCCGACCGTAACTTATTCGAGCAGCACGACGCTGAGTCAAGGTTCTCAACGGCTGACATTGGTCAACTATGGACCCGCGCACACCGACGGAGATACGGTTATATATATTGCTCCGGCGAATGTCGCCGTCGTAGGAGACATTTTCTCGAATCGCGTCTATCCCGTCATCGATCTCGCGTCAGGAGGATCGATCGAGGGAATGATTCATTCCCTCGATCAAGTGCTGTCGCGGATTGATGAGCAAACAAAGATCGTCCCAGGCCACGGACCGTTAGCCGCTCGCGCAGACCTGGAAGACTATCGCGACATGCTGCTACAGGTCCGACAACGCGTCAAGGCCTTGATCTTGGCAGGAAAGACAATCGATCAAGCTGTGGCCGCAGGGCCAACCAAAGACTACGATTCCAGATGGGGTGGCGGTTACCTGACTCCGGAAATCTTCACAAGGATGGTATTCAGCAGCCTGGCTGACGTCAGTGCGACTCGGTAAGTGCCCGTGTGCTAAACGGCATTTGTTCTGGCGGCTCGCTGAAGATGATCTTGTTCGCGGCTCATCCGCGTTCGCAGGTAGCATGAGCCGCAATGGTCAGAGGAGATGTGGCAATGGACTCCGTCACTGTATTGTGCATCGATGATCGTCCTCAAGTCCTGGAGCTTCGCAAAGCGTCCCTAGAAGGTCATGGTTATTGCGTCAAGATCGCGTCGAGCGGCTACGCTGCAATCAAATTGTTGGAGGAAACGTTGGTGGCCGCGGTACTACTCGAGTTCAAACAGGAAGGTATGGACGCTGAGGCCGTAGCCTGCCATATCAAGCAACGGTTTCCCGGACTGCCTATCATCTTGCTCTCTGCGTATTCGGAAATGCCGGAGCGAATCCTGTGGTTAGTGGATGAATACGTGATGAAGAGCGAATTTCCCGAACGGATGGTGCTACTCATGGACAAAGTTCACACGCTCCGACCCTAGTGGCGCCGCCAGGGCGAAGCAGCAGCTTAGTCACGCGTCTTCAACAAGAATTGGCTCGCCCGGATATTACGGTCAAATTCCACAAAAATAGTCAGGATATGCAATGAATTCCAGCGTCGCATCGTTATCGTTCGGGTCGAGTGTACGCAGCAGCACCCTTTGGTGCCGGACCGTTTAAGCGAAACGCAGGCGTAACGTTGGCTATTCCGCTTCAAGACCCATCGAAGGAGAGGCATCCCTGCGAGAACGAACTCTTATCCGAGGACGGCGTGGCCAGCGATTGCCCACGTGGTGCTGGAAATGTACTGGAACAAGTTCCGATCGATCAAATACGAAGCAACGATCAAGGTGCTATTTTTGTCGGTGCTTCTCGCCTTTTCCGCAGCGGGAGCTCTGGGGCAATGTGCCGGTAAGGTGTCCTCCCCCACAGCTGCTTCCGACTGCGCCGCTCGCGAAAGCCCTCGCGAGGGAACAGCGATTCTCGATCCAGCTCACTCCTACACCCTTGCAGAACTGGTCGATGTTGCCGAGCATCACAATCCCAGCACGCGCACAATCTGGGAGCGCGCAAAACAGAAGGCACGCGAACTCGGTTTGGCAAAAAGCGCTTATTATCCCGAGTTCGAGGGGCTAGCTGTTTTCGGCGACCAGAGATCGATAGATCCATTCCCGAAACCGCTCGCTCCTCGCGGCTACACCACGGTCGAGGTACCCATCGTCCAACCCGAAGTCACGCTCCAATATCTCGTCTTTGACTTTGGTAAACGCGAGGGGAGCGTGGACTCCGCGAAAGCAGAGAAGCTCGCCGCAGGTGCAGACGTCATTCAGGTAAATCAAGCGCTCGCGTTTCGCGTCGCCAGTGCTTATTACCAGCTCGTGACTGCACAGGAAAGATTGCAGGCCTCTCAGGACACGTTGCGAACTGCACAAACCACGCAGGATGCGGCTGAGAACAGACTGGACAACGGGCTTTCAACTCTGCCCGATGTTCTCAACGCCCGGGCCGAAACGTCACAGGCAGTGTTCGACGAGGAATCCGCAGATGGGGACGAAAAGATAGCGCGCGTCACGCTGACCGAAACGGTCGGAGCTGATCCGTCACCCAACATAGTCATTGACAGCCAGAGGAGTGCGCCGTTGCCGGAGAGACTCACAATGTCCATCGAGGCGCTGATCGACCGCGCGATGAAGGATCGTCCCGAACTCATGGCGCAAAATCTACGAATCCGATCCGCCGAGGGTCGCATTCGTGCAGCTAGAGCAGAATACAAACCGCAGATTGTTCTCTCGGGCTCGGTTGCGCAGACCTCCGTGTGGCCCACAGCGGATTACGGCCAGTTCGGTCCTGCGAGCGAACCTACGTGGTCGGTCGCACTAGGCGTCCAGTGGCGCATCTTTGACGGAGGTGTCCGCAAAAACGAACTTTTGATCGCCGAATCAAAACGCCGTGAAGCGGAGGACGAACTTACGGCGAAACATGATCAGACGACGCGCGAGGTCTGGACTGCTTACATAGCATTCCGGACAGCATTGCGAAAGCACGACGCCGCTGTGGCGCTTCTCGAGTCCGCCAACGCCTCTTATTCGGCATCGCTCGATGCATACAAATATGGAGTCAAGAATCTGGTTGATGTTGTTACCGCAGAGAAGCAACTGGCCCAAGCTCGCCTATCCAGTGTCTCCGCACGATCAGAGTTATTTCTAGAGGCAGTCAACCTTGAATTCGCAACCGGAAATCTGCTGCGGAATCAATCGGCAGCGACAAGAGTTCAATCCCAGGACGGACGGCCATGATTTCGCCGAGGCTGCAATTGCGCTTTTCTTTCCTTGTAGCCTTGGCGTTGCTGTGTGCCGGGTGTGAACGTGCACCATCCATAGATGTGATTGGCTCGTTTTTTCCAGTTTGGATGCTATGCCTGTCGCTGGGCGTCGCGCTGGCCTTTGTGGCGCGGTACTTCCTCCTGCGTTATCAATTGGAGTCTGAAGTTGGCCCTCTCGCGCTTTTCTATCCCTGCGTCGTCATCTTAGCTGCATGCGTATTGTGGCTCATGTTTTTCAGATAGGACAATGTTATGACAGAGGAAATGAAGAACCCTGGCCGAAGAACACTTGGACGCAAGATCTTCATCGCGACGATCAGCGCTACGCTCATAGCTTTGTTGCTCGTCATTATCGATAACGACTTGCATCCTCGGACCGACGATGCCAGCGTGCGGGCGAACTCCATAGAGATCGCGCCGGAAGTCAGTGGCCGTCTCGTCCGGGTCCCCGTCAAGGACAATGCTTTTGTAAAGCAGGGAGACCTGCTGTTTGAGATTGACCCGCGCGACTACAAATATGATCTGCAACAGGCGCTCTCCGATCAGGAAAATCTGGAACAGCGGATCATCGATACAAAACGTAAAATCGCGGCGCAGCATAGTGCAGTGGCCGCAGCCGACGCCGCAGTTCGGACTTCCACGACGGCAATACAAACCGCCGCTCGGGGAGTCGACCTGGCCAAGGCAGCGACATCGCGTGCCCAGGCGGCAATGAAAGCTGCCGAGGCCTCGCTGAGTTACGCGACCAATGATCTGCATCGACTTGAGCCGCTTTTGCAAAAGCAATACGTGACTGTCGATCAGGTGGATCAAGCGAACACGGCTGTACGCGTGGCCCGCGGCAACTACGACGAGGCCGTAGCAGCCCTGAGCCAGGCGCAAGCATCGGAAGCGCAAGCTGTGCTTCATCAGCAGGAGGCCGACGACACGGCATCCGAGTCGCGCGCAAAGCTGGGTCAATCGATTCATGTAGTGGATACTCTGGACATTCTGATGTCGCAACGCCCCGGTCTGGCGGCAAGGGTCGATCGGGCACGCCTCGACCTCGAGCGCTGCCGCGTGGTAGCCCCATTTGATACCTACGTCACGAACATGAACATCTCCGAGGGAGCATATGCCCGGCCGGGCACCCCCATGTTTACTCTCATCGACAGTCGAGTGTGGTACGTCATCGCGAATTATCGTGAGGGGAAGGTCAAGAACATTCACATTGGTTCGCCGGTCGACGTTTACCTCATGGGACACCCCGAGCGAAAGTTCGTCGGTGTAGTCGACGGCATTGGTCACGGGGTTTTCCCCGAGGATGGAACGGTAGTCGGTGGACTTCCTGACATTGAACGCACTCTCAACTGGGTTCATCTCTCAACTCGATTTCCGGTTCGCATCCGCATTCAGAACCCGGATCCGGCCTTGTTCCGTGTGGGCGCGACATCCGTAACGGTCGTGAGATGACAGAAATGAACGGAAGCTTATCGTTATCGAGATCCACGCCCTGGCTACAACGCTTCTGGGACGATCTTCAGCCCACGCCAGGACGCTTAAGCGCCTCGCTTCGGATAACGCTCGTGACTGTAATCGCCTTGGTGTTGATCTTGGTCTGGCAGGTGCCATTCGCGACACTCGGCCTCTATTCGGTTTTCGTCGTCACGGGTGAGAGTCCTTCCGTATCTCTCCGCTTATGCATCGCGTCCTGGGTTATGGTCTTAAGCGCAATAGCCATTGAGTTAGGCTTGGTTATTCTGACTGATAATGACCCGATGGCACGCCTCCTCAGCGTGAGCGTGATTACTTTTCTTGCAGGAATGATGGTGGTCTCCACCAGCCTGCCCGCGCTGGGTGGGAGCTGGGGACTGATCTACTGTACGCTGATCGCATTCTGGGAGAGCCATGCGCCAGCAGATACGCTGGTAAAGAATTCACTTTGGTTCTTGGCCGTGTTCTCGCTGGTGTTTATCTGTGTCATCGCTGTCGAGTACGTTTTTGACACGCGTTCCCCTGTAGACGGGCTAGAAAAAGCGTTCCAGGTCAGGTACGAGGCGTTGGACAGCATGTTTAGTCTTTTCGCCCGGAATGCTCCTGTGGAGCAACGATTCGAGACCGCAAGTCGTGTGTCTCGGCTGGCAGCTGCGGGGCAGGCAGGGATGATCGCTCTCTATAACCAGATCGTTGATCGCAATCTGGATACGGGCGCGCTTCCGATCGGAACCCGCGTGCATATCACACTGTTGGCCGAGTTGATGGATGATGCGGCAGCGTTTGGGCTGCAGGGTGCGGCCCTCGATCACCCCGAAGTTCGAAATCGTTGTGCACGCATCGCTGAGCAATGCCGCGGGCTTATTCCGGGTCGTATTCCGCAATCTAAGAACTGGACGGAGGTCAGACCAGCCACGACAAATACCTTGCTCGATCGTGTGGAAGCAGCTATCCATTCGATTTTGTTGATGCCCGTCGAGGTGGGGCCCAACAGCAAGGAATTGGTTGCTCTGCCTTCGAATCAGGTTCCGTTTTTTATCCCGGGCGCGATCCGTGACAAAGACAATATCGCCTTTGGCCTGAAGATGAGTTTATGCGCCACGTTTTGTTACATACTCTACCACGCGATTGATTGGCCAGGTGTTTCAACGTCGGTGGTCACCGTGATGGTCGCGGGACTTACCACCACGGCGGCCATGAAGCAGCGGCTCGCGTTGCGCATGCTGGGGGCAACCATCGGCGGGGTCATCTTTGGCCTTGGAGCTACCGTCTTTTTGTTTCCGTACATGGATTCAATCTTTGCGTTCGTGATCGTAGTAGGTTGTGTCGCATTTATCGCCTCGTGGGTCTCTGGAGGGCCACGGTTTAACTACGTGGGCCTCCAGATTGCATTTGCCTTCTATGTGGTAGCGTTCGAAGGTTCTAGCGCTCCGACGGAATTAGCCCCGGCTCGTGATCGTCTTGTCGGGATATTGTTCGCCCTCATCGTCATGTGGTTTGTCTTTGATCAGATCTGGCCGATACATACGGTGACCGCGATGCGCCGAGTGCTGGCGTCCGTCCTGAGAAGTGGAGCGCGTCTTTTCGAACTTGTTGATAGCACCAAGCAGAACGATCAATTTCAGCGGGAAATGAACAGTGTGCGCGACCGCCTGGGAAAGAATATTTCTGCGCTACGGAACATGAATGAAGCCGTTGAATATGAATTCGGAGTCGATCGTGCGCAGTACATTCATTCAAGCGAAGCAGTTCTGCAAGTCTCGGCCGCTGCCGCGGCGCTCATCTGGAATCAAGTCGCCGTTCTTTACGGTAAGCGGGACGTGGACGTTATTCCAGAGCCTGAACTTGTGGAAATGCGTCGAAGGCTGGCGGATCATTTAAACGTCCTGGCAGAAGCTGTCGTGCAGAAGACTTCTGTGCCTGTAGAAGACTTAGCATCTTCCCTCAGCCGTAGTTTGAAAGACGAACGATATCGCGAATACGTAATGAATACAATCGCGCGTCACGAAGACGTACAGACTTTGGCCTCGCTGCTTGGAGGAGGAAGGTAGGGTCGTTCATCGTAAATGACTCGCTAACAAGCTGGCAAGAGCACGCAGATTAGCCTCACAGTTGCCCTACATATGAACCCAGCCAGTCCGTTGATCGCAACTCTACCTTCATCCGATCGATCAGAGGCCTCCAAACGCCTCTTGCCGTGGCTCGTGGCAGTCGCCTTTTTCATGGAGTCGCTGGATACGACGATTCTCAATACCGCCGTTCCGGCTGTCTCCTCCGCCCTCGGCGTTGCTCCCCTTAGCATGAAGGCAGTGCTGGCGAGCTATACGCTGAGCCTGGCGGTCTTCATCCCGATAAGTGGCTGGATGGCGGATCGGTTCGGAACCCGTCGCGTATTTGCATCTGCGATCGGTCTGTTCACTCTTGGGTCCCTTCTGTGCGGAATATCAAGCCACATTCACTTGCTCGTCGCTTGTCGTATCCTGCAGGGTTGCGGCGGCGCAATGATGGTGCCAGTAGGCCGGCTCACCTTGGTGCGAGCATTTGCCAAGTCAGATCTTGTGCGCACGATGAGCTTTGTTTCCATACCAGCTCTGGTGGCTCCCATGCTGGGACCGATCGCCGGCGGTCTCATTGTTGGTTATCTTCAGTGGCGCTTCATTTTCTTCCTTAACATCCCAATCGGAATCACGGGTTTAATCCTCGTTCATTTGCATTTGCCTAATTACCGCGAAGAGCGAACCGTTCCGCTCGATGTTGTCGGGCTCATCCTCTTCGGTTCCGGGGTCGCGTTACTGTCTTACGTGCTGGAAATATTTGGCGAACATACTCTGAGCGCAGCGGACATGTCCGGGCTGCTGCTGTTGGCCATTGCGTTGCTCGCCGGATACGGAATCCACGGGAGGAGCCTTACCTTCCCTTTGCTGAGGCTCAGACTATTTAGTATTCGCACCTTCCGGGCCGCCGTGAGCGGCAGCTTCTTCACTCGTCTTGGAATCGGCGGAGTGCCATTTCTCCTGCCGCTTCTGTATCAGGTGGGTCTGGGCTTCACTCCGATCCAATCCGGACTGCTCGTCATGCCCCAAGCGATCGCCTCCATGACCATGAAAGCAACGATGCCACGAATTCTACGTCGTATCGGGTATCGTGGCGTCCTCATCTCGAACACCCTGATTCTCGGGGCTCTTCTCATGGTCTTTGCAACGATCGGTCTTCGAACCCCTGTTTGGGCAATCGTGCTCCAGGCCCTACTGTACGGAGCATTCACTTCGCTGCAATACACAAGTATGAATACGCTCGTATTCGCTGACATTTCGGAAAAAGACTCAAGCAGCGCGAGTTCGATTGCTAGCACGGTGCAGCAGATGTCGATCAGCTTCGGCGTGGCGGCAGCAGGCCTTGCCACCGCATTTTTCGTTCCCGCCGCGCACTCCGTTCCGACTGAAATGATTTGCGGAATCCATAAAGCTCTCATTTCTCTGGGGATATTGACCATCTTCTCTACGATTGTCTTCTGGGGTTTGAAGAGCGGTGATGGCGACGATGTGAGTCTGCATAACGTTCTTCATCCGGGAGGGTGAGTCGGCTTATCGGCATCCAGCGGATCGGCTTAACGCGAATACAGATGAAGCGTATGACATTGATCTTGGCCGACGGCATGCAGCACTGCTCGGGGAGATTGGCATGTGGTTTGCAGTCAGGTGCTTATGAGAGATAACCCAAAGAGAGGTGGAACATGAGCGCTGAGGTTCAACGCAAATGCGCGTATTCTGCGTGCAAGTGCATCGTAGCGAGTGACGAAAAATACTGCAGTACCTTCTGCTCCGACGCCGACGATGAGAAAGAAACCGAAATTCAGTGTGATTGCAAACACGCCCCTTGCGCGCTAATTTGAGCTCGAGGCGCGGTGTTACCCGTGCGCCGAAGGCCGATCGCAGATGCCAACCTGTCCAAATAGGCCGCAGAACTCGCGTTGGCCCAATTGCGATTTGCTTGTCACTTGCCAAAGTCTTGACATGAGAGCATCAGACCTCGCATCGGTTTAGGAGGAATCATTGAAGAGATCAGGAATCTTGGAAATGGCCTACAGACTTCCAGCGTTCCTCGCAGTGACTGCACTGCTCTGCGGACCGGGGATCGACACAGTTTCCTCAGCGAACACTCAGTCTGCAACTCGCAGCGATACCGGTGCGGTGGTTCAAGAACTCAACTCGCAGGGTAAAGCCACGCTCCAAGCCGCCATCAGCGCAGGGAGTTTCCCCGACTTGCGCTGGCCTAATTTCAGCGATTACAGAGGATATGTAGAGAAATTCTACGAGTCCAACGGAGAATCACTTTGGTGGGTTAAGGGGATGGAGCCAACGCCAGAGGCCCAACAGATGATCGCCCTGCTGCTACGCGCTGACCAGAAGGGACTCTCAGCCGACGATTACGATGGGCCCCGGTGGAGTGATCGGCTGGCCAAACTGAAGCCGGCAACGCCGCTGCCAACAGAGGCGGATGCTGTTGGTTTCGATCTGGCGCTGACCGTCTGCGCGATGAGATACATCTCCGACCTCCATATCGGAAAGGTGAATCCGAAGCATTTTGGTTTTGCCTTCAATAATGATGACGAGTCCAAGAGAAAGGACTTGGCTGAATTTCTTAGAGATCAGGTCGTCAATGCGAGCGATGTCGCCAGCGTTCTGGCCCAAGTGGAGCCGCCGTATCCCGGCTACCAGCGTACGATTCACGCCCTGCAAACTTATCTAGAGCTCGCGAAGAAAGACGATGGCGAGGAACTTCCGTCGACGAAGAAAGCGATTGTTCCTGGCGACACTTACCTGGGCGTGCCGCGGCTCACGCGACTGCTCCGGTTGGTCGGCGACCTTCCGGCGGATGCCGATGTTCCCTCTGATCAATCGATCTACGAAGGTGTTCTGGTGGATGCTGTGAAGAGTTTTCAGCGCCGGCTTGGCCGAGACCCGAACGGGCGAATTGATGCTCAGACCTTGGCTGACCTTAATGTTCCTCTCAGCCGCCGAGTCCGGCAAATGCAGCTAACCCTTGAGCGCTGGCGGACGCTGCCGGATTCGTATCAAAAGTCGCCAATTGTAGCGAACATACCGGAGTTCCGACTCCGCGCCTACGACAAGGATTTTAAGATCGGGGCGACGATGAACGTCGTTGTGGGCAAGGCTTACGGGGGCCATGACACGCCTGTCTTCAGCGACACCATGAAATATGTTATTTTTCGGCCTTATTGGGAGGTGCCATATTCCATTACCAAATCTGAGATGCTTCCGCATATCGTGCACGACCCCAACTATCTTGCGGAAAAAGGATTCGAAGTAGTGGACAACAAGCAGAACGTTGTCTCAGATGGGCCAGTAACACCCGAAGTCCTCGGCCAGCTCCGGGCTGGGAAACTTTACGTCCGGCAAAAACCGGGTCCAAAGAACGCGCTTGGACTGGTGAAATTTATCTTTCCCAACAGTTACAACGTCTACATGCACGACACGCCCGCGTCGCAATTGTTCGCGAAGTCGCGGCGTGATTTCAGCCACGGTTGCATCCGCCTGGAACGGCCGGTCGATCTGGCGGCGTGGGTCCTGCGTGACAAGCCCGGCTGGAACCCGGAGCGTATTCGCGCCGCCATGAACGGCAGCACAACCCAGCAGGTAACGCTGGCACATCCGGTTCCGGTCTTGATTCTCTACGCCACAGTGATCGTTTTAGAAGACGGTGTCGTTCACTTCTACGACGACCTCTACGGGCACGATGCCGCTCTGGACAAAGCCCTCGCAAAGGGCTATCCGTATGGTTGGTGACTGCGGGTGCTGAGCTAACTACCAACGGCGTATACGTCCAACGTCAACATGCACAAAGTCGGAATCGCGATAGTAGCCAACCCCACCGCGATGCAAGCCCAGCGCTGCATCCCGCACAGCGGTGGTCGGTATCCCCGGTAAGCGAATGTCGATGGCCTCCGCCTGCATGTGAAGACTGTGGCGAGCTACGCCGGTATGCGGGCTGCGGGTACGCAAGAACTCGTTGCTCCAAGGAGTTCGGTAACCACAGATCACATCGATTTCGCCACTCGGATCATTGAGAGATTCGGTCAGGTCGTGGAGCAGGTCAAAGAGGTGAGGATCGAAGTGACGGACCTCCCCGGTGCGATGATCGCGGAGATAATGATCGAGTTCATCCAAGGCTTGCGGTAGATAGGCATCGCCACGACGGTAGACGATGTCGATCCGCTCGCGCGTATGTGTGTGGTAGAAACGGAGCCGGTATTCGCGAGCGCGTGTTGCGGCGAGGTCTGCCGCTCTCCCAAGCTGAGCGGTCAGCAAAAGCGCGAATAACGCGAGACCATAACGCAGAACTCGTGATCTCGTTTTTGACTGCGAGCTTCGTTGATCCGGTAGAGTTCGTTCTGACAAAACAATGGCTCCCTTTGCGGCGTTATTGGCCCACCGCATTAGATGCAGAAATACCTGTTGCAGATCGTACAGGCAGTCCCATGCGCCAGTCCGACCGGCCGCTCCGATGAGAATACCTTCCCTAAGCGGTTCGTTGGCATGGTAAGGCTGCGCCGCTCATGAGGAAGCAATCTGCCCCGTACCAAAGCGTGAACGACAAAGTTTACCAATCCGTCCCTCCTTGGTTTTCACAAATCGGCGGTCGAAATCACCAAAAGTGATCGGCTCTATCAATCCGTAAGCGTTGATCGACCTATACGCTTTTGGGAGTCCCGCTGACCTGTGCTCCCGGGATGCCCGTGGAAAGGCTTCCCCAGCCTCTAGAGTGGCCATGAACTCCGGGAGCACGGTCCCAAATAGGGAAGGAGAGCGCATACCAATGTCTGACGAGAAAGCGAAACCACCCTCGAGAGAAGAGATTGAACTCCGAGCCCACCAGCTATACGTGGAACGCGGCCGTGTGGATGGCCACCATTTGTCTGATTGGCTTGCGGCGGAAGTGCAATTAACTGGTCAGTCACACAGTGCAGTTCCTGAATCGCCAACGAGTGATCCCTTGCGGGCGGCCGCGCTCAAAAGCCAGCGTTCCAGGCAGGCGTAACACACGATTCCATCGTGAGGGGCGATAGGTCGATATCGGCTTGCACGCATCACACGCGGGCACGCTGCTTGGAGAGAATATGAACGCGCTTTCGAAATACAGACTTTGGATAGGCGGAGCGCTCTGCCTGCTCGTGACCGGTCTGATTGTGGAAGCGATGCGCCCGAGCCATCTAGCGGGAGCGCCACCGGGCGCCGCGCCGGACGTTGAAGTGGTGCAGGTTGAGCAGAAGGATGTGCCGATTTTTGGGGAGTGGATCGGGACCCTCGACGGGCTCATAAATGCCGACGTCCGGGCACAAGTAACGGGCTACCTGTTACGGCAGGGCTATCAGGAAGGTGCATTCGTTAGAAAGGGTCAGTTACTCTTCGAGATTGACCCGCGGCCGTTCCAAGCAGCTCTCGACCAGGCGGAAGGACAGTTAGCGCAGGCTAGAGCGCAGCTGGCTACGGCTGAAGCTGTTCAAGTGAGGACCCAGCTTGACGTTGAGAAGTACACTCCGCTCGCCAAGCAACAGGCAGCAAGCCAGCAGGATCTCGATAATTCAGTTCAGAACAATTTGGCCGCCAAGGCCACAGTGGAGAATGCTAAGGCTCTGATCAAGACGGACGAGGCCGCCGTCGAAACAGCCAAGATCAGCCTCGATTTTACCCGCCTCGTGTCGCCGATCGACGGCATTGCAGGGCAGGCTCAGCTTCAGGTGGGCGCACTGGTCAATCTCGGCAGCGGGCCCGTAACCTCTGTGTCAACCGTCGACCCCATCAAAGTTTATTTCACCGTTGGCGAGCCCCAGTATCTCGCATGGAGAAAACGCTTCCCGACAGAAACAACTCGCGCCGCTGCGGACAAGAATCTGAGACTCCAATTGATTTTGGCCGATGGGTCAACCTATGAGCATGAGGGCACTTTCTACTTTGCGGACCGCCAGGTAAACGAGAGTACGGGAGCAATTCGGATCGCGGGACTGTTTCCGAACCCTGGAGGCATTCTACGTCCCGGTGGATACGGCAGAGTTCGCGCGGTGATCCGAGTGCAGCAAAACGCTTTGCTTGTGCCTCAGCGGGCGGTCTCGGAGCTGCAAGGCGGCTATCAGGTTGCAACGGTGGACGGCGACAACAAGGTGAACATCCGAACTGTCAAAGTGGGCGACCGGGTGGGCAACCAGTGGGTTATTGCGGACGGACTAAAGCCGGGCGAAAGGGTGATCGCCGAGGGCGTGCAAAAGGTGCGCCTGGGAATGCAAGTGAACCCCAAGCCATTTGCCGCGGAAACTACGGGAAAGTAATCCAATGTCAAAGTTTTTTATCAACCGTCCCATCGTCGCCATGGTGATCTCAATCGTGCTGGTGCTGGTTGGCACGCTCACGATCCTGAGTTTGCCTGTGGCACAGTTTCCCAGCATCGCGCCACCCGAGATTCAAATTGTGGCGACCTACATCGGCGCGGACGCGCAAACTCTGGAGCAAGCCGTTGCCACACCTATTGAACAGCAGATGAATGGTGTGGACAACATGAATTACATGTATTCGCTGAACGCCACGGGCAGCTCGAGCACCAGCCTGATTGTGGATTTCGACATAAAAACTGATCCCAATACCGATTACATTCTTGCGCAGAGCCGTGAAACGCAGGCCGCTTCCCAGCTTCCCGTGGACGTAACCAATTACGGAATCACGGTTCGAAAATCGGTTACTGCTCCCCTGATGTGGGTTGCTCTTTATTCGCCGCGCGGAACTTATGATGCCAAGTTTCTGGCGAATTATGCTTACATCAATCTCACAGATCCCATTCTGCGGTCGCCCGGCATCGGCAACGTTCAGGTGTTCGGCGCCGGCCAATACGCGATGCGGCTTTGGGTAAAACCCGATCAACTGGCCAAGCTTGGCATCACCGTTCCGGAAATTGTCAGCGCGATTCAAACGCAAAACACGGTAAACCCGGCGGGGAAAGCGGGAGGCGAGCCTGCCCCTAAAGGCCAGGAATTTACGTACACAGTTCTCGCGCAGGGCCGGCTGGTTTCGCCGGAAGAATTCGGACAGATTGTGGTTCGCGAGACTCCCGATGGCGGAGTCGTCCGGGTTCGCGACGTCGCTCGAATCGAGCTTGGCTCGCAGGATTACAGTGTGATCGGCCGTTTTAATGGGAAACCGGGCACCATCATTGCGGCATACCAATTGCCCGGCTCGAACGCGGTCGATGCGGCCGCGGGCGTCAAGAAATTGATGTCTGAAATGAAGCAACGCTTTCCGGAAGACATGGACTTCGTCATTTCCCTGGACACAACTCGTTCGGTCACAGAAGGCATTAAGGAAATCGTTAAGACACTCTTGATCGCCCTCGGCCTGGTGATCCTGGTCGTCTATCTTTTCCTTCAGAGTTGGCGCTCCACCTTGATTCCGCTGCTGGCGGTTCCGGTTTCGCTTGTGGGAACTTTCGTATTCTTCCCGCTGTTCGGTTTTTCCATTAACACACTATCTCTGTTTGGCCTCGTGCTAGCCATTGGTCTTGTGGTGGACGATGCCATCGTGGTGGTCGAGGGCGTGGAGCGGCACATCGAGGAGGGTCTGACACCGAAGGACGCAGCTTTGAAGGCGATGGAAGAACTCTCGGGGCCGGTAGTAGGAATTGCGTTGGTTCTCTCCGCCGTATTCGTGCCCACCGCTTTCATTCCCGGAATTACCGGCAGACTCTATCAGCAGTTCGCCGTCACGATTGCAATCTCCGTCATCCTCTCCGCCTTCAATGCTCTTACCCTTAGCCCCGCGCTGGCTGCGCTGCTTCTTCGTCCCCGCCAACCGAGTCGGGGTCCGCTGCGGAGATTCTTCGATTGGTTCAACGCCCGTTTTGAGCAAGCCACAGAGGGTTACGTTCGATGGAGCGGGGTGCTGCTCGGAAAGACTGCGGTAGTGGTTGTACTGCTGGTGGTCTTTTGTGTAATGGCGAGTTTCTTTTCTAAACGAGTGCCCTCAAGCTTCCTGCCCGATGAAGATCAGGGTTATGCCTTCATCAATCTGCAACTGCCAAATGGGGCTTCGCTGGAACGGACAACTGCTGTGGCAGCGGATGTTGAAAAAATCATTATGAAGACCCCCGGTGTGCAATACACAACCACTGTGGTGGGCTTCAGTTTGCTTAGTTTTGTTCGGACCAGCTACAACGCGTTTTTCTCTGTCGCCCTTAAACCATGGGACGAACGAACGTCGAGAGACGAGCAATTTCAGGCAATCAAGGCCCACCTCAACCGTGAGCTCAGCAAGTTGCCAGCAGGAATTGCATTCAGTTTCTCCCCGCCCGCCATTCCGGGCGTTGGTACCTCAGGTGGCTTCACATTTATCCTCGAGGATCGTTCCGGCGGTGATGTTCAGTTCCTCGCCAAGAACTTGAGCGCTTTTCTTGAGGCCGCCCGAAAGCGGCCGGAAATTGCCAGCCTCAGCACTACCTTTCTTGCGAGTGTCCCACAGGAGTTTGTCGACGTGGATCGCGACAAAGTTCTGAAGCAGGGTGTGAACCTCAACGATGTGTACCGGACAATCCAAGCGTTCATGGGGGGGTATTTCATTAACTATTTCAACCGCTTTGGGCGCCAGTGGCAGGTGTACATCGAGGCGGAGGGCGAGGACCGGGCCAGAGCGGACAATGTTGGACAGTTCTATGTCCGCAACAATAAAGGAGAGAATGTTCCCCTGTCGACACTTACCACGGTAAAGCCGCGGTTCGGTCCAGAATTTACTCTGCGCTACAACGAATACCGTTCGGCGCAGATCAATGGCAGCGCGGCGCCGGGCTACAGCGCGGACCAGGCCACGGCGGCCCTCGAGGATGTCTTCAAACAGACGATGCCGCGCGAGATGGGCTTCGACTACCTGGGCATGTCCTTTCAGGAGCAAAAGGCGCGACAAGGCGTGCCGCCGGCGGTGATTTTCGGACTCTCGCTGCTATTTGTCTTACTCATTCTTGCAGCTCTGTATGAAAGCTGGTCGCTGCCTTTCAGCGTTCTACTGAGTACACCCGTGGCAGTCTTTGGTGCTTTTGGAATCCTCTGGTTGCGACGCGCACTCCTCGGAGTTTTCTTGCCTCCTTACCTGGTCCAGATCGAGAGCGATATCTACTCGCAAATCGGACTGGTCATGCTTATCGGATTGGCGGCGAAGAACGCGATTTTGATCGTCGAATTCGCCAAAGACCAATACGAGAACGGAAAACCCTTGGCCGATGCTGCGCTCGAAGGAGCCAGACTTCGTCTGCGGCCGATCTTGATGACGTCGTTCGCATTCATTCTTGGCTGCGTGCCGCTATGGACAGCCACGGGAGCAGGGTCGGTTGCTCGCCAGATCATGGGCACGACGGTGATTGGCGGTATGCTGGCCGCCAGCCTGATAGGAATCTTCTTTGTACCTGCCATCTTCTACCTGGTGGAGAAATGGTCGGGCGCCGGCAAGGGGCGAGTGCCCGTCGCATTTCCAGGAACGCCGGCACCGGCAGAGGGAGACTGAGATGGTCCACGAGCGAGCGAACGGGAGGAATGCGCTACCCCTGGCAATGAAGAGGCCAGCGCCACTGATAATAATGATGTCCTTAGTCTTCGCCACAATATCGGCTTCGATCGCTATGACCGGGTGCATCGTCGGTCCGAATTATCACCGTCCCGTTGTTCAAACTCCAGGTGTGTATCGGGATCTGAGCGAAGGTCCACAAGCCCAGGCACAAGCGGCTTCCTTCGCGGACCTACCCTGGTGGCAGGTCTTTCAGGACGCGCAGCTGCAAGATCTCATTCGAACAGCTCTGAAGGAAAATTACGATCTCCAACTGGCGGCCGAACGTATCAGCGCTGCGCGTGCGCAGGTCACCATCACGCGCTCCAGTTTATTTCCGCAAGTGCAAGCGAACGGTAATTTCAGCGGCGGAAAAGACCCGAGCACCCAAGCTAAGTACAACATTTTGGCTCTTACTGCCGACGCGGCGTTCCAGGTGGACCTCTTCGGTCGCCTGCGACGAGCGACCGAAGCCTCGCGGGCCCAGCTTCTGGCGACCGAGGATGCGCGAAACACCGTCACACTCACCCTTGTCAGCGATGTGGCGAGCGACTACTTTACGCTGCTGGAGTTGGATCTCGAACTTCAAATCACGCGCGACACGGTGAAGACGCAGGAAGACTCCGTCAAGCTCACTCGGCTGCGGCTCGACCACGGCGTTGCTACCAAACTGGACGTGCTGCAAGCGCAGCAGGTGCTGGATAGCGCGAATGCGCAGATCCCCGACCTTGAGAGACAGATCGGTCAGGAGGAAGACGCGATCAGCATTCTTCTTGGCCATTATCCCGAAGGGGTGCGGCGTGGGCGCCCGTTGGTCGAGCAGCTGCTTCCTCCAGAAGTGCCGCCCGGCATGCCGTCGTCGTTGCTCGAACGCCGCCCAGATATTCGCCAAGTCGAGCAAGAACTGATTGCGGCCAACGCTGAGCTCGGCGTGGCCAAAGCTGCGTTTTTTCCGCAGATCTCTCTCACCGGTTCCGGCGGAGGTGCATTTGGTCGGAGCACTCTTTTCACCGGCCTGATGAGTTCACAGACTGGAATTTGGTCCTACGGCGCCCAGGTCAGCCAGCCGATTTTTACCGGCGGTGCTTTGCGCGGTAATTTGAGACTGGCTCAGTCGCAACATCGGCAGGAGTTGATTGCTTATCAGCAGGTCATCCAACTGGCGTTCCGAGATGCTTCCGATGCTCTGATCGGCTACCAGAAGCTTCATCAAGTCCGCGTTGCGCAGGAGACAACGGTAAAGGATCTGCAGGATACGGTTGACACGTCTCTCGTACGTTATCGAGGAGGCATAACGACATATCTCGAAGTTCTCGACGGGCAGCGATCGCTGTTTAGCGCCGAGCTTACTCTCGCTCAGGCTCGAGGCAGCGAGTACCAAAGCCTGGTGCAACTTTATAAGGCACTTGGTGGAGGCTGGCAGTGAATCCTCAACTGGTCTCGCTGGTGGGTACTCGCGCAGCTGTCTCTACCTATGATAGAGAGCTGCTTTCAAGTTTCAACAAAGTCAACAACGATTCAAATAAGGAGAACACCTATGACAGGGTTTCAAACGTGCCGCACTACTCTGGTCGCAATTGCAACTCTCTTCACGGCGTCCGCACTTGCTCCGCGAGCTTCCGCTCAAACAAATACAAGCGCAGGGGTAAGGAACATTGTCTTCGTTCATGGCGCTTGGGCGGACGGCTCAAGCTGGTCCAAAGTGATTCCATTGCTTCAGGCCAAGGGGCTACACGTGGTCGCAGTGCAGAATCCATTGACTTCTCTGGCCGATGACGTCGCGGCTACAAAACGCGCCATCGCGCTGCAGGACGGCCCGGTAATTCTGGTCGGCCATTCCTATGGAGGCGCAGTGATCACCGAAGCGGGGAATGACCCGAAGGTCGTCGGGTTGGTCTTTGTGGCGGCTTTCGCACCAGGCGACGGGGAATCTGTAGCAAGTATCAGCAAGCCATATCCGGCAGCACCGCTCGGTGGAGAACTGCGGCCCGATGCGCAGGGTTTTCTGTCAGTGACCCCGAAGGGAATCGCCGAAGATTTCGCTCAGGATCTCCCGGAGAAAGAGAAGCAAATCCTCACCGCGACGCAGGGTCCCACGAATGGCGCTTGCTTCGGAGCGACAATCACAACCGCGGCGTGGAAGACGAAACCATCGTGGTTCGTGATTGCCGGCAACGATCGCGCAATTCCGCCGGAACTCGAGAAAGCGGAAGCGACGATGATGAAGGCTGCATCGATCACCGTTACCTCCAGTCACGTGGCGATGCTCTCTCACCCGAAAGAAGTAGCGGAACTGATCGAGCAAGCGGCCGCGAAGGCAGGGTCTAAGTAGTCCTCACTGTTCCGGTGGATGCAGCAAACCCCGGTTCTACCCGTTTCCTGTGCTCTCCGCCAAAGTTTCGTCGAGCGCTAAAAAATCGGCAGGCGAGTGTAGGCAGAGTCCGTGTGACTGAAGGTGTTTCGAATGGTGTTAAACGTGCCAGTTAATCACGTCGGAATCTGTCGAAGCACATAGATGACTCTAAAGATCTAAAAGCATTCGCGAGGACGAATGTCAACGATCTAGCTGATTGGCAGAGTGCGGCAGGAGCATATAGAAGAATTAAGAATGCAGATTCAGGACAGCGAACCTGGCGTAATGTTTGGACTTGGACGAAGTAAGCCTCGTAGACGCGGATGTCGTTCGCCTCCTCGGAACGTGTCAAGCTCGGGGTGTTAGGCTCATTTCCGTTGTTCGCCCTAAAATTCGGGAGTGGATCGCCAAGGAGGCGAAAGCCAAGATGAATGACGTTCAGAAAGCATCGATCCTAGACTCCGAGAAAATGAATCAGGTCAGCATTTCGAACGTGCGTCTTCATTACTGCTTGTCAAGCGGAGGAAGAGGGTCCACATGCAGAACAACAAATCCGCAGCTCAGCCAGTGCGACTTGCTGAAGAGGCTGGCGAATTCCTAATCGCAAATGATCTCCGGGTGGCGCGGTTAGGATTCGGTGCCATGCGAATCACCGGAACGGGAGTTTGGGGACCGCCTGCAGATCGCCCTGAGGCCATCCGGGTGTTGCGACGTGCTGTGGAATTGGGAATCAATTTCATCGACACGGCGGACTCGTATGGTCCGGGCGTGGGAGAGGAAATCATAGCTGAGGCTCTGTACCCATATCCAGCAGGCTTGGTGATCGCCACAAAAGGCGGCTTCGAACGACCAGGTCCCAACCAATGGGTGGAAAACGGAAAGCCGGACCGCCTGAGATCCGCCTGCGAAGGGAGTCTGCGCCGTTTGCGTCTCGACCGAATTGATCTTTACCAGTTACATCGAATCGATCCGAAGGTGCCGGCTGCAGATCAGTTCGGCACTTTGAAGGACTTGCAAGAGCAGGGAAAAATCAAACACATCGGTTTATCGGAAGTCAGCGTGCGACAGATTCAGAACGCGCGGGCGATTGTTCCGATTGTGAGCGTCCAGAACCGATACAGCGTTGCCGATCGCGGATCGGAGGACGTTCTGGAATATTGCGAAAAAGAGAAAATGGGATTCATCCCATGGTTCCCGTTAGCCGCTGGCCGGGTTTCCGGTGCAGACAGCCCGATCAGTCGCGTCGCCGCGAAAGTGAAAGCGACTCCATCGCAGCTGGCTCTGGCGTGGCTGCTGGCTCGATCTCCAGTCATCCTGCCGATCCCAGGAACTTCCAGGGTCGAACACCTGGAAGAGAATGTCACAGCTGCAGGGTTGAAGATTGACGCTAGCGAAATGCAGGAACTAGATAGTGTGGCGCGCGCCAGCTAAGGAAGAGGAAGAGCAAACGTGGGTGTTTCGATAGACATTTTCAGGAGGGTTGTATGGGAAAGCTTGAGGGAAAAGTTGCACTCATCACCGGAGGCAACAGCGGCATCGGCCTGGCAACCGCGAAGCACTTTGTGGAGGAGGGGGCCTACGTTTTTATCACCGGCCGGACACAGTCGAAACTCACTGAGGCGGTGAAACAAGTTGGATCGAATGTGACGGGAATCCAAGGCGATGTGGCGAAGCTTGGGGATCTGGATCGTCTCTTCGAACAGATCAAGAGAGAAAAGGGCACGCTCGATGTCGTCTTTGCTAACGCAGGCACCGCCAGGTACGCTCCACTCGGAACCATCGACGAAGAACTGTTCGATAGCATCTTCGATGGCAATGTGAAGGGCTTGCTCTTTACCGTTCAAAAGGCGCTTCCGTTATTGCCCGATGGCGCATCTATCATTCTCAACGCGTCGGTAGTGGGTAGCAAAGGGCTACCGTCGAACAGTGTCTATTCCGCGTCCAAAGCGGCAGTGCGCTCGTTCGCTCGCACCTGGACTACTGATCTCAAATCCCGTCGAATACGCGTGAATGCAATCAGCCCTGGTCCGATCGACACAGAAGGTCTGCGTCAGCTAATCGGCTCGCATCAAGCTGGACAGGAGCGATTGAAGAGTATCGGTTCTACCGTTCCGATGGGGCGGATGGGAAAGCCCGATGAGATCGCGAAGGCTGCCGTCTTTCTGGCGTCAGACGATAGCAGCTTCATCACGGGGGTAGAATTATTTGTCGACGGCGGTTATGCCCAAGTGTAGAAATGTGCCGAGATAACAAAGGTGCCGGCGAGTCATGCGAGATGAGCCATGGAATGCGGGTGATTCTAGGCTTGCGACCTGTCATTCGCCGAAGGCACCGTCACGTAAGTCCTTCACGACCGTAGCAGAACGTCCGACTGTCGAACAAGACTGGTTTGAACTTTGAATGCCAAAGGAGAAAGATACCGGTGGGTGAGCATCTTGAAGGGAGCGGCCACATGAGCGAGGAACTTCCGGAGGTATATCTGGCTCGGCACGGTAACACAGCCTGGACTCTCACGCGCCAACATACAGGCCTGACCGATTTGCCTCTGACTCCAGATGGCGAGAAGAACGCCTGGCGGCTTGGGGAACGGCTGAAGGGTATGAAATTTGCCAAGGTTTTTACCAGCCCCTTGCAGCGCGCCGCCCGAACCTGTGAATTGGCTGGATTTGGGGACGTGGCGGAAACTGATCCTGACCTGGTCGAGTGGGACTACGGTCAATACGAGGGGCTCCGCTTGGACGAGATCCTTCGCAAACGCCCCGATTGGCAATTGTTCCGCGACGGCGCCCCGGGAGGCGAATCGCCGGCACAAATTGAAGGGCGAGCGGAGCGTGTGGTCAAGCGTGTTCGCGCAGTCCCCGGCAACGTGCTGCTCTTTTCCAGCGGACACTTCATTCGCGTATTGACCGCCAGTTGGTTGGCGCTCGGTTTGGCGTCTGCGGGCAAGTATTTTCTGTTGAACCCTGCGAGCCTAAGCGCGCTAAGCTATGAGCACAATCTGTCCCATCCGGTGATTCGGCTTTGGAACGACGATCATCACGTGGTCGAATGAATCGGTCGGCCGTTCGGCGAAGAGCGCAGCGCTGACGCGGAGACGGCTGGCCCGCCGCTTCGAAGTAAATGGCTTTTATCCTGAAGCGCATCCTCATAATCGAAATAATCGAATCGCAGGTCGTCTCATTCCGCTCTGCCCTCGGACCATCCTAAACCTGCGAACCCTCTTCTCCTACGCCGCAAGAGAGGGGCTAAAGAGCCGATATCTCTGGCATTCGCCAAACACTTGACACTCCGTATGATCTCGCAGTTTGGAACGTTATGCAGCACGTTCCACGCAATTCGCTCTCTAAGTCCTTCTGCTGGAGTACTTGGCTCAAACTGCACTGAACCGGCTCAGAGTGGAATTAGGAATGCTTGAGGAGAAGCGCTCCGAGCCGTGTTCTCTCGGCCGACAACAAACATCGGAGCAGTTGAGAGGAGGAAGGTTCGATGATTGCCGTCTCGCGCAAGGGTCAGAGGCGCTGCTTTATGTCATTTCTCTGTTCCACCGCGATGATTCCTTTCCTGATCTTGCCCGCAGTTGGTCAGCAAACTGACGAACTACAAGAACAACTACAGCAACTGAAACAGCAGTACGATACGACGACTCACGACCTGGAGCAACGCATCGCAGCCCTGGAGCAGCAAATCCAAAAAGAGAACAAGGCTAGAGAACAGCAGCTAGAAAAGGAAAAAGAAGAAAACGCAAAAGTTAAACAGGCGACGATCTCCGCGGTTGAGTTGGCTGCGCAGCAAGCGCAAAAGAGCGTTCTCGGAGCGTCTGATCAGGTCGGGGCAAAATTTCAAGGCCAGGTGCCATCTGAACCTACGTATGACCTGCTGAAAGAAGCAGACACAAAGATCGCAAACCTGCAAGAGCAGGTGGGCACGTTTGAATTCCACGGATATTTCCGCTCTGGCTACGGGCTAAACAGCGTGGGCGGCCAGCAGATTGCATTCGAAGCGCCTGGTGCCGAAGCGAAATATCGCCTGGGAAACGAGGCGGAAACCTACGCGGAATTGATCTTTGTCAATAACTGGGTGAACCCGAACCATAACTCCGACAAGGCGTGGTTCAGAAGCGAGTTCATGGTTGAAGCCAACACTTCGAGCTCCGAGAACCATGCTCCCGTCGGCGATGCCGGTGGCGCCGATGAGTACCGCTTCCGCGAGGCCTTCGTCCAGGCGGGCAACGTTTTTGAGAGCCAGCCGAATGCCAAGTTCTGGGCCGGGGAAAGATACTACCGCCGGCAACACATTGACAGTGACGATTTCTATTTTCTCGACATGAGTGGTTACGGCGGAGGAGTTGAGGATCTGAACGTCGACATCGGCAAACTGGCTGTGGCCTTCGTAAGCGCAGCGCGGCCCGACATTGTCACGCAAAACGGCAACCTCGCGAAGAGCAACATTGATGTGCGCCTTTATGATGTGAAAGCGCCCGGGGGCACGCTCGGCGTTTGGTTCGATTACGCAACCTCAAAAGGGGGAACCATTACATCGGCCACAGTTCCTGGCTCAACAACTGTGACCACAATTCCCACGACGGATGGCTACGCGTTCGGCTTTCGCCATCAGCGACTGGAGTGGCACGGTGGCTATCACATTTTCTCCATCGGGTACGGCACCGGAGCCGCTAGCAACTTCAGTGGTCCTGGAAACGGTACGACGATCCCGAATCCAACGCCGTACATTAACAACTCGAGACAGCTTCTGGCTACCGAACAGGTGGTCTTTCAACCAAACGACAGGTTCGCTGTTATGCCGATCTTCGTATACCAGCGGACCAAAGACGGCAATCCGCAGCACGACTGGGTGCAGTGGGCATCATTCGGCGTGAGGCCGGAGGTGTTCTTCACCAAACACGTCTCGCTGACGGGCGATTGCGGATTCGACCATACGCACCTTCCCGGGTCCTATGACGGCTGGCTGCGCAAATGCACGATCGCGCCACAAATCGGAGCCGGCAGAAAGTTTTTCAGTCGTCCCGCTCTCCGCGTGTTCTTGACGTATGCCGACTGGTCGAACGGATTTCGCGGCTTTGTGGGTGGGGTCCCGTTCCAGAATCGAACCAACGGATTGACTTACGGCGTACAGGCCGAACATTGGTGGTAGGTCAGGTGGTAAGTCTGAGGTCCAGGGGGACCATGCAAAACAGACTGCCGCCTTCGAACACGAGGTGAAAACAAATGGCAACTCGAGATCTCGCTACTGATCCGAAACCCGGCCTGAGCGTTGCAGGAGTTCCGTCGAACCCAAACTACTCAAGCGCTTTGGCCGTTGTTACCACGCTGTTCTTCATGTGGGGATTCTTGACGTGCCTGAATGACATTCTGGTGCCTCACCTGAAGTCGATCTTTGACTTGAGTTATGCGCGGGTGATGCTCATCCAGTTCGCTTTCTTTTCGGCCTACTTTATATTCTCCGTGCCTTGGTCGAGGATCGTGAATGTCATCGGTTATCACCGCACCATGGTGATTGGCTTGCTAACCATGGCCGTCGGATCATTCCTGTTCCTACCCGCTGCATCTGCCGCTTCGTTCCCACTGTTCCTGACCGCGCTGCTGGTTCTCGCAGCGGGAATTACCGGCCTTCAAGTGGCGGCGAACCCCTACGTGACTCTGTTAGGCAAACCTGAAACGGCCTCGAGCCGGCTGGATCTGACGCAAGCCTTTAACTCCCTCGGAACGACGATCGCGCCAAAGATTGGGGGATTGCTGATTCTGACCGGGGCGCCACTTGCGGTCGACGAGTTACAACGGCTTGCGCCTCAGGCCCTGCATGTGTATCGCGTGCAAGAAGCGGCTTCGGTGAAGGTGCCCTACGCCGTGATCGGCGTTGCGCTGGTGTTGTTGGCTGTGCTGATCGGTGCGTTCAACTTGCCCAAAATCGAAACCGCGAGGTCTCGCCCCGGCGAGAAGATCAACGACTCAATCTGGAAGCATCCGAATCTTGTTTTGGGTGCACTCGGAATCTTCGCGTATGTGGGTGCCGAAGTGTCGATCGGAAGCTTTCTAGTGAATTATTTCGGTCTGCCGGAAATCGCGGGTCTTTCCGCCAAGTCCGCGGCTGGCTACGTCTCGTTCTACTGGGGCGGAGCCATGGTCGGTCGCTTTCTCGGTGCCGGACTCCTGCGGCGGTTCAAGCCTGGAAATCTGCTGGGGCTATGCGCGATTCTTGCGGCGACGCTTGTCACTGCCTCCATGTTACTAGGCGGGCACACTGCGATGTGGACGATTCTCGCTGTCGGGTTTTTCAACTCCATCATGTTCCCAACCATCTTCAGTTTGGCAGTGGCCGAACTTGGCCCTCTGACCGGCAACGGATCGGGCATTCTAAACATGGCCATCGTAGGTGGCGCAATCCTGCCGGTGATGCAGGGTGTGATTGCCGACCATTTGGGAATTCACCACGCGTTCTTTCTGCCGGTGATGTGTTACGTGTACATCTTGTTCTACGGGCTCAGCGGATCGAAGCCGAATACTGAACGGTACTCAAAGTCCTAATCGACGGTATGCAGGAGGGCTGGCTATGTTAGTCGCAGGAGATATTGGCGGTACGAAAACCGACTTGGCGATCTTTTCAAGCGAAGCCGGCCCTCATGCGCCACTCGCGGAGAGTAAGGTACACAGCGCGGACTATCCCAGTCTGCAGGCGATCGTGAAGGAATTCCTCGCAAAGGCTCAGAAGCCCGTGGATCGAGCCTGCTTCGCAGTGGCCGGGCCGGTGATTGATGGGCGGGTGAAGGCTACCAATTTGCCTTGGGTCATCGAAGAGAACTCGCTCGCTCAGGAACTGAACTTAAATCTTAAGGCTGTTCATCTGATCAACGATCTGGAGGCGATTGCCCGGGCGGTGCCTATTCTGAGGCCGAACGACGTGAAGACGATTAATGCGGGCGAAGCTGTTCGCCACGGAGCCATCGCGGTCATTGCCCCGGGCACCGGGCTGGGCGAGTCCTTCCTTACATGGGACGGATCACGCTATCTGGCGCACAGTTCAGAGGGCGGTCATTCTGATTTCGCCCCCACTGACGAGAGGCAGATCCGCTTGCTCGAATACATGTTCAAGAAGTTCGGTCATGTGAGCTTTGAGCATGTGTGCTCTGGAATCGGAATTCCGAATCTCTACGGATACCTTCGTGATATCGAGAAAATTCCCGAGACGCCCGAAGTCGCTGCCCTCATTTCTGCACCAGGCGACCCGTCGTTCGTGATCATCAATCAGGCCGTTGATCCGACAAATCGAAGCAAGTTGTGCGCGGCCACCATCGAGCTGTTTGTTTCGATTTTGGCGAGCGAAGCCAGCAATCTAGCAGTGAACTTTCTGGCGACTGGTGGTATTTACGTGGCGGGTGGGGTCGCTCTGCACACGCTGTCAGTGATTCAGGGTCCGGCCTTTATGGAGCGTTTCAAGCGCAAAGGGCGGTTTGCGGATCTGATGGCGCGCATCCCGATTCACGTGGTTGTCACTCCGGCGGGATTAGCCGGAGCGGCGGCCTACGGGTTAGCAGCGTAGCTGCGAGATCGCGGATTGAGTCGGTGACTGGCACACCATTCCATCTAAGTAAGCAGAAGACAGTAAAGGACAACACACATATGGCAGCACGCATAGAAGCAATTGCGAGTCGCCCGGCGGCGAAGCCCCAAGTCTGGAAAGACCTCACATCTCACTACAAAAAGGTTAAGGATTTACACCTGCGACAGCTCTTTGCGGAGGATCCAAAGCGCGGCCAGCTCATGACTGCCGAGGCTGTTGGCCTCTTTCTGGATTACTCCAAGAATCGCGTTACCACGGACACTCTCGAACTGCTGATTAAACTTGCCGAGGAATCCGGCCTTCGAGGACGAATCGACGCAATGTTTAGTGGAAAAAAAATCAACCTTACGGAGAAGAGAGCAGTTTTGCACATCGCTCTGCGCGCTTCCCGCGACGCCTCCATATTGGTGGACGGTGAAAATGTTGTACCCAAGGTTCATGCCGTCCTTGATCGGATGGGTAATTTCGCCAACCGCGTCCGCAGCGGCGAGTGGAAGGGCCACACCGGCAAACGTATTCGTAACGTGATCAACGTCGGGATCGGTGGCTCCGACCTCGGGCCAGTGATGGCATATGAGGCTCTGAAGTATTACACCGATCGAACAATGACATTTCGTTTCGTATCGAACATCGACGGCACTGATTTCGCGGAAGCCGTTCGCGATCTCGATCCGTCGGAGACGCTGTTCATCATCTCATCGAAAACATTCACAACCTTGGAGACCATGACGAATGCCCAAACGGCGCGCGCCTGGTCGCTGGCTGGCTTGGCGGGCGATGAAAAGTCGGTGGCGAAACATTTTGTGGCGGTTTCGACGAATGCCGCGGAGGTCACTAGATTCGGCATCGATACCGCAAACATGTTCGAGTTCTGGGATTGGGTCGGAGGACGCTACTCGATGGATTCGGCCATCGGCCTTTCGATTATGGTTGCGATCGGCCCGGAGAATTTCCTCGCCATGCTGAGCGGATTCCGCCAAATGGATGAGCACTTCCGCACCGCTCCCTTCGAACGCAACCTGCCGGTGCTGATGGGGCTCCTCTCCATCTGGTACAACGACTTTTTTGGCGCGCAAACCATTGCGGTGCTGCCCTACGAACAATACATGAAACGGTTCCCCGCCTACCTGCAGCAACTCACGATGGAGAGCAACGGCAAGCACGTCACGCTGGACGGACAGAGGGTCGCCCACGAGACCGGCCCGATCTACTGGGGCGAGCCTGGAACCAACGGTCAACACTCGTTCTACCAATTAATTCATCAGGGAACCCGTTTGATCCCGTGCGACTTCATTGCCTTCTCGAGGCCGCTCAATCGCCTTGGCCGGCACCACGACATGCTCATCGCGAACGTTTGCGCGCAGACCGAAGCGCTGGCATTCGGCAAAACTCCCGCGCAAGTCGAGGCGGAGGGCACTCCGGAGTGGCTCGTTCCTCATCGTGTGTTCGAGGGCAATCGTCCATCGAACACGATCCTCGCAAAACAGCTGACGCCGGAAACCCTTGGCAAGCTAGTGGCGCTGTACGAACACTCCGTCTTTACCCAGGGTGCACTCTGGAACATCGACTCTTTTGATCAATGGGGCGTCGAGTTGGGCAAGGTCTTGGCGCAGCGCATCATCCCTGAACTTGAGAGTAAAGAACAACCGAAGCTCACGCACGATAGCTCAACCAATAATCTGATCACCTATTACCGGAAAGCGAAGGAGTCTGCATGACCAGTCTTGGTTTTGATCAGCCGCTATACATTCTGCCGTTTGACCATCGAGGATCGTTCCAGAAGAAGATGTTCGGGTGGGACGGCGAGCTGACCCCGCAACAGACAGCGGAGATTTCCGGGGCCAAGCGGGTAATCTACGACGCTTTCAAGGCCGCGGTCCGTGCGGGCGTCCCAAAAAGCAAAGCCGGAATTCTAGTTGATGAGCAGTTTGGCGCCACGATTTTGCGCGATGCAGCTGCCGATGGGTACGCGACCTGTTGCCCGGTAGAAAAGAGCGGACAAGACGAGTTCGATTTCGAGTATGGGGAAGATTTCGCGAGCCACATTGAAGCCTTCCACCCGACTTTTTGCAAGGTCCTTGTTCGCTATAACCCGGAGGGGGATCGCGCACTTAACAGGAGGCAGGCAGTTCGTCTTAAGCGCTTGTCGGATTATTTGCACAACAATAGCAGTTGGTTCATGTTCGAACTGCTGGTGCCACCTGAGAAAGCTCAACTCGACGATCTAAAAGGGGATAAAAAGGCCTACGATCGGGAACTTCGTCCCCGGCTGATGGCCAAGACCATTCACGAGCTTCAAGATGCGGGTGTTGAGCCAGACGTATGGAAGATCGAAGGGCTTGAGCGCAAAGAAGAGTGCGAATCGATTGTGGCTGCTGCCCGCCGGCGAGGTCGGAACCGAGTTGGCTGCATCATCCTCGGCCGGGGCGAAGACGACAGGAAAGTCCGGGAATGGCTCTCCACTGCGGCTGCGGTTCCAGGCTTCATTGGTTTCGCCGTTGGCAGAACCAGCTTTTGGGATCCGCTGGTTGACTGGCGTGCCCAGAAGATAACGCGAGATGCCGCTGTTGCGGAAATTGCCCGTCGATATCAAGGTTTCGTTGAAATCTTCGAAGCCCGCGAGAATGTTGTTCCTGCTTATCAAAGCGCGTGACGAACGAGCGCATGACGAAAGAGGGAGACAGGAGATGGAAAGAGATGCCGCGAGACTGGCCCCGTCAATTCTTGCGGCCGACTTTGCTCGCCTCGGCGAGCAGGTGGCCGAGGCGGAGCAGGCAGGGGCGGATCGGATACACATCGATGTGATGGATGGGCATTTCGTGCCCAACCTTTCGATGGGAGCTCCGATCGTGAAATCGCTAAGGCGCATCACTCAACTGCCTCTGGAGATACACCTGATGATTTCGGCCCCGGACTTTTTCCTCGACGAATTTGTTGAGGCGGGCTCTGATTCGTTTCTTGTCCACTGGGAGGGTAACCATAACCTGGACCGTACGGTTCGGCGGATCAAAGAACTCGGGAAGCGGGCGGGCGTAGTCATTAATCCCGCGACTCCCGCCGCAGTTCTGGAAGAGATTCTTCCGGAGGTGGATCAAGTGATGATCATGACCGTGAACCCCGGTTTCGGTCACCAGCACTTCCTTCGCCACACATTGTCGAAGGTCGAACGCGTCCGTCAAATGATCGAGCGATCCCATACTCGCTGCGAATTGGAAGTAGATGGTGGACTGGATGAAGAAACCGCGCCCATGGCGAGCGCAGCGGGGGCCAATGTACTGGTAGCGGGATCGTCAATCTTTGGCAATAGCGCAGGTGTGGTGAACGCCATGAACCGGCTGCGTGTCGCTATTGGCCGCGGTAAGCGAGCCTCCATCGATAGCGCCTTTCAGATAAGGAGATAAAGATGCAACTCGGCATGATCGGTCTTGGAAGGATGGGAGCCAACATGGTGCGGCGGCTTATCAATAAGGGGCACAGCTGCGTGGTATTCGACAGGTCGACGCAAGCGGTGAACGACCTGGTCAAGGAGAAGGCGACTGGTGCCGCGTCGCTAGCAGAGTTCGTGAGAAATCTCGAGAAACCACGAGCGATCTGGCTGATGGTGCCGGCGGCGGTTGTCGATGAGACCATCGCTGGTCTTTCTCCTTATCTCGCGGCGGAGGACATCCTCATCGACGGGGGCAACTCCTACTACGTCGACGATATCCGGCGCGCAAAGCAACTCGCTCCTCAGAAAATCCACTATGTGGATGTGGGCACTAGTGGAGGTGTTTGGGGTCTGGAGCGAGGGTACTGCATGATGATTGGCGGCGAGAACGAGGTCATCAAATGGCTCGATCCGATCTTCGCAGCGCTCGCTCCGGGAATGGGCGATATTCCGCGAACGATAGGCCGGGACAAGACCGAAGGTACGGCTGAGCAGGGCTACCTGAACTGCGGACCCAACGGAGCCGGCCACTTCGTCAAAATGGTCCACAACGGAATGGAATACGGAATTATGGCGGCATATGCGGAGGGTCTTTCTATTCTTCGCGCCGCCAACATCGGCAAGCGCGTAAGTGGCGCAGCCGATGCCGAAACCACGCCATTGCGCGATCCAGAACACTACCAGTACGACCTGAATCTGCCCGACATCGCGGAGGTTTGGCGTCGCGGAAGCGTGATCGCATCGTGGCTGCTGGATCTGACAGCCAACGCCCTGCTACAGGATCCCAACATGTCGAAGTTTGCCGGCCATGTTTCCGACTCGGGCGAAGGGCGCTGGACCATAAAAGCCGCGATTGACGAAGCTGTACCTGTACCGGTTCTCACCAGCTCCCTATACGAGCGGTTCAGTTCGCGGGGCGAGGCTGACTTCGCCAACAAGCTCTTATCCGCAATGCGATATGAATTTGGTGGACACCGGGAGAAATCCGACAGCAAATCCAAAGTAGCCTGAGGAGACGATTGTGAACGATTCTCATTCGGACGCGCTGGTCTTTTTCGGAGCGACCGGCGACCTGGCGTATAAGAAGATTTTTCCCGCGTTGCAGGCAATGATTAAGCGCGGTCATCTTAATGTGCCTGTCGTTGGCGTTGCCAGAGCGGGCTGGAGCCTCGACCAGTTCCGGGCCCGAGCTCACGATAGCCTAGAGAAGCATGGCGGAGTCGACGCCGCAGCTTCTGAGAAACTAGCTTCGTTGCTGCGTTATGTTGATGGAGACTATGGCGATCCAGCCACGTTTCAAGCCCTTCGCGAGGAGCTCAAACTAGCGCAGCGGCCAGCGCACTATCTTGCGATTCCACCGGCGATGTTCGAACCCGTGCTAGAACAGCTCACGCATTGTGGTTGTACGACGGATGCACGGATCATCGTCGAGAAGCCGTTCGGCCACGACCTGGAATCCGCGCAGCATCTCAACAAGGTTCTTCTCCGCAAGTTTGATGAGACGGCAATTTTTCGAATCGACCATTACCTCGGCAAGAGGCCGGTGCACAACATGGTCGTATTCCGTTTCGCCAATGCGTTCATGGAAGCCTTCTGGAACCGTAACTACGTGGAGAGCGTGCAAATAACGATGGCGGAGGATTTCGGGGTGCAGGGCCGCGGCGCTTTTTATGATGAGACGGGCACGATCCGCGACGTGATCCAGAACCACTTATTTCAAGTGATGTGCAATCTGGCAATGGAAGCTCCGGTGAGAATGGACAGCGAATCCATTCGCGATGAGAAAGTCAAGGTGCTGAAGGCAATTTCTGCGCTTGAAGCGAAGGACCTAGTTCGCGGACAGTTTCGCGGCTATCTACAGGAAAAAGGAGTGGCACCGAACTCCAAAACGGAGACCTTCGCCGCCGTTAGACTGGAGGTTAACTCCTGGCGCTGGCAAGGAGTTCCGTTCTACATCCGCGCTGGAAAGTGCCTGCCCGTCACATCCACGGAAGTCGTCTGCCGCCTACGAAAGCCCCCCACGGTGATCGCTGCGGATGTTCTGCAATCCAATTATCTCCGCTTCCGCATCAGCCCTGATGTGTCGATTGCCATGGGCATGACGGTCATGGCTCCTGGCGAGAAATTAGCAGGTCAGCCTGCGGAGATGATCGCGAGCGAACAACCAAGCGGCGAGGAAATGGATGCCTACGAACGAGTGCTGGGAGACGCCATGGCCGGAGACGCTACCCTGTTTGCGCGCGAAGATTACGTCGAAGAGGCTTGGCGGATCGTCGATCCACTTCTGAAAAAGGGCACCCCCGTCTACCCTTACGAACCGAAAAGCTGGGGACCGAGTGAAATTGACCAAGTCATGCCGCTGGGAGGCTGGAAGAATCCAAATGTTGCGCACGAGACATCGGCTGCTAACGGCAAAGCTGCATGAGCAGTGGTTCCGCGACTTTAATTCAGGGAATGCAGTTCAGGTGGACGAATCGAGTGAGGGCGAATCGGAGAGCCTATATGAAGATCGAAGTGTTCGCCGATGAGGAGGCCACCGCCCGGGCGGCCGCGAAGGCCATTGCTGCGGAAGCGTGTGCCGCCGTTGCGGCTCGCAGTCAGTTCGTTATGGCCGTTAGCGGCGGGCACTCTCCCTGGATCATGTTACGCGCACTCGCCGATGAAAAGGTTCCATGGGAGGACGTACATGTAGTGCAAGTGGACGAACGTGTTGCGCCAGCAGGGCACCCGGATCGAAATCTCACGCATCTTCAAGAAGCCCTGCTTCGTCACTTGCCGATTCGTCCCGAGCAGATTCACGCGATGCCAGTGGAATCATCGAATCTGGAAGCCGCGGCCAGGCAGTATGCGTTGACACTCTGCGAGATCGCTGGTTCACCGCCGACGCTGGACTTGGTCCACCTTGGCCTAGGGCCCGACGGACACACTGCATCTCTCGTTCCCGGAGACCCGATACTCGACGTCACCGCTACTGATGTGGCTCTGACGGGTGCCTACCAAGGGCGACGGCGAATGACGTTGACCTATCCGGTCATCAACCGCGCTCGGCGCATCCTCTGGTTGGTGACCGGTAGTGAGAAAGTTGAAATGTTGGCGCGACTGCGTCAGGTTGACGCTTCGATTCCAGCTGGACGAATTCAGCAGGAGCGAGCCTCGATATTCGCTGATCGTGCGGCAGCCGGATACCTGATCGACTAGTGGACAAAACGCAATCGTAAGCACTCTCCGCAGCCTGAGTTGGCCCCGCCAAATCCAAAGACGAATTGGCATCTGACAAATTCCCGCCACAGCCAACCGACAGCACATGGCGTATCCGGAGCCGGGACTGTGGCTCTTGTGCCTAACTGATTGACCGGGCGCGGAGGAGCCTCGAAGCGGATTCCCATCGGATATGGAACCACAAGTGCACGTTTACCTGGGAATCTTTGAGTACGCGCAGAACGAGAGGGTATATGAGCGGGCGATGGAGGGTCGTTATCGTCGGCGGTGGATTTGGGGGACTATGCGCCGCGCAGGCTCTTAAGTCGAAGGATGTAGATGTAACCCTCGTTGACCAGCGCAATTATCACTTATTCCAGCCATTGCTCTACCAAGTCGCCACTGGATCTCTGTCGCCTGGCGAGATCGCGGCGCCGTTGCGCAGCGTCCTGAGCCACCAGAAGAATACTCGCGTGTTGCTCGGCACTGTAGTGGATATCGATCCGCGATCCAAACGGGTACTGCTGGAGGATGGAGCCAGTCTCGAATATGACTCACTGGTTGTGGCAGCGGGGTCGCAGAGCTCTTACTACGGCCATGATGCTTGGCGCGCATGGGCACCCAGCCTGAAGAGCGTGGAGGAGGCGACGACTATCCGGCACAAGATTCTGTATGCGTTCGAGGTTGCCGAACGAGTTCCCGACGAAGCTCGGCGTCGGGCCTGGCTTACGTTCGTAGTCGTGGGTGCTGGTGCAACTGGCGTAGAACTAGCCGGAGCCATTGCTGAAATCGCACGGCAGACGCTGAAGAATGATTTCCGCTCTATCCACCCCCAAGAGGCACAGATCATTTTGATGGACGGATCGTCGCGGGTGCTTCCATCTTTTCCCGAAGACTTGGCCGAGAAGGCAGCCCGCTTACTCACAAAGCTCGGAGTCAAGATTAGGACCGGCCTGATGGTGAAAGATATCGACAAAGAAGGCGTGACTATCCAGACCCATGATGGTACCGATCGTTTGGAAGCAAGGACGGTTATTTGGGCAGGAGGCGTGGCAGGTGGGGGATTGGGAAAGACTCTGGCGCAGAGAACAGAAATGGAAACCGACAGAGCCGGACGGATCAAAGTAGGCCCTCAGCTCACGATCGCTGGATATCCAGACATCTATGTGGTTGGGGACCTGGCTCTATCGATCGACTCCAACGGAAAGCCGTTGCCGGGAGTGGCTCAAGTGGCCATGCAGCAAGGAACCTACGCTGCGGAGGCAATTGTCCGGAAAGTCCAAGGTGAAAAGGAGCTTCCTGCTTTCAAGTATTTCGATAAGGGCAACCTGGCGGTGATTGGGCGGTGGGCGGCAGTCGCCGATGCCTTCGGGATCCATCTGTCTGGATTCCCGGCCTGGTTCGTCTGGGCGTTCATTCACCTGCTGTACATCGTGCAGTTTCAGAGCCGCATTCTGGTGTTCACCCAATGGGCGATCCAGGATCTGACTTTCAATCGGGGGGCACGGCTTATTACCTGGAACGCACCCACCGACTTTAATTTCAACCAAGAGTTGGCTGCCGTTGCTAAGAAACCATCGGACGCCGACAAAGTCGCGTGAACGTATAGCTGACAACAACTTGTGGAGCTGTCAAGAGAATCGACTATATGCAGGCAGCGTCAACGAAAATCTCGAACGGGCTGGGAATGCGTCGCGTTTTCCTGTGCGTCCTGTACTCCGCGGCAGCGGCGGGATCCACCGAACCTGCGGCTCCGTTTATGAGCCCGACAAACATCTTCGCGCCCGCATCGACACCGGCGAAGTCCATCTTCGGATTGTCTGTATTTGTGCTGGCGGTCACCTCGGCCATATTCGTGGTCGTTTTTGCCTTGCTCTCTTACTGTGTCGTGAAGTTTAGGAAGAGGACCAACGATGATGGTCGCGAACCTCCACAGGTGTACGGCAGCAACCAGGTCGAGCTCGCATGGACCGTGATCCCCGTTCTCATTGTGGTGGCCCTCTTCATGGCAACGGCGCGAGTAATTGCCGACGTGGAGAAGCCGGTGAGACCTGACAGCACTGTCGAGGTCGTTGCCATCGGCCACCAGTTCTGGTGGGAGTATCGCTATCCAGTTTTGAAGGTTGTAACAGCAAACGAACTGCACATCCCGGTCAGCGATCCGGACCACCCGACACCGACATTCATCAAATTGCTATCCGCTGATACCGATCATAGTTTCTGGGTTCCACGCTTGGCGGGCAAGACTGATCTTATTCCCAACCATCCGAACAGCATGTGGATCGATCCGCATGAGGCGGGCCTCTACCTGGGCCAGTGTGCGCAGTATTGCGGTACGCAACACGCCAAGATGTTGCTGCGAATCTACGTTCAGTCACGGGATGACTTCGAACGCTGGGTTCAAGAGCAACGCGAACCGGCAATCGTAAGTGACGCGGCTTCCGATGGGCAACGAATATTCGAAACGACCGCCTGCATTAACTGCCACACAGTGGCCGGCACTGTGGCGAATGGGCGCTTCGGCCCCGATCTCACCCATCTGATGAGCCGTGACACGATCGCCGCCGGCGGAGCTCCTAATACCCCAGAGAACCTTCGCCTGTGGATTCGAAATCCTGACGCTATAAAGCCTGGTTCGCTGATGCCCGCAATGCAGTTGAACGAGCGAGACTTGGACGCACTGACCGCTTACTTGGAGACGCTTCGTTGAGTACGGTGTTGCACATGCC
>Ga0209772_10000017_pt1 | contig 36964 bp, 39 predicted proteins | sample BogFormECP03_OM1_FD_188235 | JGI IMG/M metagenome (GOLD analysis project Ga0209772, IMG submission 188235) | Bog forest soil microbial communities from Calvert Island, British Columbia, Canada - ECP03_OM1 (SPAdes) (version 2) | ecosystem: Environmental > Aquatic > Freshwater > Wetlands > Bog ... | reverse complement strand
CGTGCGAGTGCGCGACGAGCGCCGCGCGCTCAGCTCCGTCGGCGAGAGCGCCCGGGCCGGTTCGATCGCGCCGCTCGGCGTGCGCAACGGGTCCTCGTCGTCCTCGTCCTCCGTGGCGTCCGAAGATCAGAGCGGTGGTGGGTCGCGGGCGAGGGATGAGAAGGCTCGCGCTGGCGCGAAGAAGGGCCCCACCAGGTCGAAAGCCAAGGGGCCGTCGAAGAATCGGCTGGGCGAGCAGGACAAGGCTGAGCGGGCGGTCGAGGAGGCCGAGGCGGCGATGCGCTCGCTCGAGGACGAGCTCGCCGATCCGGCGGCGTGGGCCACGCGATATGAGGCCGCCAAGTCCGAGGCGCGCCACACGGCCGCCACGCGTGCAGTCGAGGAGGCCTACTCGCGGCTCGAGGCGCTGATCGACTGACGCGGGGTCGTTCATCCGGGCGCCTGACACGCGCGTGAATGGGCACGAGACCCGTCGGCGACACCCGTCGGCGCCCAGCCGCGCCTTCGAGCCGGCTCGAAGATTCGCGGCACCACGGCTAGTCTCTGAGTGTGGACAGTCAGCTCAAGACCGCCCGTAATATCGCGATCGTCCTTGCCATCGCCGCCGCCGTCTATTTCCTCCCCGGCGGTGGACGGGCCGCGAGCACCTTCGCGGCGGCGCTGTGGGTTGGGTTTGGCCTCGGCATCGGCTATCTCGCCGTACGGCTCTATCGCGAACGCCGCGTGTGGCTGTACGGCCTCGGCGACCGCCATCGTGCGCTTCTCTACGGAGGGATCGCTACTGGCGTGTTCGCCTACGTGGGACGCGCTCGCATGTGGAGCTCCGAAGTGGGCAAGCCTGCATGGTTCGTGCTCGTTGGCTGCGCGCTGTACTCGCTGTTCCTGGTCTATCGCCACGTGCGCACCTACTGACCGCAGCGAGCCCTCACGGGCGCCTGGCTGCCTCCTATCCTCGATGGGGTGGCCACAAGCGAGGCGTCGATCGAGCATCAGGGCGCGAAGGCGAGCCTCGCTGAGCAACGGCGCGGGCTACCCGACCAGCCGGGCGTGTACCTGTTCCGCGACGGACGCGGCAACGTGGTGTACGTCGGCAAGGCCAAGTCGGTGCGCAAGCGGGTCGCCTCGCATTTCGCCAAGGCACACACGCCGAGCAGCCCCGGCCACGCCGAGATGGTCGCGAGCGTCGAGCACATCGAGTGCGTAGTCGTGAGCAGCGAGGCCGAGGCGCTACTGGCGGAGCAGAGCTTCATCAAGCAGTACCGCCCACGCTTCAACATACGGCTGCGCGACGACAAGTCCTATCCGTTCATCGCGATCTCGCTCGATGAGGCCTATCCGCGTGTGTACTTCACGCGCGAGCGCCACCGCTCTGGCCGCGCGTACTTCGGGCCCTACTCGAACGCCAAGCGGGTGCGCGCGACGCTCGAGGTGCTCGCCAAGGTGTTCATGTTCCGGTCGTGTACCGGGCCCGAGCCCGGGCGACGCAGCGGCAGCCCGTGCCTCGACTACTACATCAAGCGCTGCGAGGCGCCTTGCGTCGGGTACGTCTCCCAAGAGGACTATCGCAAGAGCATCGAGGGCGTCATGGACTTCTTGTCCGGACGCTTCTCGGCGATCGAGCACGATCTCGAGGCGCGTATGCGCGAGGCGGCGGCGGAGGAGGAGTTCGAGCAGGCCACGCTCGAGCGCAACCGCCTGCGCGCGGTTCGCTCGCTGCTGGAGCGCCGTCGTGTCGCCAACGAGTCGGTCGGCACCTTCGATGCGGTCGCGGTCGCCGTGGACGGACGGGAGGCCAACGCCCAGGTGTTCCAGGTGCGCGACGGGGTGCTCTCGGACCGTCAGTCCTTCTACCTCGCCAACGAGACCGAGCGAGACGTCGCCGAGGTGGGGGAGGAGTTCATGCTCCAGTACTACGGCGCGCACATCTCGATCCCGTCGCTGCTCGTCGTTCAAGCAGAGCTCGGCGGGCGCCCGGCGCTCGCCGAAGCGCTCGCCACACGTCGCGACGGGCCGGTCGAGCTGCGCGCTGCCGAGCGCGGCGAGAAGCGCAGGATCCTCCAACTGGCTGAGCGCAATGCGCATCTCGCGCTCGACCAGGAGCGCCTGCGCTCCGAGCGCCGCCGCCAGGGGCGCGTGGAGGCGCTCGAAGGTCTGCAGCGGGCGCTCGGCCTGGACGCGCCGCCGATCCGAATCGAGTGCTTCGACATCTCCAACCTCGGTGGAACCCACACGGTCGCTTCGATGGTCGTGTTCGAGGGCGGCGCGCCCAAGAAGGCGGACTACCGGCGCTTCACCATCCGCACGGTCGACGGGCTTCCCGACGACTACGCGGCGATGGCCGAGGTCCTCAACCGCCGCTTTGCCCAATGGGAGCGCCAAGCGGACATCTCCCCGCACGACTCTGCCTACGACGCTAGCTTCGCCTCGCTGCCAAACGTCGTCGTGATCGACGGCGGCAAGGGCCAGCTCGCGGCTGGTATGGAGCCGCTGCGCGGCTTCCGCGATCGCGGGGTCGCGGTCGTGTCGCTCGCCAAGCGCGTCGAGGAGGTGTTCCTGCCCGGCCGCGCCGCGCCGCTCCTACTCGAGCACTCGACGCCTGAGCTGCAGCTCCTGCAGCGCGTCCGCGACGAGGCGCACCGCTTCGCCATCACCCACCACCGCACCCGCCGCGACAAGGCGATGACGAGCTCGCTGCTCGACGATCTGCCGGGCATCGGACCGACGCGCAAGCGGGCGCTGCTGGCGCATTTTGGCTCGCCCGAGGCGATCGTCACGGCCTCAGGCGAGGAACTGCAAGCGGTGCCCGGCCTGCCGGCGAAGGTCGGTAGAGATATACACGCCTACCTCCATCGCGCCGGCTGAGCCTCAGTTCGTCTTGGCGATGTCGCGTCCTCGCGCGGCGCTGCTCGGGGATACCGCCTGAGGCGTCCTCGCTCGCGCTGGCGGCGCGAGCGTCCTGTTAGGCGACGCTCACACGCGCGTCCGCCATTCCCGGCACAATTGCAGTCAATGGCAGTGATCCGGCCCCTGCGTCCCCTGCGAGCTGCGGGTGGAAGGTCCGACAAGCCGCTCGTCGAGTCGCGCTTGCAGGACCTCGTCGTGATCACGGGCTTTTCTGGCGCGGGCAAGTCGACGGCGATGAACGTGTTCGAGGACGCGGGCTATTTCTGCGTCGACAACCTGCCACCCGAGATGATCCGCTCGCTCGTCGAGCTGTTCGTACACAAGGGCTCGAAGGTCGAACGCGCTGCCGTCGTCTCCGACGTGCGCGGCGGCGTCTACTTCGAGGCGCTGCGCGCTGTCGTTGACGATCTCGACGCGCTCGGGCTGAGTCACCACGTGCTGTTCCTCGAGGCGTCCGAGCAGACGCTCGTGACGCGCTACAAGGAGACCCGGCGACGTCACCCGCTCGCGCCCGAGGGCAGCGTCGCGGCGGGTGTCGCGGCGGAGCGCGCTCTGCTCGAACCGCTGCGCAGTCGCGCGGACCTCGTGATCGACACCACCGCGATGTCTGCCGCGACGCTTCGCGAGAGGATCGCTGAGGAATTGCTCCCCAGAACGGGTGCGGCTCGACTGGCAGTGACGTTCATGAGCTTCGGCTTCAAGCACGGCCCGCCGCGCGATGAGGACGTGGCATTCGACGTGCGCTTTCTGCCCAACCCTCACTATGAGCCCGAGCTCCGGCAGCTGACAGGGCTGGACACGCGCGTCGTCGACTACATAGCGCGCGACGGCCGCTTGGAGGAGCTGTACGTGAGGCTGCACGCGCTGCTCGACTTCCTGCTCACGCAGTACGTAGGGGAGGGTAAGGCGCACCTCGTCGTCGCGATCGGCTGTACCGGCGGTCGTCACCGATCGGTGGCCATCGCCGAGCACCTAGCGGAGCGCTACCGCGACCACGAAGACCTCGATGTGACGGTCGCCCACAGGGACATCGAGAAGTCCCCCGGGGGCTCCTGAGCCGTGTGAAAGCGAGGCGCCGGCCCACCCGAGCGCATCGGACCGCTGATAGCCTCCCCGGCACGCCGGGTGAGGGAGCTTGCTCCCAGAGACCCGGCATCGTTCATTTTTCTCACAGGAGGCAGTGAATGCCGGTACGCGTCGGGATCAACGGATTCGGCAGGATCGGCCGAAACGTCTTCCGCGCCGCCAAGTCCCGCGGAGAGACGACCGGCGACGCGATCGAGTGGGTGGCGGTCAACGACCTGACCGACTCGCACACGCTTGCGCATCTGCTCAAGTACGACTCGATCCTCGGTCCCTATCCCGGCAGCGTGGGGGTCAGCGGCGAGTCCGCCCTCGAGGTGGACGGCGGTGAGCTGAAGGTGCTCGCCGAGCGCGACCCAGGCGCGCTGCCATGGGGGGAGCTGGGGGTCGACGTGGTGATCGAGTCGACCGGCCTGTTCACCGACCGGGAGAGCGCGGCCAAGCATCTCGCTGGAGGCGCCAAGAAGGTCATCATCTCGGCGCCCGCCAACGACCCGGACGCGACGGTCGTGCTGGGGGTCAACTTCGACGAGGTCTATGACCGCGATGCCCACGACGTGATCTCCAACGCGTCTTGCACCACCAACTGCCTCGCCCCGGTCGCGAAGGTGGTCAACGACACAGTGGGGATCGCACACGGCCTGATGACGACGATTCACGCCTACACCGCCGACCAGCGCCTTCAGGACATGCCGCACAAGGACCTGCGCCGGGCGCGTGCCGCGGCGATCAACCTGATCCCGGCTTCTACGGGCGCCGCGAAGGCGATCGGTCTCGTGATCCCAGAGCTGCAGGGCAAGCTTCACGGCTTCGCGGTACGCGCACCAGTTCCGACTGGCTCGGTTGTCGACCTGACCGTCGAGTGCGCCCGCGAGACAAGCGTCGAGGAGGTCAACGCGGCGCTCGAGGCAGCCGCGCGCAGCGGCCCGCTCGAGGGGATCATGCAGTACACCGAGGACCCGATCGTCTCCACCGACATCGTCTCCTCGCCCTTCTCCTCGATCGTCGACTCGAAACTGACCGCCGTGGTGGACGGCACGATGTTGAAGGTCGTCGCCTGGTACGACAACGAGTGGGGATACTCCAACCGGCTGGTGGACCTGGTGCAGAAGGTTCTGTGAGGGGATGACGGGGACCCCGCCCGCCCGGCGCGACGGACAAGGCTGTCTATGCGGGATATCGTGAAGGAGCGCGAGAAGATGGGAGGCAGTTGATGAGAAGCATCGACGACCTGGACGTATCCGGGAGGCGGGTTCTCGTACGGGTCGACTTCAATGTGCCCTTGGGCATCGACGCCGACGGCAGCCCGGTCGTGAGTGACGACACGAGGATCGTCGCGGCGCTCGAGACGATCGAGGAGCTACGCAAACGCGGGGCCCGGCTCGTTCTCGTCTCCCATCTAGGACGTCCGCAGGGCCAACGCGATGAGAGCCTGTCCCTCGCCCCGGTCGTCGCTCGTCTGAGCGAGCTGACCGACGCGAAGGTCACGCTCGCCCCGACCGTCGTGGGCGAGCAGGCGCGGGCGCTGGTGGAGAAGCTCGGCGACGGTGAAGTGCTCGTGCTCGAGAATGTCCGCTTCGAGCCCGGCGAGACAAGCAACGATCCGGAGCTCGCCCGCTCGCTTGCCGAACTGGCGGAGCTGTACGTCAACGACGCATTCGGCGTCGTCCACCGCGCTCATGCAAGCAGCGAGGGCGTCGCGCACCTGCTGCCGTGCGCCGCTGGGCGACTGCTCGAACGCGAGGTCCGCACCTTGACCGGCATCCTCGAGAGCCCCAGCCGCCCGCTTACCGTGATCGTCGGCGGAGCCAAGGTGGCCGACAAGATTGGCGTGATCGATCGCTTCTTGGAGGTCGCCGATGTGCTGATGATCGGCGGAGCGATGTGCTTCCCGTTCCTGTGCGCGCAGGGCCACAAGCCGGGAGATTCGTTGTGTGAGGACGAGGACACCGAGCACGCACGCGCGCTGCTCGCGCAGGCCGTCAAGCCCGGGCGCGCGTCGGTGATGACGCCCAGCGATCTCGTGATCGGCGACCGCCTAGCCGAGGACGCCGAGCATCGCATCCTCCCAGGCGTCGAGGTGCCAAAAGGCTGGATGGGCCTGGACATCGGGCCGGCGACCATCGAGCGCTACGCGCGTGAGATCGCCCGCGCCGGGACCGTCTTCTGGAATGGTCCGATGGGCGCGTTCGAGTTGGAGCCGTTCGCCGCGGGCACCCGCGCGGTGGCTGAAGCGGTGGCGAACGCGAAGGGACTCACGGTCGTCGGCGGTGGCGACTCGGCTGCCGCGCTCGCGCGGTTCGGCCTGGAGGGCGCAGTCGATCATCTCTCGACTGGGGGCGGCGCGACGCTCGAGCTCGTCGAGGGTCGCGTTCTGCCGGGAGTGCACGCGCTCGAGGGCGCTGGGGTGGCCTCGTAATGGGCCGCACGCCGCTGATCGCCGGCAACTGGAAGATGCACCACACGATCGAGCAGTCTGAGGAGTACATCCAGGCGCTGCTCCCGCGCGTCTCGGCGGTCGACGGGGTCGATGTCGCGATCTGCGTGCCGTTCACGGATCTGAGCGCGATGGTTGACAGCGCACGGGGCTCGCGCGTAGAGGTCTACGCGCAGAACATGCACCAGGCCGCAGAGGGCCCGTTCACGGGTGAGATCTCGGCGCCAATGCTCACCGAGCTCGACGTGAGCGGCGTCGTGCTCGGGCATTCCGAGCGGCGCGAGATGTGCGGGGAGACCGACAAGGCGCTCGCGCTGAAGGTCCCGGCAGCGCTCGCAGCAGGGCTCGTGCCGATCCTCTGCGTCGGGGAGACCGAGCAAGAGCGCGAAAACGACGACACCGACCGCAAGCTGCGCCAGCAGATCAGGGATGACCTCGCGGGCGTTCCCAGCGAGCGGCTGGCCGATGTCGTTATCGCCTACGAGCCGATCTGGGCGATCGGCACCGGCAAGGTCGCCAAGCCCGAACAGGCCCAGGAGGCGATCGCGTTCATCAGGGCGCTGGTCGGCGACCGCGACAGCGCGGCGGCGGCGCAGGTGAGGATCTTGTACGGCGGCTCGGTAAAGGTGGAGAACACTCGCGAGCTGCTCGAGCTGGCCGACGTCGACGGCGCGCTCGTAGGCGGCGCCTCGCTCGACCCGCAGTCCTTCGCCGCAATCGTCGCCGGCGCCGCCGGGACATCAGCGAGCGCGAGCGGCTCCTCCCCGACGGCCTGATGATGCTGGACCCTGGGCCCGCGCAGTTGCCGGCGCCGTGCGCCTGCCTGATCGTGCTCGACGGCTGGGGGCTTGCAGAGCCGGGAGCAGGCAACGCCGTGTCGCTCGCGCGGACGCCGGTGTTCGACGAGCTGTGGAGCACATATCCCCATACGACGCTCACCGCGTGCGGTCGCGCGGTCGGGTTGCCGGAAGGACAGATGGGGAACAGCGAGGTCGGCCACTTGAACCTCGGCGCCGGGGCGATTGTGCGTCAGGACCTCGTACGGATCGACGACGCGATCGAAGACGGCTCGCTGGCACAGAACGAGATCCTGCGAGCGGCGTTCGCGGACGCGCCGCGCGTTCACCTGCTCGGGCTGGTCTCCGACGGAGGCGTGCACTCCTCGCTCGAGCACCTGCGCGCACTGATCGCGCTCGGGCGTGCGCTGGCGGCCAACGATGTCGTGTTGCACGCGTTCACCGACGGCCGCGACACGCTTCCGCACGCTGGTCACGGATACCTCGAGGAGCTCGACGGCATCTCCGGTGTGCGTGTCGGATCGGTGATTGGACGCTACTGGGCGATGGATCGCGACAGGCGCTGGGACCGGACCCAGCGGGCCTATGACCTGCTCGTACACGGCCGCGCCGCACATCACGCAGCGAGCGGCGGGGAGGCCGTTGAGAATGCGTACAAGCGCGGCGAGAGCGACGAGTTCATCGAGCCTACGCTCGTGGGCGATGAGGCGTGTATTCGCCCAGCCGACAGCGTGATCGCGTTCAACTTCAGGCCCGATCGCATGCGCGAGTTGACCCGTGCGCTGGTCGAGCCAGGATTCGGCGAGGGCGCGGCAGGCGCTGAGGATCTACCCGGCTGGACAGGGCGCGGGGGCGCGACGGCGATCGGGCGCTACGTCACGCTCACGCGCTACGAGGAGGGCTGGCCCTATCCGGTGGTGTTCTCGCCCGAGCGCCCAGCCACCACCCTGTCGGTTGTGCTCGAGCGCTCGGGAGCCTCGCAACTGCATGTCGCGGAGACCGAGAAGTACCCGCACGTCACGTACTTCTTCAACGGCGGCGACGAGCAGGCGCTCAGCGGCGAGCGGCGCGAGCTGGTCCCCTCGCCACGCGATGTGCCGACTTATGACCACAAGCCGCAGATGAGCGCGCGGGAGGCGGCGGCGGCGTTCGTGAGAGCCTGGGGGGAGGATCGACCACGCTTTGGGATCATCAATTTCGCCAACGCGGACATGGTCGGGCACACGGGCGTGATCGCCGCGGCGGTCGAGGCGATCGAGACCGTCGACGGGTGTCTCGAGCAGGTGCTCACAGCCGTCCACGGCGCGGGCGGCGTGTGCGTTGTAACGGCCGATCACGGCAACGCCGATCACATGCTGGAGCCGGACGGAAGCCCAAACACCGCCCACTCGCTGAACCCGGTGCCGCTGATCGTCACGAGTCCGAGCGTGCGGCTGCGTGAGCGTGATGGCATTCTCGCCGATGTCGCCCCGACGGTGCTCGCGGCGCTCGGGATCGAGCAGCCCGCGCAGATGACCGGGCGCTCGCTGATCGAGGGTGTGTAGATGCGCTCACGGCATCTGTTCGCCGGGCTGTTCATCGGGGCAGGCGCAAACCACTTCGCGATGCCGCGAGCGTACGAGCAGATCGTGCCGCCGCGGCTGGCGGATCACGCACGGGAGGTCGTGGTCATCTCCGGTCTGGCCGAGATCGCGGGAGGCCTGGGGGTGCTGTTGCCGTCTACCCGGCGCGCCGCGGGCCTGAGCCTGATCGCGCTGCTGGTGGCGATTTTCCCGGCGAATGTGTACATGGCGCGCGAGCCTCAGGACTTCCCGCGAATCCCCCGCTGGGCGCTCTACGCGAGGCTGCCGCTTCAGCCAATGGCGATGTTGTGGGCATGGCGGGCGACGCGGCGATGAAAGCCAGCTGCCGGCCAGCGACGATGACGCTGCTATGTTCGCCTGAGTAGCCCTTTCGCACCCGGACCGCCATGTCGACCGCGACTGCCGTCAAGATTGCTCCCACCGAGCAGGAGACCCTCACACTAGGGGAGCTTCGCGCCTGGCGCGGCTTGCTCAGAGCTCATGCATGTCTAGCCAAGCGGTTGGACGCCGAATTGGAGCGCGCGCACCGGCTGCCAATGAGCTCCTATGAGGTTCTCCACCACCTCCAGGAGGCAACTGGAGGACGGATGCGGATGTGCGATCTCGCCGAGCAGGCGCAGCTTTCACGCAGCGGGCTCACGCGGTTGGTCGATCGTCTCGAGCGAGAGGGCGTGCTCGAGCGCTGCTCGTGCACGCACGACGCTCGGGGCTCCTACGCATGTCTGACCGCGTCAGGGCTCGAGCGTCTTGAAGAAGCGCGCGTGACGCATCTCGCGGTCATCAGGGAGCACTTCTTTTCCCATTTCAGCGAGAGCGAGCTTGGCACGCTGGCGGACATGTGGGAGCGCATCGCTCCCTGCGGCAGCTGCTGAGGACGCTCCCGCTGCGGCGACGACGGTAAAGCGGATCGCTCGCTGCGGCAGCCGCTGAGGACGCTCACTCAGGCGGGCCGCTGCTCTGGCTGCGGTGACGGCGGTGGAGCACGAAGGCGCCGACGAGGGCGACGATCACTGCGGCCAGCCCATAGAGCCCAAAGGCTTCGATCGCGTTGCCGGCCGAATTGCCGAGGAAGTAAGCGATCAGGCCGATAGCTGTCGCCCACGTAACGCCCCCGAGCGCGTTCCACATGGCGAACGAGCGCCAGGGCATACGTGTAGCGCCCGCCAACCACGACGCCCATACGCGCAGGCCGAGCACGAAGCGGCCGAAGAACACCGCCTTGGGGCCGTGACGTTCAAAGAACGGCTCGCCGGTCACGAGGACCTGCTGGCGCTGCTGGCGAAACGGCCCCGGTCGCTCCAGAATCCAGCGCCCGCCCTTGCGGCCGATCAAATAGCCGATGTTGTCGCCGACGATCGCCGCAGCGGCGGCGATCGGGATGACGAGCTCGATCCTCAGCTTGCCCTGGCTAGCGAGCACAGCGGCCGCGATCAGCCCGGTCTCCCCAGGGACCGGCAGGCCGCCGGACTCGCACATCACGATCACGAACAGCAGGGGGTAGCCGAACACCGTAACCAGGTGCTCGACGTCGACGATCTCGGCCAGCACCCTAGTGTCCCGAGGACACTACTTTGTGTTTTCTGCGACGAGCTGCTTGAGCGCCGAGCTTGCCTGGTGAACGTCGGAGTAGACGACGTTGCGCAGCACTACCTTGGTCGGCGTGGGGGCGGTGAGCACGACCACCGCGACCACCGCGATGGCGATCGTGAGCACGCTGAGCAGCGCAAACAGCAGGCGTTTGCCGCCTCGCTTCTGAGCTGCCGGCGCGCTGGCTGGGTGGGCGCTTGCTGCGCCGTGCTGTCGCGGTGGGCCGGGGCGGGGACGGCGCGCGGCTTGCGTTCGCGCGGGCGAGGAGGAGCTGCGTGAGCTGGCCAGGACGCTGGTTGCGTGGGTGGCCGGCGCATCGCCCGTGCGCGCGCGACGCTCGGAGGGGGGGATGCCGCGCGCCCCGTCGCTCAGCGCGCGCCCCATCTCACGAGCGGTTTGGTAGCGATCGCGCGGGTCGAGCGCAAGCGAGATCGCAACGGCCTCTGCGAGCTCGGGACCGACGGCAGCTACGAGCGTGTCGAGCGTCGGGGGCGCCTCCCGCTGCTGCTTGAGCGCGAGCTCGGTCAGCGAGGTCGCCTCGTAGGGAAGCCTCCCGGAGATCAGTTGGTAGGTGACGACCCCGAGTGCGTACAGGTCGGCGCTGGGCCCGGCCTCCTCCCCCCGCGCCTGCTCCGGCGCCAGGTAGGCAGCGGTGCCGAGGACGGAGCCGATCTGGGTGATGCTGGACTGCTCGGTGGCCTTGGCGATGCCGAAGTCGGCGAGCTTGACCTCGCCTTCGCGCGCGCGCAGAAGGTTGCCGGGCTTGACGTCGCGATGGACTACGCCGTGGCGATGCGCGTAGTTGAGGCCCTCGCACGCCTGTTCGATGATCGCGAGGGCCTCGTCCACCTCGACCCAGCCGTCATCTCGAAGGATCTCCGCACATGAGGCGCCCTCGATGTACTCCATCACGATGAAGTATTGGCTCGTGCGCTCGTCTTGGCCGGAGTCGAACACCTGCACGATGTTCGGGTGCACGAGGCGAGCGGCGGCCTGTGCCTCGCGCTGGAAGCGCGAGACGAAGGTTGGTTCGTCGGCAAGATGATCAGCCAGCAACTTGACCGCCACCTGACGCTCCAGGCGCTGGTCGACGGCGAGATGGACCGTGGACATCCCGCCGTAGCCCAGGCGGCCCTCGAGGCGGTAGCGCCCCGCGATCTCGACGCTGCTCATTTGCCGGCTTCCTGGCTGCCGCCAACCCCACCGCCCGCGCCGCCGCCGCCGGCTGCTCCGCCTTCGTTGACACCGCCGCCGGCCGCGCCGCTTTCGCCTGAGCCGTTTTCGCCGGCGCCCGTGCCACCTCCAGGAGCGGCGGCGCCTTCGCCGGCGCCCGGAGCCTGGGTGCCGCCCCCCGGGCTGGTGGAGGTCGTGGGCGGGGCCGTCGCTTGCGTGGTCGGCGTGGTGGTCTGGGTGACCGTCGGGGTCGTGGCGGGGCTGCTGGAGGTCGTTTTGGGCGGGACGCTCGTGGCCGTTTGAGCGAGTGGCTGCGCGCACAAGACGAGGGCCCGGCTGCGGAGGTTGTCGATGCCCTGATGAAGCGTGTTGCGCAGGCCGCTGTCGACCGTGCTGGGAAGGTCGGCGAAGTCCTGTTCGGTCCTGACAATCGCCTCTTCGGTCGCCGTGCAGCTGCCGTCGGCGCTCTGTGCAGCTTGGGCTACCGCTTCAAAGTCGCTTTTCAACGGACCCGCGTTGCCGACTGGGATCAAGCCCGCGCCGCTGCTCCCGCAGGAGACGAGCAGCGCGCTGGCGACCCCGAGCACGGCAGCGAACAGAAGGCGGAGCACGGGGCTCCGACGCACGATCGGAAGCTGCGGGGAGCGGACCGCTGAGAAGCGCTTGCGCACGGTCATTGACCGTACTCCAGGCGCTCTGCGAGCGAGTCCGGTAGGCGGGCAGCGCGGATCGCGGCCGCGGCGCCGGCGACGTCGTACTCGCAGCGGTGGAACACAGCCGTCATGTCGTCGAGGTCCAACAGCAGCCACGCAGCACGCGGGTCGCCGTCGCGTGGCTGCCCAACGCTCCCCGGGTTGAGCAGCCATTCGCCTTCGGCGAGGTCGAGATGGGCCCCCTCACGCTGTGGCTCGCCGGTGGTCAGCTCTCCTTCGCGTCGCACGAACGAGAGCGCGACGTGCGAGTGGCCGATCAGGCAAATTCGATGTTCCTGGCGGTCCAGGCACAGCTCGGCGAGCAACGCCGAGAGCACGTACTCCCAGACGGGATCGCGTGGGCTGGCGTGGTAGAGGCCGACGGAGCCCTCCTCTCCCTTCGGCCGCAGGCCCTTCAGGAACGTAAGGTTCTCTTGCGCGATCACCTCGCGCGTCCACTGTGCGGCGAGGCTAGCGCCGCGGGAGAAGTCTTCCAGCGAGATCTCGCCCGTGACGGCCAGGTCGTGATTGCCCGCGAGGCACACGGCAGCGTGCGCGCGCGCGAGCTCCGCGCAGGCGTCCGGGTCTGCGCCGTAGCCCACGAGATCCCCCAGGCACCACAACTCGTCAGCGTCGCTGGCGGCGACCGCCTCGAGCGTCGCTTCGAACGCCTGGCGGTTGCCGTGGATGTCAGATATGACTGCAACCTTCATCAGTGCAGGGTATGAACACCGTCCGTCGCTCGGCGTTCCACTCCCCGGCGGATTGCAAGCTAGCTGCCGGGCTGTGCTGCTGAGTGGGCGCCCGCATGCGCGCGCCCACCGCGCTAATCCTCCGGCCCCGTCTCTGTGCCGCCGTACTCGGGCAGGTTCTTGATGCCCTCGCGAGTAAGCCACTTGGAGTAGTTGTCCTCCATAGCGTCGATCAGCTCGCGCATGAAGCGGGGCGAGAGGTTGACTCGCGAGACGACCACCCCCGGGACCTCCTCGGACTCGACCTCGTGGTCGACGCGAGCGAAGGTGACCGTGAACTCGTAGTCGGAGTGGCTGACGTTCGCAAAGTTTGCGTATACGCCGCCCATGATCTCGGGAGACAGGTGGATGTTTATGTGGCGCTCAGCGCCTGAGTCTTGCTCGTTCACGTAGCTAGTATCGCAAGCGCCGGGCCGAGACCGATGATCGATCCCTCCGACGAGCACAACCGCCCCCTTGCCCATCGCCGGGCGAGCGCTCCGTCGAGCCCGCTGGAACATCTGCGGGCCGACGTGCTCGGCGCCGCAGAAGCGCTTGCCCAAGGGGACGGACGATCTGCAAGCGGCGACCGGGACGGTTCGGCGGCGGACGGCGAGCCGGGGTCAGGAATCGGCGCGTCCGCTAGGTCCGGTCGCGGCGCGATCACGTTGGAGCGCCCGCCACGCGCGGAGTTCGGCGACTACTCAACCAACGCCGCGCTTTTGCTCGCCCCCACGCTCGGCGTGCCCCCACGGGAGGTGGCAGAGCGCCTTGGAGAGGCGCTACAGGGACGACTGGGCGCGAGCCTGGAGCGCTTCGAGGTGGCTGGGCCGGGCTTCCTGAATCTCTTTCTCGCCGACTCTTGGCTCACGGGCGCGCTCGCGGGGACGCTCGCCGCCGGCGAGGCGTTTGGCGCCGACGGGGCAGAGGCGCCAGAGCGCATCCTGATCGAGTTCGTGTCGGCTAACCCGACAGGGCCGATGCACGTGGGTCACGCCCGCAACGCTGCCTATGGCGACGCGCTTGCGCGCCTGCTCGCGTTCCACGGTCACGAGGTGCAACGTGAGTTCTACGTCAACGACGCGGGCTCGCAGGTACGCAAGCTGGGGGAGTCCGTTCGGGCCCTTGCACGCGGCGAGCCGGTGCCCGAAGACGGTTACAAGGGGGAGTACGTAATCGAGCTGCTCGCGCGCCTGGCAGGCGCGGCGGAGATGGACCCGGCCGAGCTGGGACGCGCGGCGGTGGCGATCATGGTGGGGGAGATGCAGGATTCGCTGGCTGCCTTCGGCGTGAAGAGCTTCAACCGGTGGGCCTACGAGAGCACCCTGCACGAGGGCGATCCCAGCCCCGTCACACACACGCTTTCGATCCTCGAAGAACAGGGGCACACCTATCGCAGCGAGGGCGCGCTGTGGCTGCGCACCACCGACTACGGCGACGACAAGGACCGCGTGCTGGTGCGCTCGAGCGGCGAGCACACCTACTTTGCCTCCGATATCGCCTACCACCAGGACAAGCGCGAGCGCGGGTTCGACCGCCAGGTCGACGTGTGGGGAGCCGACCACCACGGTTATGTGCAACGGATGAAGGCCGCCTACCAAGCCCTCGGTGGCGATCCAGAACACCTCGAGCTGTTGATCATGCAGCTCGTACATCTAGTGCGGGCGGGCGAGCGCGCGCAGATGTCCAAGCGCGCTGGAGAGTTCGTGACGCTCGAAGACCTGCTCGCCGAGATTGGCGTCGACGCGGCGCGCTGGTACCTACTGGCGCGTTCACACGACACAACCGTCGACCTCGATTTGGATCTCGCTCGTGAGCAGTCCAACGAGAACCCGGTCTACTACGTCCAGTACGCGCATGCGCGCATCGCCTCGATCCTGGTGAAGGCCGGCCGTGAGCGTGTGCTGGCGGCGCCCTCGGCCGTCCTCGATGCCCAGCAGGAACCGCTGCACGCCACCGAGCGCGCGCTGGTTGAGCAGCTGCTCGCGTTCCCGATCGAGATAGCCGAGGCGGCGGCCAAGCGCGCGCCTCACAGGATCGCCGCGTATGCCCTCGAGCTCGCCCAGAGCTTCACGGCCTTCTATCGAGACTGCCGCGTCGTCGGCGCCGAGCCGCACGCGGTTGAGTCCTTCCGCGTCGCGCTGTGCATCGCCAGCAAGCGTACGATCGCTCGCTGCCTGGATCTCCTCGGCGTGAGCGCCCCCGAGGAGATGTAGAAGCCGTCGAGCTAGGGACCCCGGTCAGCTCCGTCGCCGGTGTCCCCGTCGCGTCGCTCCTCGGCGTCGGCGCGATCCTCGGCTCGTAGAAGCAACGTGAGCACGATCAGGGCACCGACGACCGCGATGCTGACGACGGTCAGTCCGCTGACGGCGAGCGGGATCATCGATCGAAATGCGCGAGGTCGGAGTCCAGCCGCGTGTTATCGGCGACGCTCAGCGGCGCCGATATCGCTGCCTGGCCACTTTGGGCCCGCGCATGGCGACGCCAGCGTGGGAGAAGCGTGAGGAGCAACGCGAGCAGCGCCAGCACCACGACGAGCGGGACGAGATATGCGGCGAGGTCGAAGCCGTCTGCGCTCGGCAGCCCGAGCACGGCGGGGCCGTACTGGCTGACCAGTGCGCTCTTGATCTGCGCTTCGCTCTCGCCCTGGTTGATCAGGCCTTGGATGAACACCCGCTCGCGGTTGGCCTGCGGGGATTGGGCGACGTTCAAGGGGATCTTGCAGCTGACGCACATCACCTGTCGCTCGATCGTCGGCAGCGAGGGGCGCGTCACTGAGCCGGATGCAGACGCGCTTGCGATCGCCGTGAGAACGACCGCGAGGATGACTGCGAGCGAGCCGGGCAGCGTGCGAGCGGGCTTGCGCCGGCGTCCCGTCACGAGGACTCCGCGAGCTCGAGCGCATGGTTCAGGAACCCCTGTCCGATCTCGCCTCGCGAAACGGCCACGATATGGCCGTCGCGGTCGATGATGAAGCTCTCGGGCAGCTGGTCGGTGCCATAGGAGTGCGCGAACGCGCCGTCGTTGTCGCGTAGGTTGGGATAGGTGAGGTGGTAGTGGCGCACGAAGCTCGCCGAGTCGGGCGATGCATCGAGGTAGGTGACCCCGAGCACCGTCGCATCGTGGCGTTCGAGCCCGCCCTGTGCCCGCTCGAGCAGCGGAGCCTCGACCTTGCACGGTTCACACCACGAGGCCCAGAAGTTCAGCACGACGACCTTGCCGCGGAGCGATGCAAGCGAGCCCTTTCCCGAGCCGTCGAGAACCGGCAGCGAGCGGGTAGCTTCCGGCGCCTTGGGCCGCTGCCCGCGAGCCACCAGCTCGTCGAGCGTACGACTGGCCGCTTGCGTAGAGACGCCGTAGATCAACAGCGCGACCACGCAGGCGCCGGCGAGAGTCGCGAAGATCGGCAGGGCAGGGCGTTTCAAGGTCCCTCAAGACTACCCCGGGCTCCCGTAATATCTGCCACCACGCGGCGGTAGCTCAGTTGGTAGAGCGCGAGCTTCCCAAGCTCGAGGTCGCGGGTTCGACCCCCGTCCGCCGCTCTATAAGCCAAGCCCCTGCCGACTCGGGATCGCTCCGGCGAGTCGGCGGCGTCAGTCTTCGGCGATGCTCAGAAGGGCTGCCCCTCCCGACGAGACGCGGCACAAGGGGCGTCGTCGCAACGAGGATATGGTGGATGTTCGCCAGCGAGACCGAACCCGACCGATGTACGTAAACCCCCACTTCGCCGAGCGCGAGCTACCCGTCCTGCATGACACGATCGAGGCGGTGCGCTTCGGTCTGCTCGTGCTCTGCGCCGACGGCCCCCTCGCCGCCCAGGTCCCGTTTGTACTACACCGGAGGGAGGGCCCGTACGGGACCCTCGTCGCCCATGTCGCGCGCAACGATCCACTCGCCCGCCATCTCGGCGATGGGCACGAGGCTCTCGCAATCTTCAGCGGTCCCCGGGCGTATGTCTCCCCCCGGTGGTACCCGAACGGTGGTCTGCCTACCTACAACTTCGTCGCCGTTCATGGCTACGGCCACCCGCGCCTGCTGGAGGACCGCGACGCTGTGCTCATCCACCTCGCCGAGCTCGTCGAGATCCACGAGAAGCGATTCCCGGACCCATGGTCGCTCACCTCCGCTCCCCAGGACGCCGTCGGGAACCTGTTGCCCCACATCGCCGCGTTCACACTCGAGATCGAGGCGATTCAGGGAAAGCGCAAGCTCAGCCAGAACCGCGCGGCCGAGGACCGCGACGGCGTGATCCGCGGCCTGCGCGAGCGCGGGTCCGATGACGAGCGGGCGATCGCCGAGGCGATGGCCGTCCATCCGTACGCGTCACAGGAGGCGCAAGCACTGATCGCGCTGCCGCGTGGGTTGGGCCGCGACGAGCGGGCTGGCTAACTCGTCGGCTTTCCCGCTCTCGACGACTCGTGTGCGACCTTGGTAGTAGTCGCCTGCGACTCGAGTCGCATTGCAACAGGCCGAAGATCGTCCTTCGGGGCGTTGTGCCGGCGCGCTGGGCACCGTACGGTGATGGTGTGATCGAGGTTCGCGGTGTGACCAAGCGCTATGGCGAGAAGGTCGCTGTGGACGACCTCACGTTTTCCGTTGCGCCCGGGATCGTGACGGGCTTTTTGGGTCCCAACGGGGCCGGGAAGTCCACCACGATGCGATTGATCCTGGGATTGGATGCGCCCAGCAAGGGGGCGGTGAGGATCAACGGCTGCTCCTACCGTGATCTATCCGCGCCGCTGCACGAGGTCGGCGCGATGCTAGAGGCTCGCGCAATCCACACCGGGCGCTCGGCCTACAACCACCTGCTCGCGCTGGCCCAGACCCACGGAATTCCGCGCGGCCGCGTGGAGGAGGTCATCGAGCTGGTCGGCCTTGGCGAGGTCGCGCGCAAACGAGTCGGGAGTTTCTCGCTTGGCATGGGCCAGCGCCTGGGTGTCGCCGCCGCGCTGCTCGGTGACCCCGCGACGGTGATCCTCGACGAGCCCGCCAACGGGCTCGATCCCGAGGGTATCCAGTGGATTCGCAACCTGCTCAAGGGCCTCGCTGCGGAAGGGCGCACCGTGTTCCTTTCCTCGCATCTGATGAGCGAGATGTCCCAGACGGCCGATCATCTGATCGTGATCGGACGCGGGCGGCTGATCGCCGACACGTCAGTGACGGAGTTCGTGCGCCGCGCTTCCTCCGATGCCAACGTCCGCGTTCGCTCGCCCCGGGCCGATGAGTTGCGCGAAGTGCTGACCCGCCGCAAGATGGCGGTGCAGTCGATCGAGGAGGGGTTGCTCGAGGTCAGCGGCCTAACCGGCGAGCAGATCGGCGAGATCGCGCTGGAGGCACGGATCGTGATCTCTGAGCTGACGCCACATCAAGCCTCGCTGGAGGAGGCTTTCATGAGCCTCACCGGCGACTCGGTCGAGTACCGTGCCAGCACCGGCGAGAACGGTGAGACAGAGATCGTGGGTGCCGCGGCGTGAGCGCGATCGAGCAGACATTGACCGCTGCCGCCACGCCCAAGCGTCGCGCCTTCACCGGCCGCGTCACGCAGCGTCACGTGATCCGCTCGGAGTGGACGAAGCTGTGGTCGCTGCGTTCGACGCGCTGGTCGCTCTTGTTCGCCGTCATCGCGATGGCGGGGCTCGGTGTGCTGATCGCGGCTGTCTCGATGGGCCGCTGGTCGCATCTAAGCCCGCACGACCGCGCGACATTCGACTCGATCGACCGCAGCCTCGGCGGCTACCACCTCGCTCAGCTCGCGATCGGCGTGCTCGGGGTGCTCGTGATCAGCGGCGAGTACTCGACTGGGATGATCCGCTCGAGCCTAATGGCGGTCCCACGACGGCTGCCGGTGCTGTGGGCCAAGATCGCGGTGTTCGCCTCGGTCACGTTCGTACTGATGCTCGCGAGCGCCTTCGTCGCGTTCTTCGGTGCCCAGGCGATCCTCACCGAGCATCACGTCAACGTGACGCTCAGCCACCCGCACGCCCTGCGCACGCTCGTCGGGACGGTGCTGTTCATGACCGTGACGGGCATCCTCTGCGTCGCGCTCGGCACGATCATCCGCAGCACGGCGGGCGCAATCGCGACGTTTGCCGGCCTGCTGTTCGTGCTGCCGGGCATCAACGACATCCTCCCGAGCAGCCTCAGCAACGCGATCAACCCCTACCTGCCTTCGAGCGCGGGCGCTGCGATCGCCTCTGCCGTGCCCGATGCCCACACGCTCTCACCGTGGACCGGATTCGCCGTGTACTGCGGATACACGCTCGCTCTGCTCGCGCTCGCTGCATATCTACTGGTTCGTCGCGATGCCTGACCGCGATCCCTCGCACGCGCGGATCGCCTTGACGAAGGTGCCTGAGATCGCGGTGATCTTCTGGGTGCTGAAGCTCCTAACGACGGGGATGGGGGAGGCGATGTCTGACTTTCTCGGCCAGCACAGCGTGCCAATCGCGGCGGCGATCGGCATCCTCGGCCTGTGGTTCGCCCTCTGGCTGCAGCTGCGCCAGCGCGAATACCGCGCGCCGATCTACTGGTTCGCGGTGATGATGGTCGCGATCTTCGGCACGATGGCCGCTGACGGCATACATGACGGCGCGAGCATCCCTTATGCCGTGACCACGCCGCTATTCGGATTGACGGTGGCGGCGATCTTCTTCCTCTGGCACCGCAGCGAGGGCACCCTCTCGATCCACAGCATCACGACGCGCCGGCGCGAGAGCTACTACTGGACTGCGGTGCTCGCTACCTTCGCGCTCGGCACCGCCGCCGGCGATCTCACCGCGCTCTCTTTGAACCTCGGCTTCTTCCCGTCGGTGGTGCTGTTCGCTGCCGTGATCTCGATCCCGGCAGTCGGCTGGTGGCGCTTCGGACTCAACCCAATCTTCGCCTTCTGGTTTGCATACGTCGTCACCAGGCCGTTGGGCGCGTCCTTCGCCGATTGGTTCAGCAAGCCCACCAACGGGGGGCTCGGCCTTGGAGACGGCACGGTCAGCGGGCTCGCTCTGATCGTCTTCATCGCTCTTGTCGCCTACGTGGCTGTCACGAAGGTCGACGTGCAAGACGCGCGGCACGTTGAGCACCCGGACGCGAGGCACTCTGAGCATCCGCACCTGTTCCCGGAACCGCATCTGGAGCTCACGCCCGAGATCGATTGATGCCTCGGACGCTAGATCGACCAGACAGGCATGTCCTGGCGCTTGCGGGTGAGGAGCATTCGAGCGTCCAGGCTGATGTTATGAGCCGTCAATATGGAGATATGAAGCACGAGGTAGATCGCCTGGCATCGAGGTGGCTGGTTCACATCGAGCGCGACGCTCGTCGGGTCGCGGCTCGTCCCTTCGCTGTGGATCTGGCCACCGCGACGGGCGTGGCGATGCTCAGCGTCTTTGGGCTAGCGACGCAGAACCGGCTCGGCGCTATCACCGTGATCTTCTGCCTCCTGCTGTGCGCACCGCTGCTGCTGCATCGGCGTGATCCCCGCGTGTGCTTCGGGCTTGTCGCGCTCGTCGCCTTCGCCCAGTGGCTGCTCTCCGCGCCTCAGCCCGCGGACGCCGCGGTGTTGATCTCGCTCTACTGGGTCGCGCTGGAAAGCGATCTCGCGGAGGTCGCGGTTGCAGCCGCGGTGGTCGAGGCGGGCGCGATCATGGCCGCGCTGCGCTGGTCGCCGTCTGAGCCGCTGAAGATCTGGGTCGGGCTGACTGGCCTGGGGACGGCCGCTGGAGTCCTCGGCATCACGATCCGCCAACGACGCGCGCTACTGATCTCACTCCACGAACGGGCCGCCCGCCTAGAAGTCGAGCGCGACCAGGAGGGGCGGCTCGCGGCCGCCGCCGAGCGAGCGCGCATCGCGCGCGAGATGCATGACATCGTCGCGCACAACCTCAGCGTGATCATCTCGCTCGCTGACGGCGCCGGCTACACCATGGCATCCTCGCCGCAGCGCGCGAGCGAGGCGATCGACAGGGTCTCGGCGACCGGACGCCAGGCGCTTCTGGAAATGCGCAGGCTGCTCGGCGTGCTGCGTGAGGACGCGGCCGAGCAGCCGCTTATGCCCCAGCCGGGCCTGGATCGTCTCGACGATCTGCTGGCGCAGGTCCACGCCGCCGGCATCCCGGTGACGATGGATCTCGACGGCGACCCGCACAACTTGCCGGAGGGCATCCAGCTGACCGTGTTCCGTGTCGCGCAGGAGGCGCTGACGAACACGCTCAAGCACGCGGCGCGCCCCACGAGCGCCCATCTGGCTCTGCGCTGTGAGGCGCGAAACGTCGAGCTGGAGGTGACCGACACCGGACACGGCGCCGCGCGGATCGGGCCACGAGCCTCGCTCGTCGGGAGCGGGCGAGGACTCAACGGTATGCGTGAGCGCGTCGCGGCCTACGGCGGCAGGCTCGATGCCGGCCCTGGCCCGGATGGAGGCTGGCGCGTTCACCTGCGCCTGCGGCCGGACGCCGAGACCGTCGTCGCACGATGACCACATGCTTGCTCTTGGCCGACGACCAGGAGCTGATGCGGATGGGATTTCGCATGGTGATGGACACCCAGGAGGACCTCACGATCGTCGGCGAGGTGGCGAACGGATTGGAGGCCGTCGATGCCACACGCAGGCTGAAGCCGGACGTCGTCCTGATGGATGTGCGGATGCCCGAGATGGACGGCGTGCAAGCGACGAGGCTGATCGTCGAATCCGGCAGCAGCGCGCGCATTATCATCTTGACGACGTTCGACCTCGACGAATACGTATACGCCGCGCTGCGCGCCGGCGCGAGCGGATTTCTCTTGAAGGATGCGCCGCCCGCCGATCTGCTCTCCGCAATCCGCGCAGTGGCCAGCGGCGACGCGGTCGTCGCGCCCAGCGTCACACGTCGGCTGCTCGCGAACTACGCCCACCGCCTTCCCGTCGCAGATCGATCCGAGGAGGACGAGGACGGGCGTCTGGCGCTGTTGACCAGCAGAGAGCGCGAGGTACTCCTGCAGGTCGCCGCCAGCCTCTCCAACGCCGAGATCGCGGAGCGGCTCGTGCTCTCCGAGGCCACAGTGAAGTCCCATGTCGGGCGCGTCCTCTCGAAGCTCGGGCTGCGCGACCGCGTGCAAATCGTCGTCTTCGCCTATGAGACAGGGCTCATCACGCCCTCACACAGCTGACCCTGCGACTTCGGTAGCCCTCTCGTGCGACCTGAGTCGGATATGCGCTTGAAGCAAGATAGTCCTCCGGGGCGATGTGACCGGGCATCAGGCAGCGTACGGTGGGGAGGTGATCGATCCTGCTAGACGCCCTAACCCTCGCGCGCTGTGAGTACCGAGACCGTGGGAGCACGGGGCCGGGGTCGGGTGGACTGGTGGCGCGCCGAGTTTGTCCTCACACTGCTCGCGCTCCTGGGCTTCATCACGCTGTCCATCCGCATCACCACTATCTACAGCGGCCTGCCCGCGCACCCGCTGTTCGTGCATGTGCCGGTCATCCTGATCCCGACCACCATCGTCGCCGCGATCGTCTTTGTCATCAAGCCGCAGTGGCTCACGCGTTACGGGATCGCACTGGCCCTGGTGTCGATCGTTGCGATGAGCTCCGTGTTCCTCGCCATGCAGGCAGGCGCGGCGCTGCGCCGTGCATTGAACCTGCAGGGCCAAGCCGCCAAACTTATCTCCGAACATTCGCAGGCCGCGCACATTCTTGCGATCGTCTACGTGCTATTTACCGCCACGTTGATCGTCACCTTTGCGGCGCAGCGGATCTCCGGTGGGATGCCGACCGGCCTGGGCATCCTCGACAGCCTGCTGTCACCCAGGCCGATGCTCATCGCGCTGCGCGTCGCGCTCGTGCTGCTGTCCATCGTCGCCGGCTACATGTGCTTCAGGACAGGCGACCTAGGCGCCAAAGCGGTGTGGGAGGGGCGCATCCACGCCGCCCACGCCGCTGGCCCTGGCGGACCAGGTGAACCCGGGCTGGCGCCGCCTCCAGGCGCCGGCACACCCTAGCCCAGGGCCGACACCCTGCACGGTCGGCGGCGCCGGGCCGCGCGAGCCGCTCGTCCGTGCTCGCCTTCGCGGTGGCGGGTCCAACCTGTGCGCCTGCCGGGTCGGCTACCTTGGTTTCCTGGTCTGTGAGATCGCTGGGAGCGCGGCCCAGGCGCCGAAGCCGATGGACCCGACGAGGACTGCTGCTGAGGTGACGATGAGCATTTCATGCCTCCTTGTGAGTAGAGCTTCTGCTCGAAGTGGTGAGCTGTCATACGATCGGAATGTCCGTGTGATGAATTGTCGATGCCATCCCGTCCCCCGTGTGTGATCTTCGGCACTCTCGAACTGTGCGGGTGGACACACCCGGATCTCCCGAGCAGCCCGTCCGGCGAGATCCACCGGGACGCAACGACGAGAGCCCCCGCATGCGGGGGCTCTCGTTACAGCTCCTCCGTGAGCTCGGCCGCCTCAGGACTCCTTCCCTCCGACGCCCCCTACGGGCCCGGTTTTCGAAACCGGTGGCGGCACTTCTTCCCCATTCGCCGGACCAATGGGGGCACGTTCGGTTTTGCTGCCAGGCAGTCGCACGTGGGCTGCCCAGCCACACCCACCCGTCTTGGCGGTCTTGAGGTCTTCCATCGCTTCTTTTAGATAGTTGTTGGCTTCGTCGGTGTTCCCCTCGGCCATGGAGTTTTCGTATTCTTCGACGTCGCCTTGCAGCATTTCACTCATGTCCCCGCAGAATTCTTCATGTGATTTCTTCTTGTACGCTTTTTCGGCCGGGCTTTCTTTCTTGATCTTCTGGGCCTGTGAGATCGTTGGCGCGACTGCCGAGGCGCTGAAGCCGAGCGACGCTACGAGGACTGCGATGATTGTGCGGGTCCTGGTGCTGAGCATTCGTCTTGCCTCCTGAGCGTTGATCTCTTTTGCCCGAAGTGGTCTTGCTGACCGGGTCGGGATCTCCTTGCGAACGCAGTCTCGTTCACCCGGCTGTGCGCGTGTGTGATTGTCGTTACACCCAGACTGTGTGGGTGCGCACACTCGCCTGACCGACGACCGGCTCGCCCTACCGTCTCCCACGGGTAGGCCGCGAATATGATCTGGCATCTATGGGGCGGTGGATTGCGGCGATCGCGCGGCAGGGGCGGGTGGGGTCCTCACGCGTCTTCCTCGTCGATTGGCGCGCGCCGTCGGAAGGGAGCGTGTCGCCCCTGACGGGCGCGGGAGCATCCCGAGCGGCCCGTCGGCGCCGGCCGCGCGCGCACTGTGCCGGATTGCGAGCATTGCTCGCGTGCTTGGCGGTCGCCTCGGTAGCGCTCGCCGGCTGCGGAGAAGCCGCTCCGCCGAAGCGCGCCGTCGCGAAAATCACCGTTCGTCCTGCGCCCAACCCCGCCGCGAGCCCAGCAGCGATCAAGCGCCAGCACATTGCCGCAAGGGTGGACGCCTCCTCGGATGCGGCGCTCGCCGAAGGCAAGGTGCATATCGCCGCGGGAGCCCCGTCGGATGCAGAAGTCCGTCGGGAGATCAAGGCTCTCCGTAAGGCGGGAATCGTGTTGCCTTCCGGCGACAACGTCGAATCGTTCGCCAACGGCGCGACGAGCACTGCCGCGGCGGAAGCGCAGACTCCGGAAACCGCCTGGAATCCGAGGTTGAAGCCGATCGCCGACTGGATCATTCCGGTGCTTCAGTGGGCGGCCGCCCACGGTTGGAGCGGGACGGTCACGAGCGGCTATCGCACCTACTACGAACAGGCTCAGCTCAACGCCGCCGGCGACTTCAGCGCGCCCGCCGGCTCGAGCAACCACGAGACCACGGCGTATCCCGGCGGCGCGGTGGACGTCACGAACTCCTCACAGTTGATCGGCGTGCTTCGCAACTATCCGGGAGCGGAGAAGCTCATCGGCGGCGTTCTCGGTCCAGTCGATCCCGAGCATTTCTCGGCGACCGGCGATTAGGGTGTGGAGTGAGACGAGCGCGCTGGGTTGCCTAGCCTCACCGCGACGGTTGCCTCGGAGTTGAGATGTCTGCCGCGCCCGGGGTCCTGGTCGGTGATCGCGACCTTGCCGTGATGCTTGCGCGAGATGGTGACGCGGCCGAGACGGCAGTGAGCGACCGCGAGCAACCTGCGTGCGCCCTCCAGAGAGTGGCCGACGAGCGCCGGCACGATGCACGGCGGTGTCGCGAGCGGTCTCGGGGTGGGCGGCGGCGTCAGGTGTGCCATTTCGGCCTTCGCTCTCTGCTCGGCTTCGTATTCGGCGGTTCGCCTCTGGGCGGATCGTTCATCACTTTCTATGATCCACGGTGGCGCCGGCTGGGTATACGGTTCGGTTTTGTTCACTGGGAGGGGCACCTGGACTCCGGTGTAGCTGACGGTGAAGGAATCCGTCTCGATGTTCCCGCCGGCCGGCAAGGGGCACAGAAGCGGAGCGTCGAGGCCCCGGCCTTCGGCTTCCAGTGAGCCGATCGTGTAATCGTCGGCGATCGTGATCGAGTACATGCCGGCCGGCAGGTTGCTCAGATCGACATCGTAGGGGCCCTGCAGGCACCCGTGCCATTCGGCTTCGTTGCTGAGCTTGTAGGCGACGCCTCCATACTCGCTGCCGCTCGGCTGCGAGGACACGAACGTCCAGCCGAATGGTCCGGCTTCGTTCACGAAGCTGGAGCCCTCGTAGGGACGCGAGGTGAACACCGCTCCCGAGGCGACGGACGGCAAGGCAAGCGTGAGAAGAGCGGTGAGTATCGCGCGCTTCATCGAGCGCAGGCTATCAGCCAAATGGCGCTTCTGGCTGTGGGAACTATTCGATCAAACGGCTCGCGCCGCCGCCGACCGTCTCTACAGCCGCCGACGCGTGCTGACTACGAGCGCCCAGGCGTTTTCGCGGAGGTCACGTCACCTCTACTCGCCCAGTGGCGGAAGAACCTCTCGGTGGCGTGCACGTCGAGGGGGCGGGCGAACAGAAAGCCCTGCCCGCTGTCGCAGCTCTCGCCCTGCAGCAGCGACAGCTCGTGGTGCTCCTCGATGCCCTCGGCGAACGTCTCGATCGAGAGCGCCTTGCCGAGTTGCACGAGGGTGTGAATGAGCGTCTCGCCCTCTTTGTTCTCTTTCATCCCCGCGATGAACGAGCGGTCGATCTTGAGGGCGTCGACCGGGAAGCGCTGCAGATGGGCGAGGGAGGAGTAGCCGGTGCCGAAGTCGTCGATCGCAATGCGTACGCCCGACTGCTTGATCGTCGCAAGTCGGCGCGCGGTCTCGTCGGCGTTGCGCATGAGCGTCGTCTCGGTGATCTCGATCGTCAGCGCCGCAGGGTCGAGGCCACTGTTGGACAGCGCGCTTTCGATATCGGTGACTAGCTGGTCGGTGTCGAGCTGGCGCCCTGAAACGTTGACAGCGATGTCTATCGCATGGCCGGCCGCGCGCCACTCCGTCGCCTGGCGACACGCCTCGTCGAGGACCCACTTGCCGACCTCCACGATCAGGCCGGTCTCCTCGAGCAGCGGGATGAACGCATCCGGCTGCACGATGCCCCGCGCCGGGTGCTTCCAGCGGATCAACGCCTCGACCCCGTTCGGCTTCATCTCGCTCAGGTCGAACGTCGGTTGGTATAGGAGGAAGAACTGGTCGCTTCCGAGCGCGTCGCGCAGATCCATCTCGAGTTCCATGCGCGTCTGCATCGTGTCTTGCATGTCGGTGTCGAACACCGTGTAGCGGTTCTTTCCGTCCCACTTCGCTCTGTACATCGCGATGTCAGCGTCGCGCAGCAGCTCCTCGGCTGATTGCCGCTCGCCCGCTGCAATCCCGATGCTCGCCGTGACGGTCAGGCGAGTCTCTCCGTCGGCGCCCAGCTTGAAGGGATGTTTCAGCGCCTCGAGCAGGCGCTCGGCGATCAGCTCGGGCCCGGCGGCCATGGAGAGCTCCTCGGAGATGACCACGAACTCGTCTCCGCCCAGCCGCCCGACGGCGTCGGCGTTGCGCACAACCCCCTGCAGCCGCGCGGCGACCGCTCGAAGCAGCTCGTCCCCGACGGGGTGTCCGAGCGTGTCGTTGATGCTCTTGAAGTTGTCGACGTCGATGAACAGCGCTGCCACCGGCGTCTGGCTGCGAGCGGCGCGCGCGAGCATCTGCTCGACACGGTCGAGGATCAGCGTGCGGTTGGGTAGGCCGGTCAACGAGTCGTGCGTCGCGAGGAATGCGAGCTCGTCCTCGCGCCGTGTGAGCTCTTCGTCTTTGCGCTTTCGCTCGGCCTCGAAGCACTCGCACATCCGCAGGAGGCTGAACTCGAGGCTCAGCTGCAGCATGTTCAGGGCTTGCGAGAGCGAGTCAGCTGATGCGTCGAGTTGCCGGGCGCAATCGCACAGGACCTCAGCCATCACGTTGCGCCAGAACAGGCAACGTCTCGTCACCTCGTTCAGCGACGCCGCACGGTGGGCGGCCAGCTCGCCGAAGATCGTCGACGTTTCCCGCGCGGAGTCACGCGTGACCTCGAGACCCTCTCCGGCGATCCACCGAGCGACGGCGACTGTCGAGCCGCTGCAGATCTTCTCGAAGCTCTCCTGCACGAGCGTGTCGACGACCTCGCCCGATCCAATCGTCCGTGCGACTGTCTCTTTGAGCACGTCGTCGGCGCGAGCTCTCAAAGCCTCGCCGAGCCGACCGAGGTCGTCCGGCGGGGGCGCCATGGGCGCCGATGGCGGGCTCGGCACGCGGATCTCATCGCGCCCTGAGGTCGAGCTTTCGAACGTCATCTCAACGTAACAGATCGGCAACTCGGGCCGATTTCCTTAGGCGAACGGACCCTGTGTAGACGAGCGTCTGCACCGGCTGCCGGCGGCCGGCGCGCCGCCCCGTTGTGACTGATCGGGGCGGCGTGCCCGCGCCCTGACAGCGCGAGCACGCCACGGTCGCCTACTTTCTCGGGCAGGGCGCCCGGTAGCTGACCGGCACGACCTGTTCGGGCAGCCCGCCGAGCGGCGCGAAGATGAGTTCCGACTTGAGCGGCAGGCCGCCCTTGGGGCACTTCGTCGGCTCCGTGCCGTAGTAAACCGTCGTCTTTCCCTTTTTGTATGCGGCCCCGACCGTCACTTTGATCGAGAGGACCGATGCGTCGGGGGCGCCGGGAACCGTTTCGACCAGCGGTATCGCGTTCACGAACTTCTGGGCGTAGAGGCCGCTCGACGTCATGTAGTGACCCGGGGAGATGAATTCGAGCGCCACGGGCGAGTTGCCCTGTGTGTAGAACTGCAGGCTGTTCCCGGGCGCGAAGAAGCCCATTATCGAGGTCTTCTCTTCGACGCGTTCACTGCCGAAGCTGACCACCCCCAAAGCTTCTCCCGCGATCGTGATCTTCGATTTCGATGGGCAGGCGCTTGGACCTACCTGTTCCAGCGCTGTCGGCGAGCAGGTGGGGAAGCCCTTCGTGTCGATCTTGCTGCCGGCGGGGGTGAAGAAGTTGATCCCGATGAGGGGCGGCGGAAAGCCGCCGTATTCAGTTCCCGCGATCTTGTATTCAATCTTGAGGGCCGTGCCTGCGCCGCGAATGTTGCCCGTGTGAGGAAAGCCAGGGATCGGCACGGCAACCGCTTTGAACGACACCGTCGGTGTTGCCGATGCCGCAGCGGGTAGCGCCAGAACGACCGTACCAACTAGCGCCAGGCAAAATGCTCTGCGCATCAGGACCCTCCTCCTCGAGGGCAATCCCACAAATGGGATTGCCATATAAAAAAGCTTGCCCCAATAGAACCCCTCGACACCGCTCTTTGTTGCGGTTGCGTGGTCCGTCTTCTCGAGCGCCCCCGAGACACGTCCAATCGTTGTCGAGAAAACGCGGCTCACGGCCTCGGCCGAGTGCCCAGCGCGCGCCGTCAAGCGCCGTTGTAGGAGGGCGGAGCGGGTGGATCTTCGCGGATGCCTGCGATCAGCTCGAGCAGCTCCCCGGGGGTTGTCCCGGCGAGCACGCGCAGGCGGTGCAGGCGATATGGGTCATCGTTGGGGTGCGCCCAGCCGGGAACGACGGTCGTTGAGCCCACATAGCCGGCTGCCTTGACGGCCGCGAGGACCGCGGCGTCGTAGTGGCCAGACGGATAGCAGAACCAGTTGACCGGCACCTCGTAGCGCTGCTGCAGAACTCGCCGTGCGACCGCGACCTGGTAGTGCAGCTGTTCAGCGTCGAGCGTGATGAGGTCGGCGTGAGTGAACCCCTGCGTGTCCAGCTCCCAGCCGGCTGCGAGCAGACCCCGGACCTCTCCTTCTCCGAGGCCGCCTTGAGAGGGCGGAAGCCCGGTCAGCTGGATGTTCTCATCGCCCACCCAACCGAGCCGGCGCAGGACTGGCAGCGCTTGCGTGTACTGAGACTGGTAGCCGTTGTCGAAGCTCACGACGATCGGTTTGCCGGCGCCGAGCGGCGCGCCCCTGCGCCAGTGGGCCTCGACCTGGTCGAGCGTGACGGCGTGCCAGCCGGCGTCCTTGAGCGCCCGCATCTGCGCCGCGAACTCGCTGGGCGGCACATACAGACCCGGGAAGGGCGCGCCGGCCGGGGCAGGGGCGATCACGTGGTACATCAGGATCGGGACCGGCGTGGCAGCAGGGCGGGCGAGGCTGGCATGTCCGCCGTTGGCGCTCGTCGGGGCTTGCGTGCCTCCTCGTCGGGCGCTCGCCGCGTGGGCGTCGGTCGAGCGGCTCGCGCTCAACGTGGGCTTTGAGCTGCGCCCAGTCGAACCTGAGCTCGAGGCGAGCGCCGCCGCAACCGCCACGACGACGACTGCAGCGATGGTGAGAGCGACAGCGCGACGGCGCCGGCGCACGGCGCGCCGGCGCGCCTCGCGGCGTGCGCGACGCTCCAGGATGTCCATCAGTCGCCCGCCAGGCTCGGTGGCAGCGGCTGTCCGTGTGGCGGCGGATCGTCGAGCAGCAGTTGCGGCACGGTGACCAGATCGAAGCGGCGGGCGCGCAGCGCGTGGATGATCCTCGGTAGCGCCGCGATCGTCTGCGAGCGGTCGCCGCCGCCGTCGTGCATCAGGATGATCGCCCCAGGGTGAGCGCCCGCAAGGACGCTGTGCACGATCGCGGGAACCCCGGGTAGCAGATAGTCACCTGTGTCGACTGACCACAGGACCATCAGCAGATGCAGCTTGTGCAGCTCGCGCACCGTCGTGGCGTTGAAGGAGCCGTACGGCGGACGGAACAGGGTGGGTCTGCTTCCACCGAGCAGTTCGATCCTCGCTATTTGTTCAAAGAGCTGTTCGTATTGGTCGTGGGCGGAGAGCGAGGCCAGCGGCAGGTGCGCCTCGGTGTGATCGCCGACCACGTCCCCGTCATGGATCTCGCGCAGGGTGGAGGCGCTGAAGTAGCGCTCCATCTCCCCGATCGCAAAGAAGGTCGCCCGCACGTGCAAGCGCTCGAGCACGTCGAGCACGTCGGGCGTGTAGGGCCCGGGTCCGTCGTCGAACGTCAGCGCGATGTCACGTCCGCGGTTTCCCCCTTCTTTGACGAAGGGCGTATATGCCAGGACGGCAGGCACCGCTGCACGTTGCTCGGCCTCGGTGTCGCTCGGAGCCACGGCACGCCGCGGCTGGGCGCGAGTTTTCCCAGCGCTCACGCGCGCGGCGACGCTCGTATGGCGGGCGTGAGAGGCGAACAGCGCCAAGCCGATGACCAGCACGATTGCGCACAGCAACACGGCGGCTCCGCCTCTGCGCCGACGGAACCTCGTGGTGGTCTCTGCCTCGGAGCCCTGCGGGCTTGGAGGGGCAGCTGGGAGCGGCGGCTCGGCAGCCGTCCGCTCCTCCTCGAAATCCCAGCTCCAGCGGCGGCGCATGGGCAGATGCTAGACACCGCTCAGGTTGATGTGAGCCCGGTGGGGGCGCGTCCGCCGGTATCTCCCACGTGCTCGAGCGGTGGGTTTCACCTCGTGGACGCCTCACCGCGCTATTGCGGTTCAGGCCCGATCTGCTCGATGAACGCCGCCAGCTCGGAGACCTGTTGCGGGTGGCTGCCCAGGCGCAGGCGCTCTACCGACGCGATCATCGGCGCCGAGTCATATCCGCGGATTGGGCTCTCGCGGCGAGGGTCGAGCAGCGCCGCTCGCACGAAGCGTTCGTCCACGAGCGCACGACGCCCGTCGGCCAACGTGACGCGGTGGCCGGCAAAGGCTTCAAAGCTTGGACCGACGCCGTGGGCGCCGTTGGCGAGGTGGCACGCCGAGCAGCCGTCGGCGACGAATAGGCGAGCGCCTTTCACAACGAGCTGCTGCTGATGCGTGAACGGTTCGGGTGTCGAGCCCGGTTCGGGTGGTGTGGCCGACGTCTCGCCGCCTCGCGGCGCATTGGCTGTGCCACAGCCCCACAGCGCCAGCAGGCTCGCCACTGCAAGCAGCGAGGCCGCGGCACGTCTCACGTGCTCCGTCATCGCTCTCCTCTCACGTGGTGGCCCTGTCGTGGCGCGAGCGAAGGAGCGCCGCAAGCGCAACGAGCAGGCCGAGCCCGCCGAGGATCAACGCCGCCACGGTCAAACCCTCGCTCGCGCCTTTGCTCGTTCTCAGCACGGCTGTGGTCGGGATCCGCGCTGACTGCTCGCCACCGGTCTGATCGGCCGCTGGGCCCGCCTCGTCGCCGGCGATTTCCTGGATCGCGCCCCCTTTGGCCGTGACGTTGATCCGCGGCGCCGGATGTTCGGCAACGAGCGACGGATCGATCCAATGCACGACCTGTCCGTTGCTGTACGTCTGCACGGTCCTGAATTCGAGTGATTTGCCGGCCGCAGCTTGGGGGACGGCCAGCGACAGCGGGAAGTTGATGAATTGGTTGTCGTTCACCTCGCCCAGCGGACCCACCCAAGTCCATACGATCTGCGCGACCTCGGTGTCGATCGTTTCTCCGTCTTCTTTGAGCGGGACGCCCAGCTTGGCTTCGATGACACTCGTCTTCCAGCCGGGCACGTTTTCATAGTCCACGCCGGTGAATCCGCTGGGGAAGCGCACGTCGACCCTCGTGACGTGGGCGCCTTCCTGCTCGCCCGGCACCCGCACGTCGAGCGTCGCAAAGGCGCCCGCTGGGATCGTGTTGGGATGCAGGCTGATGTGGGCCGCCGCGCTTGCCGGCGCGATCAGCATTCCGGCTGACAGCAGCAGCGCTGCCTTGCTCGCTTTCATGTCTTCATTGCTCCTTTTGATTGTGTGACCACGCGAATGGCGATCTCGCGCTCAACGGACCGGCACCTTGATCGTGCGGCTGAACTCTTCAAATTCGGAGACGCGGTCGGTGAGCACGATTTCCCACGTTCCCGCCGGCGTGAGCTCCGCCGAGCTGAGGATGTAGTGGCCGGGCCCGGCCGGGTCCGCCGTCAGCGGCAATGGGCCGATCCCTTTGGCCGGTAGCTTCGCCGTAGCGGTGAATTCCTTCGTGTCGGTGAACTGGGCGCCGCTGCGTGCGTCGATCAGGTAGATGTGAACGGTGTTCAACCCAACCGTCGCCGGTTCGACGGTCATCTCGAGCTCGGCTGGCCCGAGGGTGGTCTCGGCCGAGAACGGTCCCTCCGCGGCGTCGATCGGCGGCGCGTAGCTGATGAGCGCTGCTGTCACGCCGAACACCACAAGCATCAGCGCGAGCTCCCCGCGCATCGTGCGACGAGCCAAGACGCCGGTGGCGCCGGGCGACTGGGCGGTGGCGGTGATGCGCTTGAACGCGGGGAGCACCCGCCCGCGGTTGATCCAGCCGAGCGAGATCAACAGTAGGAGCAGGATCGTCTTGGCGATTATCAGCGCGCCGTATGTCGTGTGCAGCAGCCCGTGAAAGCTGCGCACGTCTATGTACGCCTGCACGACGCCGGTAACTGCGATCACGATCACGGCTGCGAGCGCAATCGTGGAGAACCGCGTGAGCGTCGCCAGCAGGAGGCGGCTGCGTTGAGCAGGCGCAAGCTCGGCCGTGGCTGCCGGCAGCGCGAGCAGTAGGCAGGCGATCCCTCCGACCCACACGCTCGCCGAGAGCACGTGAAGCACATCGGAGGGAAAGAAGATGGCTGTCGGGCTCTGGACGCTCGCGTGTCCGCCGAATGCCGGCGTCGCCGCGAGGTATGCGGCGCACACGCCGATCAAGGCGAGCAACCAGCGTGGCCCTGCCGCACGCGTCACGGCATACGGGTTCGGGTCCTCCTTACGGCCCGCGCGATCCGGCCTCGCGGGCCCTGCCGCGCCCCCGCCCAACAGCACCGAGGCGCTCAGCAGGCCGGCGAGCAGCAGCCAATCGATCGCTCGTAGTCCCCATACCGTTCCGAAGCGACTTTCGAGCGTGCTTTGGAAGATCGAGCCTTTGAGGGATGTCCATAGCGACACGCCGGCGGCCGAGGCTCCCTGCAGCGCGATCCCGAGCACGCTGGCGCTCACGCCGAGCACGATGGCCGCGAGCAGCAAGAACCGCATGCGCCGAGCGAACTGCCGCGAGGCCGCTTCCCATTCGGGCTCTGGATGAGCCACACCCGCAAGCGCGGGCAGCCACGCGAGGAACACGAACGCGAGCCCGCCGAGCAGCAGCGCGATCGACAGGTAGTCTGCGCCCCGCACGACCCCGAAGGCGATCTCGGTCGCCTTGCCGCTCTTGTTCTTGTCGATCAGGCCGGCGACCGAGAACTTCGGCGCCGCGCCCGCGTGTCCGAGGTTGAACACAAGACCCCCGTAGACGACATGGGTGTCCGCCGAGATCACGCGGTAGGTGGCGGTGTAGGTGCCGTCGGGCAAGCCGCGCTCGAGTCCCACGCCCATCGAGTGCTCATCCCCGTGCGGGTGTGACACGTCGAGGTTGTCGACCTCCTGACCCTGAGCGTTGTAGACGCGCACCGCTCCGAGCGTTCCGCCGACGTTCTGGTTGAACTCGAAGATGACCTCGGGTGGCTCGTGTGCGACGGTCGACCCGGCAGCCGGCGAGGTGAGCAGCAGCTGCGCATGGGCAAGCGCGGCGGGGGCGCTCGCCAACGAAATCGCGCAAGCGAGCGCGAGCACGAGCAGATGGATACGGCGATGCATTGACCCTGCTTTCTCGCGTGGATGGGAACGGCTTGGGCGCGAGCCGTGTCGCCGATCCCGCCGAGCGAGAAGCGGCTAGCTCGCGCCGAGCGCGGGCGGCGGTGGGCGCACCGCGAGGGCGAAGGCCATCAACAGGCCGCCGCGTGGAACGAGCACCGTGCGAAACACGCCCACAGGGCGAGCAATCACGTCTCGCCGGCGCCGCGGCTTCCCTCGCGCGGCGAGCCGCACGAGCATGCGCTCGCCGGGATAGCGGCGCACGAGCAGCGTCGCTGCTATCGCCAGCGCCGGCGCCAGGCAGAGCAAATCCGCTTGACCCAAGCCGCTGTGCAGCCACAACACCAACCCGACGATCGCTGTAGCAGCGAGGAAGACCCGCGAGCGAGGTATCGAACTGAGGGTCACGGCTCGCTTAGCCTACCCCTAACCAGCGTGGACAGTGACATGGCTGAGGATCTTCGCGAGCGTGTGCCCGCTGGCGTCTGTCACTGAGATGCTCAGCTGATAGCGGCCGGCTCGGCGCCAGCGATGCTCGCCGAGGACCTCGAGCGCCGGTGTCGCCCCCCTCACGCTTCCCATGCTCGTCGTGCTCGCGCACGGCGCAGGCGGCCGGGCGCCAATCCCCGGCGGGGCCTCGCTGTGGGACCGTTACCGAAGCGGCGTCGCGGGCCCGTGGGCCCGAACGGTCACACGTGTACCCACTGGCAGGGCCTGCGCGCCAACCACGCGGACGAGCAGCAGCTCTGATCCGCCGCCCCCGGCGGGCGCCTCCGGGCGGATGTGCAGGAGCGCGTCGTGACCGTAGTAGCGGCACTGCTCCACTCGACCGCCGACGCCAGCGCTCCCGCCACCGCCGGCGGCGTTCTCCTCCCGGACGCGCACATCGAGCTGCTCGGGGCGGACCATCACGATCCCTGCTCCCGCGCTCCCGACATCCCGGTCGGCGCGCAGCGCGAGTGCGCCGAAAGGAGTCTGCGCGGTGCCGTCGTGGATGTCGGCCTCGATCAGGTTGACGGCTCCGAGGAAGCGCGCGAGCCGCTCGTCGGCGGGTCGCTCGTACAGCTCCGACGGCTCTCCTTGCTGGATGATCCTCCCGTCGCGCAGGACCGCGACGTTCTCGGCGAGCGACAGCGCCTCCTCCTGATCGTGCGTGACGAGCACCGTAGTCACGCCCTGCTCGCGCAGCAAAGTGTGGACCTCCTCACGGACCCGTGTGCGCAAGGAAGCATCGAGCGATGAGAAGGGCTCATCGAGCAGCAGCGCCTGCGGTCGCCGGGCCAGCGCTCGCGCGAGCGCAACCCGTTGTTGCTCGCCGCCGGAGAGCTCGTGGGGCAGGCGCTTCGCCAGCGGCGATATTCCGACCATCTCCAGCAGATCGGCGACGCCATCGCCGTTGCGCTCCCGTCGCGAAAGCCCGAAGCCGATGTTCTCCTGGACGCTCAGATGGGGGAACAGCGCTCCCTCCTGGGGCACGTAGCCGATGCTGCGCTTCTCCGGTGGGACATATGAGCGTTGGTCATCGAGCGTCTTCTCGCCGAGCGAGACGCTGCCGCGCTCGGCGCGCTCGAAGCCGGCGATCACCCGCAGCAGCGTGGTCTTCCCGCACCCTGAGAGACCAAGCACCGCGGTGAGCGATCCGGGCTGCACCTCGAGGTTCACGCCGCGGAGTACCTCGCTGCCCGCATATCCCTTCCACAGTTCGTTCGTCCTCAGGCGACTCATGGGGCCCGCCTGGCGCGCCCAAGCGTCGTCATTCGGCGGCTCAGAAGGTAGGCGGGCACCGCGGAGATCGCCACCATCAAAGCGGCGTATGGCGCCGCGGCGCCGTAGGAGAAGTCGGTTGTGTACGTCCAGAACTGGGTGGCGAGCGTGTCGACGCCTGTCGGCCTCAACAGCAGCGTCGCCGTCAGCTCGGTGGCTGAGGAGATGAACACGAGCGCGAACGCCGCCCCCAGGCCGGGCGCTATCAGCGGCAGCGTCACTCTCCTCCACACGGCGCTGGGACGGCAGCCCAGCGAGCGGCTGACCTCCTCGAGGCGTGGCGGCGCCTGACCCATCGCCGAGCGCACGCCCACCACGGCAAGCGGCAGGAACAGGATTGCGTAAGCAACGATCAGCTCGAGCGAGCTCTGGTAGAGAGCGAGCGCGTAGCGCACCGAGAACGACACGAGCCCGAGCGCGATCACCAGGCCGGGGAGCGCCATCGGCAGATAGGCGAGTCGCTCGATCAGAACCGTAAAGCGGTTGCGGTGGCGGATCGCGAGCGCGCACACGGGCACCGCCAACGCCGTCGAGAGCGCCGCAGCAGCCGCGCTGAACTCCGCCGTGTGGGCTGCCGCAGCGAGGATCGACGTCGAAGGCAGTGTGCTCGAGCTCCCGCGCAGCATCCAGTAGACGAGCGACCCCAGCGGAACACCGAGCGCCAGCGCGCCGAGCGCGCACAGGCCGATGAGCGTGGGCGCCGTGGAGCGTCCGAGGGATACCCTGCGCGCGAGGCGTCGTGTGCCCGGCCCGGTACGCCACGAGCGCCCGCGGCCGGCGAGGGCGAGCTCTCCTCCAAGCGCCGCGACGCTGAGCAGGACGAGAACGAGGGAGAGCACGCAGGCGCCGACGGTGTTGAAGCCAAGCTTGAACTCGGTGAAGATCGCAACGGTGAAGGTCTGATATTGGACGATTTCAAACGCTCCAAACTCTGCCAGCAGCGCCAGCGTCACGAGTAGGCAGCCGCCGAGCACCGCAGGCCAGATCTGGCGCAGCGTGACCCTCAAGAACGTCTGCTGGGGGCTCAGTCCGAGGCTGCGCGAGGCCTCCTCCAGCCCGGGGTCGAGGTTGGCGAGCGCGCTCGCAACGGGCAAGTAGACGAGCGGATACAGGGACAGGGTCATGATCATCACCGCGGCCAGGTAGCCGTGCAGCCGGTGGTCGAGCGAGACCCATCCGAAGCCCACCACGAAGTCCGGGACCCCGAGCGGCAGCACGAGCGCGACCGCCCAGAAGCGGCGGGCGGG
>Ga0209772_10000014_pt1 | contig 38460 bp, 34 predicted proteins | sample BogFormECP03_OM1_FD_188235 | JGI IMG/M metagenome (GOLD analysis project Ga0209772, IMG submission 188235) | Bog forest soil microbial communities from Calvert Island, British Columbia, Canada - ECP03_OM1 (SPAdes) (version 2) | ecosystem: Environmental > Aquatic > Freshwater > Wetlands > Bog ... | reverse complement strand
AACCGTTCACCATCCCCGGCAACATCTACGAGGAACTCTTCTCTGTCGTAGGTCGGCTCGGCGTTGACTTGTCGGGAGGCGCCACCGGAGACGAATAGCGAAGCGGCCGTCCGATTAAAGTGAGCCTGGATCCCGGATCACTTCCGAATTTTAGATTTGGAACAGCCGGGGCAATGTCCTCGGCACTAGGCGGAATCAACGACGCGGGCCGAGACATCAGGACTCCGGGGCGTCGAGCAACGTCGGGTCGGCGCGCAGCTCCGCGCGGACCATGGCCTCCCAGAATCCTCGGAAACCGTCGCCGTCGGATCTGCGGAACTGCTCACTGAACCAAGCCGGCAATGGCGAGTCCAAGACCCCACCGGCGGCGCGCACGTACCACGCGTTGCGGCAGCGCTGCTCGAGCGCGACCGCCCGCTGGTGGACGGCCCGAACGGTTGAGCCAAGCACGAATACGCCGTGCCCGGCGAGCAGCGCCAGGTCGGCATCTCCCAGGGCGGCAACGGTTTTGGCGGCCGCCTCGGAACTGTTCACCGATCCCGCGTACTCGTCGACGAGCACCAGTTGGCCGCCGCCGAGGCTCGAGCTCTGGTCCATTGCCGGTGGGATCTCGCGCATGTCTCCCCACACCGTGCCGTAGAGGGGGTGGTTGTGCATCGCCACCCGCACGTCGTCGCGGGCCCGGTGTAGTTCGAGATGAAGTGGAATCCCCAGTGGCACGGGCCAATCGCCCTCGATGAGGTTGCCTTCGAGGTCGATGCGAATGATGTCGCACGGGCGGATCTCGTCCCAGGTCAACAACCACGGATTGCACAACAGCGTCCCGTCGCCGAGGCTGATGGTGATGTGCCCGGCAAGATGGTCGTTGTAACCCTCTCGCCACAGCGTGCGCGCCAGCAGTACGAGCTCCTCCTTCGGCCTCAGGTCAGGGATCAGCTTGTCCGCGGTCGGCGTGAAGGTCATGTCGGATGTCCGTACGTCTCGGCGTTAGAGGGGTAGAACGACGTCGGGCAACGGGCAGCGATACAGATTGGCGGCATTCTCACTGCACATCATCCGAAGCTCGTCGGCGGGTATGTCTCCCCAGTGCTTCTCGATGATGGCCTGGGTATCGGGCCACGTGCCGTCGCCGTGAGGATAGTCGGTTTCGAGCATGATGTTTTCGACACCGATCACATGCCGCAGCGCGATGGTGGACGGATCGTCGATGGTGCAGAACCAGAAGTTTCTGCGCAGCACGTCTGCTGGGCGGATATCCCAGCCCAGCCCGTAGCCCGAGCGGTCCACGATGTTGTCGAGGCGATCGATCAGCATCGGCACCCATCCGATTCCACCTTCGCTCATCGCGATCTTGAGAGTCGGGTGATCCAACGGATACCCCGACCACAGCCATTCGGCGCAGGCGCCTAGCGAGAGCTGCCCGAACATGGTGGAGCCGAGCTGGAGCATGGGCGAACCCGGCGGCGATGGGTAACCACCCGAGCTGCCGACGTGTAACGAAATTACGGTGTCCGTTTCTACGCAGGCTTCGATGACCGGGTCCCAGTAGCCGCGATCCCAGAGGCTCGGCAATCCAACAGCGTGCGGACGCTCCGGCAGGGTCACCGACGTGAATCCGCGTGCGGCGTTGCGCCGGATCTCGTCGGCGGCTTCCAACGGATCGCTCAGATACACGATTCCGCAAGCGATAATCCGGCTGGGGTACGCCTGGAACCATTCGGTCCATAACCAGTCGTTCCACGCCTTCACCGCCGCTTTGCCGACTTCAACGTCCTTGGCGTGCGCGAACACTCGACCGCAGAATCCGGTGATCATCGAGGGAAAGTTGAGCATCGCCCAGATACCGCCGAGGTCCATGTCCGCGACTCGCGCGTGGATGTCGTAACAACCGGGGCGCATCTGGTCGAATCGGAACGGTTCAATGTTGACCGTCTCCTGCCGGCGCCCGGCAACGGCGTTCATCCCGACCTGGGAGTAGATCGCTCCTTCGAACTCCCACACCTGCGCCCCATTCGCGGCCTCGATGATCTGCGGGCCCCTGGATCGCAGCTTCGCGGGAAGGTACGTATCGAACAGGTGCGGGGGCTCGACGACGTGATCATCGACGGAGATGACGGTGTACTTCACCTCGCGCGGCTGAGGGTCCGGTAGGAACAATTCAGGATCGAGAACGGTCACTGCGGGTACCCCTTGGTCAGATGTTGACGACTCGCCGAACCCAGCGACGGACACTCAACTGGGCTGAAAGTCGATGACGCCGCGGATGTTTCGCCCGTTGCGCATATCCCTGATCGCGTCGTTGATCTGCTCGAGCTGGTAGCGGTGGGTCACCATCTCGTCGAGTTTCAATCCGCCCGACTGGTAGATGGACAGCAATCGTGGGATGTCGGCTCGGGGGTTCATCCCGCCGTAGAGGCATCCCTTGAGTTGTTTGTTCGAGTAGATCATGTCGGTGAGGATCATCGGGACCGAGAACTCGGCCAGGGGGACAATGCCAATGAGGACGCAGGTGCCCCCTTTGCGGGTCAACATCATGGCAACCGGGATCAGGTCGGTATGGACGACGCCGGCGGTGACGACGACTCTGTCGGCCATCAAACCGCGGGTGAGTTCGCGGACCAGTTCGATCGCCTCTGCCGCAGACGGGCTGGTGTGCGTCGCCCCGAACGACGGAGCGGCCGCGCGTTTGGATTCCACGGGGTCAACCGCGATCACCTGTCTGGCGCCCGCGGCGCGCGCCCCCTGGACTGCACTCATGCCCACACCACCGACGCCGATCACGACAACGGTGTCGCCCGACTCGGTTCCGGCGCTGACCGTGGCCGACCCCCACCCGGTCGTCGCGCCGCACGACACAAGCGCGCCGGCGTGAAACGGGATCGATTCATCGATCTTGACGACGGACCGCTCCGAAGCCACGACATATTCGGAGAACGTCCCGACCTGCATCATCGCCAGGAGGGCCTCATCGCCAAGGTGGCGCCGCACGGTGCCGTCGGTCATCTCCTTATCGTTCAGGTGGGCCCCGGCGTCGCAAATATTGCTCTGGCCGGTTACGCACCATCGGCAGCTGCCGCACGCGGGGATGAACGACATCGCGACGTGGTCGCCCGGTTTGAGACTGTTGACACCCTGCCCGACTTCCACGACCACGCCAGCACCCTCATGCCCGCCGATCAACGGAAACGTGCTCGGCATCGGCGCACCGGCAGCACGCATCATCTCGACCATGTCCTCGCTGGGCACGGTGTCTCCGGTGGCGAAATGGTCATCGGAGTGGCAGACGCCCGCTACCGACATCTTCACCAGAACCTCACCGGCATGGGGCGGATCGAGGTCGACTTCGTGGATCTCCCAATCCTTGCCGACGCCCCGAAGTACGGCTGCCTGACACTTCATTGTGCTGCTCCTCGCCGGAGTTACCCAGATACCGTCACATGTAATATAGCGTCCGCAATGTAATATAGCGCCTGCAATATTCTCGGTGGGCGATCCTGTGCACACATCGCTAAGACGACTCGTCGTCGGTGGGTGCTGACACGTGCAGAGTGAGGAAGCGCTAGATGATGGGCAGTACGGCGGGCCGGCACGGTCGAGTCGCAGTCGTCACCGGCGGTGCGAGCGGTATCGGACTAGCGTTCGCACGGGCCTACGCCGCGAAGGGTGCGCACGTGGTGATTGGCGACATCGACGAGGCGGCGATGGAGCAGGCGCGTGTTCAGCTGTCAGAATCTGGCGCCGCCGTGGACTGTGTCCCGGTTGATCTTCAAGTCGCCGCGTCGATAGCTCACCTCGCTGAGGTGGCTACCGGCTTTGGCGCGCTTGCCGCGGTTTGCCTCAACGCCGGCGTCGCTGCCAGCGGCACGCCTGTATGGGAAACCCCGGACGACATATATGAGTTCGTCGTCGGGGTGAATTTGCACGGACTCTTCCGCAGCATCAAGACGTTCGTCCCGATACTGGTGAACCAGGGCGTGCCCGCCGACCTGGTTATCACGGCGTCCATGGGTGGCATGGTGGCGACGGCCTACGGCGGCGCGTACGCCGCCAGCAAGGCTGCCGCGATTGCCCTGGCGAAGTCCTTGCGCGTGGAACTGAGCACGTTGGCGCCCGCGATCAGGATCGCAGTGCTGAATCCGGGGGTGGTGGCGACCAACCTCATGCGAACGTCGGCGGCGCGGCTGCCTAATGGAACCGCCATGGCCGTCGAGCTGGTGGAGGGCTCGCATGACTTCCTCAACCAGACGGGGGTCGAGCCGGACGTGGCTGTCTCGTGGGCACTGCGCGCCTTAGAGGACGGCACCTTTTGGGCGCTGCCGCCTCCGGAGGACCCGTTCGCGCAGATGCTTGCCGCCGAACATGCCGAAATTCGCGGATTGAGTTCATCCTGACTAAGACGGCGTCTATCGAAGAAACTTTGATTCCCACTGCCTGTGAGCGGTTGATGCCGCAAATCCCATGTGCGCGTTGGTGTTCGCGCGCATCTGATGCCGCGACGCCGCGGGTAGAGGGGAGTGGGCCGTGTCGAACACAACACTGATGGAGCTATTTGACCTTACCGGAAGGACGGCGATCGTGACCGGCGGTACCCGCGGCATCGGCCTCGCCATCGCCAAGGGTCTCGTTGCCGCCGGCGCCAACGTGGCGGTCGCTAGCCGCAAGGCTGACGCCTGCGAACAGGCGGCGGCGCTTCTCAACTCGTCATCGACCGGAAACGCCATCGGGGTACCCACGCATATGGGCGACCTCGGGGCGATCGATGCCCTGGTGAACAGCGCTGTCAGTGAGTTTGGTGGGCTGGACATCGTTATCAACAATGCCGCCAATGCTTTAGCGCAGCCGATCGGCCAGATCACTCCGGCGGCCTGGGCGAAGTCGTTTGCGGTCAACCAACAGGGTCCGGTGTTTCTGGTTCAGTCCGCCCTGCCGCATTTGCAGCGCAGCGAGCATGCTGCGGTACTGAATATCGTTTCTGCGGGGGCGTTCATCTTCTCGCCCACCACGTCGATGTACGCAGCGGCCAAGGCGTCGATGGTGTCTTTTACTCGTTCCATGGCCGCCGAGTTCGCTGCCGAGGGCATCCGCGTCAACGCCTTGGCTCCAGGGGCTGTCGACACCGACATGGTGCGGGGTAATCCACCGGAGTTCGCGGCGGCGTTGGCCCGCCACGCGCTGCTCAACAGGATCGCCACCGCCGACGAAATTGTCGCGCCAGCTTTGCTTTTGGTATCCGACGCGGGGAGCTTCATCACCGGTCAGACGCTCCTGGTCGATGGAGGCATGGTGGCGCGATGAGGCCCGACTACCAGCATCCGTGTCGGACTATTAGTCCGCCATGGATGCTCGTCGCTTCGCTACATCGATGGTGGGCTTGATGACGGTGCTCGTTGTGTCCAGTGGCGGCGGGCCGCTGAAAATCGTTCTTCGCGGCTCGATTAGGAGCTCGCATCGCCGGCTGGCGACGGTTGCTGGACTGTCGTCGCTGCTGACCGAGTCATTGACGCAGTACGACAGCGATTGATCTAATAGTCCATCAACAGTTCGCACATCGCGTCATAAGCACGATCGAGGAGGCGCAATGGATGCCGACGACCTGATCCTGATCAGCGTGGATGACCACATCGCCGAGCCCGCCGACATGTTCGAAGCGCACGTGCCTGCGGCGTTCAAGGAGTATGCGCCGCGGGTAGTCGTCGAAGAGAACGGCAAGGAGCAGTGGTACTACGGTGATCTGCGCGGTCGCAATCTGGGACTCAACGCCGTCGCCGGAAAGCCGCGCGACATGTACAACATCGATGCCTCACGCTACGACGAGATGCGCCCCGGCTGCTTCAACGTCGATGAACGCGTCCGTGACATGAATGCCGGCGGGCTGCTGGCCGGTCTGAACTTCCCCAACTGGACTGGGTTCTCCGGTCAAGTCCTCAACCAAGGCCCAGACCGCGATGTCAATCTGGTGATGATCAAGGCTTATAACGACTGGCACGTAGACGAGTGGTGCGGCGCCTATCCTGGGCGGTTTATTCCGTGCGGCATCCTGCCGCTCTTCGACGTTGAAGAGGCGGCAAAAGAGATCAAGCGCTTGGCGGACAAGGGATGTCACGCCGTGACATTCTCGGAGAATCCGGAAGCGCTCCAGATGCCGAGTATCCACACCGACCACTGGTATCCGATGTTCGCGGCCGCTTGCGATAACAACACCGTGCTCTGCACCCACGTCGGTTCGTCATCGAGAACGCCAATGTTTTCCCTTGATGCCCCGCCATCGGTGATGATGACTGGCTCGTCGATTTCAAGCATGTACACGCTCATCGAACTGATCTGGGCCGAGTTCTGGAAGGACTTCCCCGATTTGAGGTTCTCGTTGACCGAGGGCGATATCGGCTGGATCCCCTACTTCCTTTGGCGCAGCGAGCATGTGCTCAACCGACATTCGGGCTGGACGCAGCCGAAATTTCCGACGGGATACGACGGGCCGACAGATGTCTTCAGACGTCACATCTACACCTGCTTCATCAGTGACAAAGTGGGCGTGAAGAACATGGACTGGTTCAACGAGGACATGCTGTGCTGGGAATCAGACTTTCCGCACTCCGACAGCAACTGGCCGTTCGGTCCCGAGGACATCATCGAGACGATGGGACACCTCGACGATTCGGTGATCAACAAGATCACTCATGAGAACGCGATGAAGGCGTACTCGTTCGACCCCTTCAAATTCATCCCGAAGGACAACGCCCGCGCCGGCCACCTTCGATCGCAAGCCATAGACGTCGACGTCGTGACCCACGTGGGACGCAAGGCCGGCGCAGAAGACCGCGAGCTCTGGTCGCAGATGCAGCAGGCCTTTGCCCAAGCACGCGAGGGTGCACTCAAGGCCGAAGCACCGGGTATCGCCAAGCGCGCGAACGTCCTTGGCAACTGAGGTGGGCGCCGCGACCGCGCGCGCTGACCCGCAGATGCCGTTTTCTGGTCTGAGGGTCATCGAGCAGGCGTCTGGCATAGCTGCGGCCTACTGCGGAAAAATGCTCGTCGATGCCGGTGCCGAGGTGGTCAAGGTCGAGCCGACCGATGGCGATCCGATGCGCCACTGGCGGTTTCGTGGCGACCCAGAAGCCGCTCAAGGTGTGCTGTTTAGCTACCTCGCTGCGGGAAAGAGGTCGGTGTCGGCCGCCTCCGCGACGGACCTCTTCGAAGCCGCGGACGTCGTCATCACCGACCTCTCTGACGGGTCGACCCTGAGCGAGGTGGCAGAGCGAACCGCGCGGCCCTCGGCGGTGATCGTGGCGGTGACACCGTTCGGGTGCCGCGGTCCCCTCGGCGATACCAAAGCTCCCGTCAATGAGTTTGTGTTGCAGGCGATGTGCGGATCCACGGGCAGCCGCGGCTGGCCCGGAGAGGAACCGCTACAGGCGGGCGGCCGCATCGGTGAGTGGGTCGCGGGGTCTTTTGCCGCCGTCGCGGCCGCGGCGTGTGCCCGTCATGCCCGCCGCACCGGCAGGGGTGAGGTCGTTGACGTCTCCATCTATGAGTCGATGGTGATTTCGATGGGATCTTTGGGGGCGATGGCGCACAGCGTGCTCGGTGACGACGCACCGGTCGGCGGACGAAGTATCGAACTGCCGTCGATTGTGCCGACGGCCGACGGCCTGGTGGGCTTCTGCACGATCACAGCGCAGCAGTTTCAGGACTTCCTGATCCTCATCGACCGCCCCGAACTCCTCGATGACGCGGAGCTGGCGTCCTTCGCCGGCCGCGTCCGTCGACGCGAGGAGTTCTTGTCGGCCGTGCACGAGTGGGCGGCAGCTCAGAAGACCCAGGACATCATCGAACTTGCCTCGGCGTTGCGGATTCCCGTAGCCGCGATCACGACGCCGGATTCGGTGACCACGGTCGATCACTTCGTCGAGCGCGGAGTTTTCGCGGTGGCACCCGATGGTGCGGTCCATCCCCGCGTTCCCTACCGCAGCCCGGCAATCGCCACCAAAGCTCCGATGCCCGCCCCTGAGCTGGGCGCCGATTCGGATCGGATATGCTGGGAGTCAAGACATTCCGCCAACGAGACGGCACGCTCGAGCGATCGTCCGCCGCTCCCGCTCCCGCTCTCCGATGTCAGGATCCTGGATTTAACGGCGTTCTGGGCAGGGCCCGTCGCCACTTCGGTGCTCGCGGCCCTGGGTGCCGACGTCATCAAAGTCGAAGGTGTACGCCGTCCAGACGGCATGCGGTTCGCCAACGGCCGGCCACCGTCTTGGGGGCAGTGGTGGGAATGGGGGCCGGTCTATCTGTGCAGCAACACCAACAAGCAGGCTCTGAGCCTGGAGCTCACCCACCCCGGGGGTCGAAAGCTCGCGCTCGACCTCATCAGGCACAGCGACCTGATCATCGAGAACTTCTCACCCCGGGTGCTGGCGCACTTCGGGCTGGAATGGGACGTGGTCCATGCCGTGAACTCCGCGACCTCGATGGTCCGGATGCCCGCGTTCGGACTCGATGGTCCTTGGCGTGACCGAGTGGGGTTCGCGCAGACGATGGAACAAGCCAGCGGGATGGCGTGGATGACCGGACCGAGGGACGGTCCACCGATCGTGCCCCGCGGACCGTGCGACCCCATCGCGGGATTGCACGCGGCGTTCGCGGCCATCGCCGCGCTCGAGGTTCGCGATCGCACCGGCGCTGGAATTCACGTCGAATCGACGATGGTCGAAGCGGCGATCAACGTTGCAGCCGAAGCCCTCATCGAAGCGTCGCGCGGCGGCGCAACACCGAGCCGCGACGGCAACCGAGGGTCAGGCTCGTGCCCCCAGGGAGTCTTTCCCTGTGCGGAGGACGATTCGTGGGTCGCCATCGCGGTACTACGCGACGCCGACTGGCCTGCGTTCGCGATCGCGATCGGCCAACCCGGGCTTGCCGCCGACCCGTCACTGGGTGATGAGTTCTCCCGGCGCGCCCGCGCCGACGAACTTGACACGGCCATCACGGCGTGGACTGTGCAGCGTGCCGCTGCCCACGTTGTCGACGAGCTCCGAGCGATCGGCGTCGGTGTGGCAAGGGTGATCGAACCGTGCGAGTTGCTCAGCGACAACCAGCTCGACGCTGTCGGATTTTGGGAAGTCGTCGATCACCCGGTTGCGGGTCGATTCAAGACCACCGGGATGCCGTTCACGTTCGCCGGGCGCGCCAGGAAGTGGATCAGGACACCGGCGCCGACATACGGTCAACACAACGAGGACGTGCTGGTAGGAGTGTTGGGCACGTCCACCACTGAACTACAACACTTGACGGCCATCGGCGTGGTCAGTGACCGTCCGGCGGGCCTATGAGCACGCGCCGACACCCAGATGTGCGACCGTCATTGCGCACCTTGCGACTCGACTCCTTCGCCACCCGATGGGAGCGGCTGCTCAGCGCAGCACAGCGGCACGCAGTCCCCCACCACGAGGATCTCGTCCTGCCCGCTGAAGGAATGGTCCGTCGAGCGTCGGGGCCCGCACTGCATTACTTGGAGTGGCCCGGCTGGGCCGCAGATGCGCCGGTCGTGCTGATGCTGCACGGCGGCGGACTGCACGCCCACACCTTTGATCTCACAGCTAACCTGCTGCGTAGTCATGCGCGCTGCCTCGCCGTCGACCTCCGCGGGCACGGCGAGAGCGACTGGGTTGAGCCAACCGGCTACGGCTCGGATGCAATCTGCGAGGATATCGATGCGGTCATCGCCGCGCTGAAGCTCGAAGACGTTGTCGTGGTTGGCCATTCGCTGGGCGGAATGGGGGCGATGGTATGGGCCGGACGCCGCCCCGCGGCGCTGAAAGGCATAGTCATCGTCGACGTGGCACCCGAAATGGACGCTGCGGGAATCGGTTCGGTCGGCGCCTTCGTCACCACCCCGCAGAGCTTCGTCGATCTCGAGGAAGTGCAAGCCCACCTTGCCGCAGATTCTCCCACCCGTGCTCCGCGCGTTGACGGCGTCGCGGCCAACCTGCGATGGGGCGACGACGGCCGCCTGACCTTCAAGTACGACAGCAGCCAATTCATGGCAATGAAACTGGAACTACGCGACGACCTACGTCGCATCGTCCGCCAGATCGTCTGTCCGACAAGTATTCTGCGCGGCGAACGGAGCAACGTGACAAGCGAGACCGCCGCTGCTGAACTCGCCGGGCTGATCCCAGGGGCGACGTGGACGACGATCCCCGACGCCGGCCACACTATCCAGTCCAGCAATCCGGTCGCTCTCGCTGCGCACATAGTGAAGTTCCTCGACGAAATCACACCGACCAGCGCGCCGCCGCCACAGGCACCTCAGTGAGCATCACGCTGTGCGTACCCCCGCACGCGGGTGAGTTGTGCGTGTTGATTCATTTCCTACTTCGGCGAGATTCCACCAGCATGGAACTGCCGTCCAGACACCGCATCAACGGTGTGGTCTGGGACGGCGACGAACAGGCCATTGCCCTGCTGGTCGAAATCGCCGACCCCGCTACATCGCGACCGATCGACGTCCGCATCGACGTCCTGCCCGAGGGCGATCCAAAACCGGGTGGACGCACACGACTGATAGGGCAGGTAGAGCGCCGCGGCGAACACCTTCGCGTCTACGGCACCTACCTGGGTGTGGTCGCCGATGAGAACTGAGCGCGCGGTGTCATCAACCACGATCGGCGGCTGAAGCCGACATGGCATCACGACCTCGAGCCGTCATCGCCGGTGTGTACAACACCACCCAGGCCAGGCAATTAGATGGTGCAACATCACGCAGCCTGAGTGTCGAAGCAATTCTGGGCGCGCTTGCCGATGCCGCACTGGGTCTCGACGACGTTGACGGCATCAGCGCCGGCGAGCTCAGTACTGAATTGATCTACGACCTGCGGCTCGGACCTGCTTGGCATGGGAGCGGTTTCGGGCTGGGGATGATCGTGGAGGCCGTCGCTGCCATCGAATACGGTCTTGCCGACGTCGTGGTCGTGGTCGCTGCGCAAGCGGGTGCGTACCGTAATCACAGCTCGACCGCTCCGTGGACGAAACCGGAGAACGAATTCATCATCCCCTGGGGCATGTTCACCGCGGCCGAGTTCGCACTCGTCGCGCGGCGACATATGGCGGTATACGGGACCACCAGGCATCAGTTGTCGATCGTGGCCTCGACGATTCGCAACAACGGGTCACTCAATCCCGGGGCGGTCTACTTCGGGCGCGGCCCGTTCCAGCCCGCCGACGTCGAAGCCTCACCGATGATCGCCGACCCCTTCCACCTGTTGGACTGCGCCATGACCTCCGAAGGAGGTTGTGCCCTCGTCATCGCCAACGCCGACCGCATCGACGCGTCGATCGCGCCCGTTCACCTACTCGGTGCGGGAGCAGACTTTTTCGGCCCGTCCTACAAGGTGCCACCGGCCTGGGACTTGGTTGGGCGACGAGGCGACGACGTCAATGGGATGGTCGGTCGCCGCGCCGCCGACCGAGCGTTCCGACACGCTGGCCTCGAGCGTGACGACGTCGACGTGCTTGAACTCTATGATCCGTTTTCCTTCGAGGTCATCCGTCAGCTCGAAGCTTTTGGATTCTGCGGCGACGGGGAGGGCGGGCCGTTCGTCGAGGACGGTCGAATTGCGCTGACAGGCAGCCATCCGGTCACCACCGACGGCGGGCTGCTCTCCTATAGCCATGCCGGGGTCAACCCACAAATGTTGCAGCGGGCGATCCGCGCGGTCGAACAGATCCGCCGTAGGGCCGGGGAACTGCAGGTTCGCGATGCGCGTGTCGCACTGTGCAGCAACGGCGGCTCAGGAGCGCTCTTCACGACCGTGTTGCTGTTGGGAGATGAGCCGTCATGACATCTGGCGCACCAAACACCCTGCCGCCCCAAAGCGGAGCCGTGCCGCATGCTGATGCGACGACGCTGACAACGCCGTTCTGGCAGGGTTGTGCAGTCGGCGAACTCCGCTTTCAACGCTGCACCGACTGCAACCACCCAAACTTTCCGCCGACCGAGCACTGCCGCATGTGCGCGTCGTTCAACCAGGTGTGGGAACGCAGCACCGGCCGCGGACGGCTCTACAGCTGGACAGTCGTAAATCGGCCAGTGACACCGGCGTTCGTACCTCCCTACGCTCCTGCCATCGTCACCCTCGACGAGGGATACCAAATGATCAGCAACATCATCGGTGTCGGCGTCGATGCCCTGCGCATCGATCTCGAATTGCGGGTCGAATTTCACCGCGTCGGTGACGACGCTCTCTGGTTGCCCTATTTCACCGGTGCTCGGCCATGACCGCCCTGCCCCTGCGACGACGGAGCAAGCGGTCCGGTCCCGTGGACTCGCCGGCGAAAAACTCCGACCTGCCCGTCACTGCCTATCTGGTTCTCGGAATCCTCGCGGCCTATGACGAGCAGCTCACCGCAGGAGAGATCAAGACCCGCGCAGAGTTCTCGGTCGGCCACTTCTACTGGTCACCGTCGGTCAGCCACATCCGTCGTGAGCTGACCAAGCTGCTGGATCGCGGGCACGTCACGTCGCACGCGGCTGAGCTAGGTGCGCGCTCTGTCACCCTCTTCGAAGCGACACCGGAGGGCGAACATGCACTGCGCGAGTGGGTCAAGTCTTTCCCGGGAAGTGAGCAGGTGATGGTCAAGCATCCGGTCATCCTGAAGACGTGGCTCGCCACCGAGTCCGACGTCACCGACGTAGTGGAGGCACTGCAGGCTCATCTGAGTACGACGCGGCGTCAGTTAGACGATCTGATCTGGGCGCAGCGGCGCAGCGAAGAGGTTGGGGTCAGCGACGATTCGGAACTCCGATTCGCCCGAGCCGTGCTGAATTACTCGATTCGCGGGCTCTACGACGAAATGTCCAACATCGCTCAACTCCACGACGAGATCTCACGCGGAACCGAGGCCGATCCCGCTCGGCGAGTACACCGGACCAAAGGAACCGTGCGCCGCCGCCGCCACGGCCCGTGAGCCCCGCTTGGGCAACCTGTGACACAAAATGGTGGATGCAATAACATTGCAGCAGGCAGGGAATCCGCGCAACGGTTTTGCCAGGCATACGCACCTGGCTTGGGAGCTTGATTCGCGAATCTGACGAAGGGGTGTCGTGGCTGGTCAGGCGTCCTTGTCTCTGATGAAAACGTCCGCGAAGCGCCACGAACGGGTCCGCGTGTGCTGGATCTCGCGCACTCTTCGCGCAGGCGCCGAGCAGATGCTTGGTCATCATGGGTTGACATCATGACTACCGCCTCACGAGATCGACCACCACCAGGTCGGCAGAGCAGGCAAAGCGAGCGCGCTCAGGTCCGCGCCGATCGCACGCGGGTCCTGATGATCGAGGAGACCATCAAGTGCATCCGCGAAGAGGGGTTCGCTGCGGCCAGCACGCGCCACATCGTGGAACGGGCGGGGGTTTCGTGGGGCGTCATTCAGTATCACTTTGGTGATCGCGACGGGCTGCTCACCGCGGTCATCGACTACGGGTTCGACACCTTGGTGGAGTCGCTGAACGAACTCGCCGACACCGCCGAAGGTGTGACGGACGCACGATCCCGAGCCGAAACACTTTCGGCCGCGGCGTGGCAGGTGTTCTCAACCCCCACCGCGATGGGGGCGCTGGAGATTCTCATTGCGACCCGCGCGATGCGAGGCACGATGGACGGCAAAAAATTCCACGGTCTGCAGACCGCGCTCGCTCGCATCGCCAGTCTGATCGACGACTCAACGCCACACGCGGAATCGATAGCCACATTGCTGTGGGCCGGTCCGGTCGGCATGATGGTGGCCCGCATCGTGACCCCGGGGCTACGCGCCCAATCAGGTCAGGACGCGCTGGCCGACCTTATCGCCGATCACCTCTCCGCCCGCGCTGCCCCCGCATCGAAAAAAGTGCGGGGCACTTCGCGCAAACCGCGAAAGGGTGCCTGACAGCCCTACTATCCCTCGCCTGCGGGTGCGCGACGCCGAAGTGACTCGCGGAACGAAACGTCGCGATCGACAACCGGTTCGCGGGGCAACCCGAGCAGCTTTTCACCGACGGTATTGCGCTGCATCTCGTTGCTGCCACCGGCGACTGACATCACCATGGCATTCAGCCAAGACGAACCGATCGGTCCGTTCTCAGAGCCGTCATCCCATGTGATCGCGGCGGAACCACACAGCTCGACCGCGATCGCAGCGCGTCGATGCTCCTTGAGGCCCGAACTCAGCTTGAGCAGTGACCCCCACGGGCCGCTCAGGGTGCCGGTCGTGTAACCCGATGACACCCGCTTACTGAGCTGATTGTGTACCACGGCGTTGCTGTACGCCTGCGCCAGCAGGTCTTCTTCACGCTCAGTGAGAGGGGTTCCGCGAAGGCATACCGCCGCTATGAGGTCGTCGACAGAAACGGACTCCTTCGTCTTCGCGCGCAGGCCAACGGAGTAGCCGACACCACCGGAGAAGTTGCGTTCGTGAAACAACAGCCGCTGCGCGACCGACCAGCCGTCATTGAGCGCACCGATGAGAGCATCTGCGGGCAGCGCGACATCACTGAAGTACTCCTGGTAGAACTCGGTGTCGCAGCCATCGGACTTCGCGATCACCTGAATGCTCACCCCCGGTGCCTGTAGTGGCATCGCGAACACGGATAGTCCGCGATGCTTGGGCCGGTCGAAGTCGGTGCGGGCCAGGCAGAATCCGTAGTCGGCGACCGCCGCGTCGGTGCTCCATACCTTCGACCCATTGATGATCCAGCGGTCGCCGTCCCGATCTGCCCTGGTGAGCGATCCGGCGAGATCCGAACCGGCGCCGGGTTCAGACAGCAGCTGGATCCACTTCTCCTCACCTCGAAAAATTTTGGGAAGATGCTCGGCCAGGACCCCCGGCGATGCGCAGTCCAGAAGCGTCGGCGCGATCATGCCGAGGGAGACGCCAAGGCCCGCCGGCAGCCGATAAGGAGCGGCCTCCTCGTAAAAGATCTCCTGGTGGCCCGGGGTCAGTCCGCGACCGCCGTATTCCACCGGGTAGGGCAGCCCGGCGTAGCCGCCGTCAGCGATCTTCGCCTGCAGCACGCGGTCCTCTGCATCTGTCGGCTTAGGCAGTCCCGCCTTGAGCTCCAAGTTGGACGACAACCATTCGCGCACCTGGCGCCGGAATTGATCGAGGTTCATGTCAGTGGAAATCCCAAGCCCCCACACCGTCGCTGACGCGCAAAAGCCGGGCGATATGCGCCCGGTGCTGTTCAGGTGTACCCAGCAGCGCCCGGTTGGTGGTGACCCGGCGCAGATAAAGGTGGGCGTCGTGCTCCCAGGTCAGACCGATGCCCCCGAACATCTGCGTGCATTCCTGAACGATGCGGATCGAGCGATCGCCGACATAGGATTTGGCCACGCTGACCAGCAATTCGGCTTCGTCGGAATCTTCTGACACCGCGTCGACGGCGGCGTCGGCGGTGCCCTTGCAGCTCTCAACCCAGAGCGTGACATCGGCGATCCGGTGCTTAAGCGCCTGGAAACCACCGATAGGGCGGCCGAATGCGTGCCGGGTGTGCGCATAATCGAGCAGCAGTCCGCAGAGGTGGTCGACCGCCCCGACGGTTTCGGCGAGCTGCAGGCAGGTCGCAAGGCGGCGCGCATCCTCGGCGACCTTTGACGACGGCGCACCGGCGGACAACAGCGCATCAGCGCCCACCCGCACATTGTCCAAGCGCACATCGCCGAACTCGCGTAGCAGGTCCAACCCCCGCTTTTGCGTGACGTCGACGCCCGCAGCATCGATAGGCACCAAAACCAGACCGACGCCGTCGTCGACCTGACATGCCACAACCAGCACGTCAGCGGTCGCGGCGTCGGGGACGTTGACTTTGCTGCCGGTCACGACGAGGTCGTCGCCTTCTCGCCGAGCGCTGGTTGCTACCGCGTCGAGGTTCCATGTTCCTGCGGGCTCCTCGAGCGCAAACGCGGCGATACGGCTGCCGTCCAGCACGCCGCGAAAGGTCGGGTCGGCGTCGGGTGCGGCATCGCCGAGAGCCCGTACCGCGACACTGCATCCCGGCAGCGCCGACGGCGCCAGCGCCCGGCCGGCGATCTCGCTGACGATCGCCGCGTCGACGACCGGCGCCCCGGACACCGAACCGTAGTCGTCGCAGGACTCCGGGGCGAAGATGCCCGACCACCCGAGGCCCGCACACGTGCGCCACCACTGACGGTAGTCCTGGCCGGCAGCATTGCGCATCCATGCGCGCAGGGCGGTAGGCGGTAGCTCCTTGGCCAGGAAGCTTTGAGTCGTGTCGACGAGGAACTGCTGCTCCTCGCTCAGTTCGAACCTCACCGAAGCGTCTCCGCGCCATCAGTAGTCCGCGGCGACTGCCTAAAGGGTGCCAGAGGCCACACCGACCAGGCGGCCAGCGACCGGGCCTTCAGCAGCGCGTACAGCGCGTTCGGATAGCAGATGGTGAGCACCGGGACCGTTCCTGGTGTCGTGCCGAACCTGGTGGTCTTGACCAGATTTGGACGGACGTTGGCTTTATTCAGATCGCCATATTATAGTACATGCAATGACAATTCTGGACGTCGTTGCCATGCTGGCGCACGGCGGCCACGCCGGAGTTACTCGGGCTCTTTTGATTGCCGTTGGGACATCGGCACGCGCGCAGTCCAGTGGTGCGCACAAATGTTGAGGCAGGAGGCGCGCCGCGATCATGGCGATCAAGCCGTCGAGCGCAACCTCAACGCAGCTGCCTGGGGCGGCCGACGAAATCCGCGTCGGCGCGGAACGCATTCTGGCCGATGGATTGGGATTTCTGGAGGGGCCCCGCTGGCACAGAGGGGAGCTGTGGTTCTCCGACTTCTACTCGCGCCGTGTGTCATCGGTCAACCTCGCCGGCGTACTGACCACTCGTTACTACGTGCCGGGTCAACCTTCTGGGCTCGCGCCGTTACCGGACGGCGACGTCCTTATCGCGTCCGCGCACAACGGGCGATTGTTGCGGGGATCGGCGGAAGGGGCGCTGCAAACGGTGGCCGACATCGGCGCGTCCTTCCGCGGCGCACTCAACGACCTCGTGGTCGATACCCACGGGAGGGCCTATGTATCGACGCTGCCCGACTTGACCGGTGTCAGGCCCGGCGACGTCCTGCGCTGTCCGATCATCCTTGTGGACGAGCACGGCGAGACACGCGTGGTGGCCGATGACCTGCGTGTCCCCAATGGCATGGTCATCACCGCCGACGGTCGCACGTTGATCGCGGCCGAAACTCAGGGATGCCGGTTGGTCAAGTTCGACGTCGCCCCGGACGGATCCCTCGGTGCCCCAGAGGTATTCGCCGAACTTGGCGGGCGAAAGCCCGACGGCATCGCGCTGGATCCCGGGGGAGCGGTCTGGGTGTGCTGCCCGTTCACCTCGGAGTTTCTCCTCATCGCCGAGGACGGCGCGATTCTCGCCTCGACGTCCACTCCCGGCTCCTGGGCGGTGGCGTGTGCGGTGGGCGGCGAGCGCGGGGACACCCTGTTCGTGGTTACCGCAAAGGTCACCGTCGAGGACTTACACGCCGGCAGGGGTACGGGCGCGGTGCGGGCCTACCGAATCGAGCGACAGTGACTGTCGAACCGGCGTACGACTTCTCCGGATTGGGTTTCGAGCCGGGTCAGGCCGCGGTGGTGTCGGGAGCAGCCAGCGGTATCGGGCGTTCGGTGGCCGGGATTTTGGCCCGGAGCGGGGTCTCCGTGCTGGCCTGGGACATCAACGCCGACAAGTTAGAGGCCCTGGCCCAGGACCTCGCATCGGCAAAGGGGACGGTGATGTGTCGTCGCGTCGACACCTCAGTCGATGCAGAAATTGACCGGGCGTGGCAGGACGTCGCCGGCATGGAGATTCAGTACCTCGTCAATAACGCCGGGCCACCAAGTACCACGCCGATGTCGGTGTCTGATGGCGTGCGTCAAGCAGTCGGAGGCTACGCGGCGATGACGGAGGCGTTCCTGGGCGCCCACGCCACCGAAGCTGCAAGCGTTGTATTCACCGCATCCATCGCCGGAAACCTCAGAGTCGATGCCACACCCGACTGGTATCCGGCTGCAAAGGCCGGCGTCGTCGGCTACAGCCGCCATCTCGCGGTCAAACTTCGCGGCAGACCGCGAGTCAACGCCGTCGCGCCCGGGGGCACCGTCACCGAGCGCACCGCAGGCGCCTTCGCCGCACCGGCAAACGTCGAGCGGTTCGCCAAGTATCCGATGGGCCGCCACGGTCAGCCGTGGGAGGTCGCCACGGCGATCTGCTACCTGCTCTCGCCGGCAGCGTCTTTCATCAACGGAGTCCTCCTACCAGTAGAAGGAGCAAGCACATGGAGCAGCAACAGTTGAACACCGAAATCACCGCTGGAGCAGGCGAATTGAAGTCGCAATACCTTGAGTACAAGACGTTCACCGAATACCCGATCTTCGATGCGGATCAGCACCTGACCGAGGGGGAGGACTGCTATACGCGTCACATCGAGGACAAGTACAAGGACCGGACATTGCGGGTCGTCGTCGAAGGCGGCAAGACACTGTTCAAATTCGACGGCAACGCCCGCGAGAGCGACGGCCACCACGGCAAGGTGCCTCATCCCGGATCGCTCAAGGAGCTGTTGAAAGGCATCAAAAAAGGATCCGGTGAGGCCGGCACCTACCAGTGGATGGAACCGGACCCGGCCTTCGCCGACGCCGACCTCCGGCTCGAACAACTCGACAAGCAGAACATCGAGGCCTGCATGCTCTACTCGACCGGAATCGGGCTGCTGGCCGAGCACGTGCTCACCGACGACGACCTCTTCTACGCCTCGTCGTGGTCATATCTGCGCTGGCTCGAGGAAGAGTGGGGATTCGCGCGCGCGGACCGCATGTTTGTGGCTCCCATCTTCTCCATGCGCGACGTCGACCGGACCTGCCAACAGCTCGACTACTTCTTCGAACGCGGCGGCAAAGTGGTCGCGATGGTGCCCGGCCCCGCCTACGGCCGCTCGCCCGGCGACCCCTACTTCGACCGGATCTGGGGACGCATCAACGACGCCCACGCGACGGTGAGCTACCACATCAACGAAGCACCCCCCGGCTATAAAGCCGGCCGGTCCCGCGAATGGGGGGAGGAGGAAAACCCCACGTTCTTCACTCAGTCCGCCTGGCAGTGGTATTGGGCGTACGGCGACGTGCCGGCTCAAGAGACATTCAGCCAACTCATTTACGGCAACGTGTTCAGCCGATTCCCGAATCTGAAGATCGTCTCGGCTGAACATGGGTGCGAATGGATTCCACTGTTCGTCCGCAAGCTCGACAAGATGCGCGGAATGGGCCGCAACGGCCGCTGGATCGGTGGGCAGCTACCCGAGCGGCCGAGCAAGATCTTCAAGCGCCACTTCCGGGTCGTGCCGTTCTGGGAAGACGACATGGCCGACGTCATCGACAAGGTCGGCCCCGAAGTTCTCCTGGGCGGCTCAGATTTCCCGCATTCGGAGGGGCTGGCCTTCCCCAGCCAGCTCGTAGACCATCTCGACATGCTTGACGCGTCTGCGCAGAAGCTGGTCATGCGCGACAACGGTCTGGCCCTTATTGGCCGCAGCTGAGCAGGACAACAACCACTAACCCTTCGAAAGGATTTGGCATATGAAGTTCGGAATTTTCATCCTCGGCGAGAAGCCACCGATGCTGCCCGGAGACGAGGTGTACCGTCGCAACCTCGACCAGTGCCGGGCCGCCGATGACATGGGCTACGACACGATCTGGCTTGGCGAACACCACTTCTCGCCCTACGGGACGATCGCCGACCCGTTCGTCTTCGGTGCCTCGGTGGCTGCCTCGACCAAGCACGCCCGCATCGGTACCGCCGTGGTGATTCCAGCGTTCATGAACCCGATCCGCATGGCCGAACGCGTCGCGATGTTGGACGCGATCAGCGGCGGCCGGTTCGACCTCGGTCTCGGCCGCGGCTATCAGCAGAAAGAATTCAAGAAGTTCGGCATTCCCATGGAGGAAAGCACCGAGCGCTTCATCGAAGCCGTCGAAGTCATCGAGAACCTGCTCACCCACGAATCCTATTCGTGGGAGGGCAAGTTCAGTCGCGGCGAGGACATCAACATTTTTCCGCGGCCGATGCAGGAGAAGGTGCCGTTCTACATCGCGGTCCTTCGCACCGCCTCGACGATCGACTGGGCGGTGTCGAAGGGCTACGGCACGATGGTCGGCAACCCCTACATTCCCGACCCCGAGCTGTCCAAGAGCCTCCAGTTGCTGTACGCGGCGCACGACAAGTACAACGTCGACCGGGACATGTTGGAAACCTGGGCACTCACCACCGCATTCACCAGCCAAGACGCGGATTTCGCGCTCAACTACCCCCGCGACAGCGTGCGGCTGAACATGCAGTTCCTTCAGCAGTACGCCGCACCGTTCGAGCGAGGCGAAGAGGTTCCCAAGGACTACCAGGCGTACTCCAACTGGTACGACACCATCGCGTCGCGCGACATCGACCCGTACGACAAGATCCTGCAAATGCCGACCGCCTTCATCGGCAGCCCGGACTCGATCATCGAGAAGATCCGCGCCATGAACAACGACCACGGCTGGCAGAACTTCATCCTCACCCTGAACAAGGGTGGCGCGATGGAGCAGGAGCACGTCCTGGAGGCTATGAAGATCTTCGCCGAAGAAATCATTCCTGCCGCCAAGGAGAACGCAGAAAAGGACGCGGAATCCAAGCGCGTTGATGCCAGCGCCTGACCCGATCTGCGGGCACCCTAGATGAGCGACGAATCGAGCGAGGCGGCAACCGAAGTCGACGCACCGTTGCGCGGCAAGCGCATCATCGAGGTCGGCGGGCGCATGGTCAGCTATGCCGGCCGGCTGTTGGCCGACCTGGGCGCCGATGTGATCGTGCTCGAGCGGCCCGCTGGTGAAGATTCGCGTCGTGTCCCGCCGCTGGCCGCGTCGTCGTCAGGCGGCCGAGTAAGCCTCGATCACGAGTACCTGCAGCAGACCAAGCGTTCAGTGTCGGTGGACTGGACGAGCGCCCAAGCGCTGCCATTTTTAAGGCGCGTCGGCGCGAGCGCCGACGCCGTGCTGGTCACCACGCGCCCTGGTCGCGCCGTCGTCGGGTTGACTCGGGGCCCGACGCTGGACTGGGCGGCCGACGATGCGGTGGTGTGCGCAGTCACCGCCTACGGGCTGACCGGTCCGCAGCGTTGTTGGAGGTCAACACCTTTCACGGCCTTCGCCGGTAGCGGGCTGATGTCTGTGACAGGACCGGTGGAGGGCCCGCCGGTGGCGATGCCCGGAGCGCACATGTTCGACCTTGCCGGGGTACGTGCGGCCTATCTGGTGCAGGCATCGTTGCTGACCGGGCGCGATCACACCGGTGGCGTCGCCATCGATCTGTCGGTGCACGAGGCGGCGTCGTGGCAGAAGCTGACTATCGACCAGTTCGATACGTCGGGCCGAATTCCCGATCGCCGCACCAACTTCGGGCCACCGCCCGGCGGAGTGTGGCAATGCCGCGACGGCCGGGTGGACATCGCCGCGCACGCACTGCACCACTGGTCGATCTTCGTCGACGTGCTGGGCAGACCAGACGAGCTCGCCGATCCACTCTACGAGGATCGCGCGATGCGGGTGCAGCTGTTTGACCTGTTGACCGAACTCATCACGCCGTATATGGCGCAATGGGGCGCAGCGGAATTCGTCGATCGGGCGCAGGATGCGGGGCTGCCGTGTGCGCTCAGCTTTGCTCCAGGCGAGATGGCCGATGATCCGCACATGGCCGACAGGCAGTTCTTCGTCACGGTGCCATCGATAGCACTGGGGTCGGTGCGCGTTCCCGGTCACCCGTTCCGGTCACAGCCGCCGTTGCAGGTGCAGCGCCGCCCCGCTCGGCCCGCTGACGCCGACACCGAAACGCTGTGCAAGGAACTGGGCGTCGGCGAAGAAGAGCTGTCGAGATGGAGAGCTGCCGGTGTCGTCTGAATCTGGACCGCTCGCCGGGCTGCGCGTCATCAGTTTCGGCACGTTCGTCGTCGGCAACGTGTGCGCGACCATGTTGTCCGACTTGGGCGCGGAGGTCGCGAAGGTCGAGTCGCCGCGCCGACCGGAGGCGTTGCGCAGTTACTTCAGTCTGGATCACCCGAACATCCACGAGCCCTCCGGCATTCGAACGACCAACATGTTTGCCAGCCTCACTTCGGGCCAGCGCAGCGTCTCACTGAACATGGACGTCGAATCCGGCCGCGCCTTATTTCGTCGGTTGGTCGCCGCGGTCGATGTGGTGGTGGAGAACTTCAGTCCCGGCCAGATGGACCGCTGGGGTTGCGGTTTCGAAACCCTGAGCCGGCGGCGCCCCGGGCTGGTGATGGCGTCGCTCACCGGGTACGGGCAGTCCGGTCGACGCGCGAACTACCGTGCCTACGCATCCAACATCGCCAATTACCTTGGGCTGGCCTCAAGTTGGGCCTTCGACGGTACGCATTTCGACTTTGTCGGCGCCCATCATGCCGTGTCGGCGATCCTGGGAGCCGTGGAGTCGGTTCGTCAGGGCGGGCCGGCGGTCCATATCGACCTCGCCCAGGCCGAAACCGGTGCGGCAGTCATGGCGCCGCTGTACCTGGCGAGCATGAACGGAGGTCCGGCGTGGAGCCAGGCGCCCAACGCCGTCCCCGGATCGGCACTGTCGGGAGTGTTCTGCTGCCTCGGTGAAGACGAGTGGGTCGCGGTGGAACTCGAAGACGCCGCCGACGTCGCCGCGGCCTGCGCTCTGCTCGAAATCGAGGAGCCCGAAACGGGTGATGCGGATGCCGGCAACGAAATACGCTCTGCGCTTACCGCCTGGTGCGCCACCTTCACGCCCTACCAGGCCGTGGTCCGGCTTCAGCGCGCTGGGCTGGCCGCAGCGGTCGTGGAGAACCTCGAGGATCTGTGGCGTGATCCCCAGTTGCGCAGTCGCGGGGCTTACCGTGACGTCTTCCATCCCGATGTCGGCAGTCGGGAGCTGCCTGCCTCACCAGACCAGGTCGCACTCGGCCTGCCCCGCACGACTCGGCCCGGCGCCCGCCTGGGTGCCGACACCACCGCGATCCTTCAGGCCTGGTTGGGCCTCAGTGAGCAGGACATCGACGAGCTCGAGCATTCCGATGCGTGCTGGCATCCGCCCAAAGAGCAGCACCCGACATCGCCAAACAGCCACGACCAGATCGGGATCGCCAGATGACCTACCGCTTCATCATTTACGAGACGCTCGACCAAGGAACGATCGCGCGCATCACCCTCAACCGGCCGAAGACGCGAAACGCCCAGAACCGCGGCCTGCTGGTCGAACTCGATGACGCGTTCGCCGCGGCGGAGGCCGATGACACAGTGCGCGTGGTGATCTTGGCCGCAGCCGGGTCGATCTTCTCGGCGGGCCACGACATGGGCTCGTCGGAGGCCGTGGCGGAGCGCACGCCCGGCCCCACACAGCACCCCACCTACGGCATCCACGGCGGCACCCGGACCGGCGCCGAACGGCGGATGCTGCAGGAGTGGCACTACTTTTTCACCAACACCCGCAGATGGCGTGACCTGCGCAAGATCACGGTCGCTCAGGTCAACGGAACTGTCTTCGCCGCCGGCCTGATGTTGATGTGGTCATGCGATCTCATCGTCGCCGCCGACGACGTCACCTTCGCCGACGTCGTCGGAACACGGCTCGGCATGTGTGGTGTCGAATACTTCGCGCATCCATGGGAGTTCGGTCCACGCAAGACCAAAGAACTCATGCTCACCGGTGATTCGATGGACGTCGACGAGGCCCACCGGCTCGGCATGGTGTCCAAGGTGTTCCCGACCGAGCAACTGGCCGATAAGACGATGGAGTTCGCGCGTCGGATCGCCAAGACACCGACGATGGCGGCCTTGTTGATCAAGGAGTCGGTGAACCAGACCGTCGACAACATGGGATTCCACAATGCGCTCAACGCCTGCTTCTCGATGCACCAACTCAACCACTCGCATTGGGCGGAGGTGCATGACGATGCGTTGGCAGTCGCCAAACCTGAGGACGGCATTGAGGACTGGCGGACGGCCACCCCGACGATGATTGCCCAGAAGGACGTGCCATGACCCCGCCCCTGCGCCCACACGAAAGCATGGCCATCAAGGATTACGACGCGCTTGCGGGCCTGACGATCATGGTGACGGGCGCCGCGCGCTCGCTCGGCGCGGCGTTCTCCGATTACTTTGAGGATCGCGGTGCCGCCGTGTGGCGCACCGACATCGACGCCAGTGAGGGCGTACACCGCTTGGACGTCACCTCACGCCTGGAGTGGGAATCCTCAGTCAAGGAGGCGCTCGCCGAGCACGGGCGCCTCGATGGATTGGTCAACAACGCCGGCGTGTTCTACGGACAACGCGATTTCTGGGACGAGGCCGACGAAGAGCTCGACCACATGATCAACGTCAACCTCAAGGGGACCTGGGTGGGTACCCAGATCGTCAGCAAGCGCATGGCAGAGGGCGGGCACCCCGGCAGCATCGTGAACCTGTCGTCGACATCAGGGGTGATGGCGACCAAAGGGTACGCCGGGTACGGTACGACCCGGTGGGCCGTACGTGGATTCACCAAGCTCGCCGCGGGTGATCTTGCCGCACACCAGATTCGGGTCAATTCTCTTCACCCGCACGGGGTCAAAGGCACCGGCATGATTCTCGCCTCCGCGGCGGCGGCGGGCATGACCGAAGAACAGGTGGAGCGCATAGGCACCGACAGCCCCATGGGTCGGATGGGCACCACCGACGACATGGGTGCGATCGCAACCTTCCTGCTGTCCTCGGCGGCCAGCTTCATCACAGGACGAGAGTTCGTGGTGGACGGGGGGGTCACGTTGTCCAGCAACAGTTCGTGATCGACTCGACCAGAACAACATTCGACGACACGGAGGGGTCCATGCACGTCTCGATCGACAACGACGCATGCCAGGGGCATGGTCGTTGCTATGCCATGGCTCCTGAGGTCTACACAGCCGACGACGAGGGTTGTGGCGAGGTCATCGACGCTGAGGTCGGCGAGGATCTCGTTCAACAGGCTAGGGTGGGCGCCATGAACTGCCCCGAGTCGGCGATCACGCTCAGCTGATCACCTAAGCGCCAGTTCGTCTTTCGTCAAGCGCCCTGGTCGGATGCGGACGGCGTACCCCTTGCCGGTCCCGGTCGTAGTCGAGGTCTGCCTATGCGGCAGAGGTGCACAGATTACGAATTCGCGGAAACCCGGCCTTCACGCCGCCTGCTGCTGACGTATGAAATCTTCTCGGCCAGAACGCGATTCCGCAGGGCTCAACATCCCGGGTTGCGCGACGAGCTGCAGCCGACCACCGGCGGCAACCCGTCGAGCGAACCGGAGAACGGTTTCACCCGCAGCACTCAATCCGACTGCCATGGTCTCAAGCTCGTCGCCGGCTGATTGCCGCCGGTCACATGGTGGGTGTGCCGGACCGGTGAAACTCCTCGAGTGCACCCTTGATCCAGGCGAGGTCGCCGGTGTCTTGATGACGGCGGGCGATCACCGGATCGATGCCGTACACCGCTGTCGCATTCATCCCGAGGATCTTCTGCTTGAGTTCAGGGGTCAGCTCGGGATATCCGTACGTTTCTTGCATCCACTCCGGAATCTGGAACGCGCGGAAAGTGTCTACCGCGCCCTGAGTGGGGCCGTACCAGATGCCGTCGGTGCCCCAGAGCACATTGTCGGGCCCGACGGCGTTGAGCAGCTTACCGAGCACATGGGCTGCCTCCAGCGGGCGTTTGATGAGGCAGTACCACGTGGTGCCGAGCTCGGCGTAGATGTTCGAGCCCGGCGCGACGTCGTTGACCCGAATCGATTCGATCAGTCGATTCACACCGATGTGTGCAGTCGCCTCTTCGTACGGACCTTCGCGGGTGTCCTCGGACGGCCGCCCGTCGCCCGGTTCGAAACCGGAGTGGTAAGCGACGAACTTGATGTCGGGATAGCGGTTGGCCGCGATGCCGAAGTCGCGGGGAGAACCAGCGGCCACCTGTCCGCTCAAGCCCTTGTGCGCGCAGACGACACGGACGTTGGTGCGCATCACCTGCTCAAGGAATGCTGTACCGATCTCGTCATCCAAGAACCAGCCATGAATTTTCCCGAAGTCGTTGAAGCTGGTGGCCCCCATCGTGTAGACCTTCCAGCCGACAGGGCCGATCCGCTCCTCGACTTCGGCCATCTGGCCGATCTCACCGTCGACACCGGCATGGATGACCGCATGGTTGAGGAGTCGGCCCTCGGCTCCAAATCGTTCCAGCAGCAGGCGGGTAGCCGCCATCTCCTCGTTGAACAACATGCGCTCTTCGGACAAACCTGGCGGAGAACTCAACACGGCCACAGCCGTCTCGCTCTCGGTGAAGACGCACCGTAAGTACTCGGCGAAGTCGAGCAATTGGTTTTCGCCAAGTCCGCCCCACCAATCGGGACCGTACATCGGATACATCTGCCGGATGAGCTCGCGACTGCTCTCGCATGCCTCACGCTCGGCGATGTAGTGGGTTTGGACGTCGATGATGAGTTCATCGCCGCCCAACGCGTCATCAGCTGCTGCGGAATCAAACGCGGCTTCATCGGGGACGAGGAAAAAATCTTCGTTGTTCGCCTTGTTGACCGCGAGTAAACCTGCCGCGATGCCGCGGCGCGATTCGACGTAGGCCTCGGCGCGGACATTCAGCCGATCAACGGCAGAGTCGCCCGCTTCGGCGGCAATCCGCGCTGCGCGGCGCTCGACGTCATTGAGCGGCGGCGGTATGAACTCGTCGTTGGCGCAGCGGGTGAGAAACCGTGGCAGAGCTGGCGGGGCGGCACTCATTGGCGGGCGAGGGAGCGCGCGCCTGCAGCACTGTCGAGCGCCTTGGTCAGCGTGCCGCCGTAAAAGGCCGGCCCGCGATCTCCCAAGTCGCCAGCCTTCTCGCGGTAATCCTCGAGCGGATTGAGTAGGCCTTCGGCGTGCGGGTAGTCGCTGCCGAACATGATGTTGTCGGCCGAGCGGTCCATCACCTTGTCGGGTCGTTCGTTGGCGAACGACACGAACCGGATGTGCTCATCGAGATATGTCGACGGCTTGTTCGCCAGCGTCACGTTGTGCGCGCCGACGACCTGGTAGTGGACGTCGTAGCCCATGTCGAGCTTGAATCGGAACTCGGGAATCCAACCGACCGAGTATTCGGCGATGACCCAGTTCAACTTCGGATGACGGTCGAACAGACCGTTGGTTACCAAGTCGCAGAGTGCGATCTGGGCCTCGAGACCGTTCATAACAAGGCTTTGCAGCGTCATGTACTGGATGATGTCGCCGTCGTGGTAACCATCGGCGATGGTCCGCTCGGCGAACGCTCCAATGTGGAAGGTGGGAACCAACGCGAGGTCGACCATCTGCGCCCAGACGTGCTCAAAATCGGGGTGCGACAAGCGCTTGCCGTCGATGAGTCCGATCGGCAGGAACACCTGCCTGATACCTGCGGCCGCCATGCCGTTCAGTTGTTCGCTGATCCAGTCGGGTTCAGCCCGCAGGGTCAGGTGACCCGCCGGAAGCAGGCGCCCTGCGCCGACGTTGGAGATTTCGGCCGCCCAGCGGTTCCAGGAACCGATGTTGGCTCGCTCTGACTCGGCGTCGCCCTGCAGGTAGAAACCAAAGTTCAGTCCCCAGTTCGGGAAGATGACCTGTTGGTCGAGGCCCCAACCAGCGAGGGCGTCGCGGCGTGCGACGGGATCCCGGTAGGTCGCCGGCATGTCCTGGTAACGGGTCTGCGCCGGTTCGCCTGCGCGCTGGCGCTGATGGGGACCGCCGTAGGACTCCCACCACTCACCGGGTTGGCTGATGTAGCACTGCAGCAGGCGCTTGTCACGGTGTGTCAACCAGGAAAAGCCCAGTTCATCCTCCTCGATCTCCAACGCCAGGTGTCGCTGCGAGGCAGGCATGTAATCGCGCCACATCCCAGGCTGTTCGAAGATGTGGGAGTCGGCGTCGACAATCTTCGCCATGGAAGGCCTCCTGTGCTGAGAGTTGCGTTCCGCTCGTTCACGGGCACCGCGTGCGGGCTAGTAGCGGCACCCGCCCGCATTCGGCGAGCGACCCCGGCTCCGCGAGCGGCTCGCTTGACTTCATCATCGTAAGGAAGAATTATAGCAAAATCAATAAATCTCGAACCGCACGCGGATTCGGTGCCGATCGCCCCTACCTGACTTGCGCATTCGGGAGTACCTGTAGCCGGGAGGTCTGACAACGAGATGGCAGTGCATGTTGTCGATTCCATCGATCTGCAACTCGCCCGCGACATCGAGCGCGACCCATTTGAAGCCTTTGACGCCCACATCGACATGGACCCGTTCTGGGCCAAGGAGGGCGATTTCTACGACGGCGGCTTCTGGGTGATCGGAAAGTTCGATCAGTGCCGCGAACTTTTGCAAGACGCTGAGACGTTTCAATCGGAGGTCTTCACCGAGGAGCCGCTGCTGCCCTCATTCGCTCAACCTCCCGAACTTCAGAAGCTTCGCCAGGTGCTCCTGCCACATCTGTCACGTCGGAAGACCGTGGAGGCCGAGGACAGGGTAAGAGAGCTGGCCAACCACTACATCGACGCTTTCGCCGCGGCCGGCTCCTGTGATCTGGTCGCCGATTTCGCGCAGCACTTTCCGATCGCGGTCTTCGCCGAGTTGTACGGCATCGCCAACGACAAACGTGCCGAGTTCCGCCAGTTGGCCGAGAAATATCTGCACAGCGTTGGCGCAGAACGCGACAGCGCGTGGGAGTCGATTCGTGCGATCGTCCGCGGTGAGTTGCAGGAACGACGAGGCAACCCACGCGGCGACCTGTTGTCGGGCATCGCCAACGGCGAGATCGACGGTGCGCCAATCGAGATGGCGATCTGCGTGAACCTGGCCGCGACCGTGTTCTTGGGCGGGCTCGACACCTTGCCCTCGGCTCTGGGTTGGACGTTCCGCTATCTGGCCACACACGAGGATGCGCGTCGCCGTGTCCGCGAGCAACCTGAAACCGTCCCGGCGATGGTCGAGGAATTTCTTCGGCTCTACCCGGTCGTGGCCAAGGAGCGACGCAGGCTCAGCCGCGACGTGGACTTCCATGGCGTGCACATGAAGGCCGGTGACCGGGTGGTGGCGCTACTGAGTCTGGCCAACCGTGACGAGGTCGAGTTCCCGAACGCGCGTACGGCCGACTTCGATCGAACCGTGAACCGCCACATCACGTTCGGAGTGGGGCCACACCGCTGTCTGGGCTCGCATCTTGCCCGCAGCGAGCTGACAATCGCGCTGCAGGAGTGGCACCGGCGCATCCCCGATTACCGGATCTCCGACCCATCGAAGATTCGCTTTCATGGCGGAATCATCGCGATGAGCACGCTGCCCCTCGAGTGGGCCACCGCCACCTGAAGAGTCAACTGAGGGCGCGGTTTACATCGACGTTGCCCGAGAAAGTCGAGCGAGGAGTCGGGACACGATGACCAGTAGTGACGGCCTATCCGACTTCCGTGCCGAAGTCCGGGCCTGGGCAGAAAACCACATCCCCGTGGGATGGGAATCCAGATTCGGGGTCGCCGTCGATGATGAGTTCCGCACGTTTCAGCGTGATTGGTTACGCACGCTGCGCACCGGCGGCTATGCCGCGCCCCATTGGGCAAAGGAGTGGGGCGGGGGCGGCTACTCCCTCGCCGAGCAGATCGTCATCTTTGAAGAGTTCTCGCGATTGAACGCGCCGCCGCTGCGCAACTACTTCGTTGCCCTCAACCACGCCTACGCAACGCTGATGCACGCAGGCAACGACGAGCAGCGGCAACGGCATCTGCCGGCGATCCTCGACGGCGAGGTGTGGTGTCAGGGGTTCTCCGAGCCTGGTGCCGGGTCTGACCTCGCGGGTCTGCGCACCCGAGCGGTCCGCACAGGTGACGTCTACGTCGTCAACGGTCAAAAGGTGTGGTCGAGTCGTGCGGCATTCGCCGACCGCTGCCTGCTGCTTGCCCGGACCGATCCGAAAGCACCGAAACGGCGCGGGATCTCGTATTTCCTGCTCGACATGAAATCGCCGGGCGTAGAGGCCCGCCCCATTAGGCAGGCCACCGGAGCGGCTGAGTTCTGCGAAGTGTTCCTCACCGATGTCGAGGTGCCCGTGACCGACTTGGTCGGCGAGGAGAACGACGGTTGGAAGATCGCGCAGAGCACCCTGTCGGCCGAGCGCGGACTTGCACAATTGGAGCTGTCGGAGCGCATGGCCGCAGCTATGTCGATGGTCGAAGCATTAATCCGAGAGCGGCGCAGCGATGGCAGATCGGCGATCGACGACGATTCAGTACGCGAACAGTTCGTGACCCTTCAGACCGAGGTCGTCCTCTTCCGGCGGCTGTGCAAGAAGATGGTCGAGGATCTCGTTCGGCGGGGCGGCACGGGTCCGGAATCGTCGATCGTCAAAGTCTTCTACAGCGAACTGCTGCAACGGATGATGGCGTTCGGCGTGTCGCTGGCCGGCCTCGACACCCATCGGCTCACCTTCAAACCGGTGTCCGCCGGATATGAGTCAGGGCGCTGGATGCTCGACTACATCGACTCTTTCGGTTGGGTTATCGCAGGCGGTACCAACGAGATTCAGCGCTCTCTGATCGGTGAGAGGGTTTTGGGTCTACCGCGAGAGCCGGTGCCCACATGAGATCTCGATCCATGACGAGGAGGCGTTTGGATGACCGTCGTTGATACCTCGGAGCAGGATCTTCGAGAAGAATTACGCACGGCCGCACGCGAGATGCTCGGCGCCAACTCGGCGCCAGCACAGGTTCGAGCGCTGGCAGAGACCACGAGCGGTTTCGATGACACGCTGTGGCGGCAGTTCGCCAGGCTGGGATGGCTCGGGATTGAAGTCAGCGAGGACCTCGGTGGTGCAGGTGGACGCTTCGGTGACTTGGCAGTGGTCCTGATCGAGCTGGGCCGACGTCTGAGCAGCAACGGTTTGATGGCAACCGCGGCACTTGCTGCCGGCCCGCTGCTCGGTGCTGAACGGGAAAGCGCCGCCGCGCAGTGGTTGCGCCGGCTACCCGACGGCGACGTCCGTGCGGCGGCAGTTGTCAGTGTCACCAGATCGGATCAGCTGCGGGCCAAGCGCGACGGTGACCGTTGGCTGATATCGGGGGCGGCGTCCTGCGTCGCTGACGTCGCCGGAGCGGAGGTCGTCATCCTTCCGGCAATCGACAGTCGCGGAACGAGCCTGCTGTTCGCGGCCGCCTCAACAACTTCCGGCCTGGTGTGGACGAATGCACCGATGCTCGACATCACCAGGAGATTCGCAGACCTTGAGGCCAGTGGGCTGGCGTTAGGCGACGGCGAGCTCATTGCCGCAGGGCCTGCAGCAGAAGATCTGACTGCCGACCTGTTCAACCGGGCGGCCTTGGCCGTCGCGTGCGATGCGTTCGGGGTCGCCGAACAGGCATTGGAGATGACCGTCGGCTATGTGAAGGAGCGTGTCCAATTCGACCGCCCAATCGGATCATTTCAGGCGGTCAAGCATCGCTGCGCTGACATGTTCATCGCAGTGGAGACCGCGCGCGCTGCGTTGGACGAGGCGATCGACAGCTATGACGCAGCGCCCGCCGACGCAGCCGTGGCGGTCTCGCGCGCGAAGGCCTACTGCTGCGACGCCGCGGCTCAAGTCACCGAGGACGCGGTGGAGATGCACGGCGGAATCGGCTTTACCTGGGAACACGACATCCACCTTTACGTCAAGCGCGCGCGGCTCGATCAAGCACTGTTCGGCGATTCGCGCTGGCATCGCCGCCGCGCCGCCGCGCTGACGTTGGACTGAACGCATCGGCACCGAACATTTCGGGTTGGCCCGCAACTCGATTGGGCAATTTTAAGGAGAGCACCAGTGAAACTTGACCAGCTGAAGTTCCTGTCGACGAAGATCGACGGCGCGGTCGCGGTTGTCACCATGAATAGGCCTCCGGTAAACGCCGTGAACGGGGATATGTACCGCGAGATCCGCGATTTCTTCAGCGATTTCGACCTCAACCTGCCAGGCATCCGGATCGTGGTGCTGACTGGTCATGGCCGTCACTTCTGCGCGGGAAATGATCTGGGCGAGTTCATCGAGATGACTCCGGAAAACGCCCCGGGCCGGATGAAGACTGTGCGTGAGGCGTTTTGGGCGATCTACGACTGCCCAGTACCGGTGATCGCCGCGGTCAACGGATCAGCGCTCGGCACCGGGCTGGCAATCGCCGCGTCGTGCGACTTCACTATCTGCGGCCTCAGCGCCCAGATGGGGTGCCCTGAGGTGTCCATTGGCGTCATGGGTGCAGCCAAGCACCTTTCCCGGTTACTGCCCCAACCCCTGGTGCGCTATCTCTACTTCAATGCCGAGCCGATCGCCGCTGCAGACCTGGAACGCTTCGGCGCCGTCTTGAAAGTCGTGCCAGACGAGGATCTGCTGACCGAGGCCATGGCCATCGCCACCAAGATCGCTCGGCACAGCCCAACGGCGCTCCGCACCGCCAAGGAAAGCATGAACACCATCGAATCTATGGACCTCAAATCCGGCTATGAGTTCGAGCAACGCCTCACCGGCCAGCTGTCGGGCCATCCCGATGCGCGGGAGGCTCTGCTGGCTCGTACCGAGAAGCGCGACCCCGTATTCGGACGATGACCGAGCCACCAGTCGAACTCCACGAGACCAACGGAGACGTCCTCTACCGGACCGATGGGCACCTCGCGTACATAACCCTGAACAGGCCCGACCGTGGCAACGCGTTCAGCCCTCAGATGAAGCGGCTACTCGAGGCCGCCTGGACAGAAGTCAAGCGTGACAAGCAGATCCGTTGTGTCATCGTGACCGGGGCCGGCGAACGACACTTCTGTACAGGCGCCGACGTCGATCGGGTCGCGTCGGCCGGACACGTCGCCGCAGGCAACGGCCCGATGAGTGAGGAGATCCGCGTCTCGCCGCACCAGAATCGGGTGTGGAAACCGGTCATCGCCGCGGTCAATGGGCTCGTCAACGGGGGCGGCTTGCACTTCGTCGTCGACGCAGACATCATCGTCGCCGCCGAGCACGCGGTGTTTATGGACACCCACACTTCGGTCGGCATGGTGGGCGCTGTCGAAAACATCGGATTGGCCAAGCGCCTCCCGCTCGGACAGGCATTGCGGATGACTCTGCAGGGGCGCAACTACCGGCTATCGGCCCGGCGCGCTTACGAACTCGGCATGGTCGACGAGGTCGTACCCGCCGGCGAACTCATGTCCACCGCCGAATCGATCGCTCGTGACATCGCTTCCAACTCACCAGAAGCGGTCTCGCTGTCCAAGCAGGCCATCTGGGGAGCGCTGGAAACGGGATACCGCGATGCGCAGGAATACGGCTGGGCGCTGCTGCGAATGCACTGGGCCCATCCCGACAGCACCGAAGGTCCGCGCGCATCGGCTGACAAGCGTCCACCCAACTGGCAGACGTGACCGTCCACCTCATCACTGCAGGAAGGCCTCACTCAATGCGGAGTCACGCGAACGCGGTTGTTACGGTGTCCGATTCCGTGCCCGTCTGTCTGTCTGTGGGCAGCTGACCATGCTCACTGCGACAGCAGACGGCCTGTTGCCGAGCATGGCGACCCTGTGCTGGTCCCGGCGGGACAGTGACCACCCCGCCATCATCGAGGACGGAGGCCGCACGTGGACGTGGAGAATGCTGGCACATGCGGCCGCCCAGACGGCCCGCACGTTGGACGGCACCGCGTCGCGGCCCGTGGCCTTCAGCGCGCCCAACGGCGGGGCATTCGCTGCCATCATGATGGGCATCTGGCTGGCGGGCGCGGTCCCGGCGCCGGTGTCGCCTCGCCTACCCCGTGCCGAGCGGCAGCGGGTGCTTGCCAGCATCGACCCTGTACGCGCGATCGTCACTGCCGGCCTGGACTTCGAAGCCGACGTGGTCGTCGATGTCGACGACCTTGCGGTCGCCCGCCTCGACAACGGCTCAATGCCGCCACTGCCGCGCGCGGATCCGCAGGCGCCCGGCATCGTCATCTGCACCTCCGGCACGACCGGTACCCCCAAGCCTGTGGTGCACACCCTGCGCGGTATCTGGGGACTGATCGACGGCGTTGCACGCAAACCCGTCGACCCCGACCAACCGAGGCCGGCCTCCGGCGCAGGTCCGCTGCGTGTTGACTCCCGCCCGATGAACCACACTGGAGCCATTTACGGCCTGATCTCGACGTTGTGGCGAGGGCGGCCGCTCGTGGTCATGCAGCGGTTCGAGCCCGTCCGCTACGCCGAACTCGTACGGCTATACGACATCGAGACGCTCAACCTGGTGCCCACCATGATCCGCATGTTGCTCGACGCCGCAGAGGAGGTCGGCACACTTGGGCCGCCGGCCAAGGTCGCCACCAGTGGTACCGCCCCTCTGCCGGATTCCTGGCGCGAAGAATTCGAGGCCAGATTCGGCGTCCCTGTTCAGCGTAATTACGGCTCCACCGAGGTCAGCACGGTCGCCGTCGAACCGCTCGACGACGCGTTGTCCGGAAACCGCCGCCTCGCCGCGGCGGGCAAGATCAGCCCTGGGGTACAGGTCGAGATCCGCAACGACGACAACCGGCCGATGCCGGTGGGCGATACGGGCAGTATCTGGGTGCGCAGTGACACGTTGCGTCCCAAGGTAATCGGCCAGGGGGCGGTAACCGAACAGGACGGTTGGATCGACACCGGTGACGTCGGTCGCGTCGATGCCGATGACTACATCTACATCACGGGCCGCAAGCGCGAACTCATCATCCGAGGCGGACTGAAGATGGTGCCCAACGAGATCGAGACGGCATTGCTGCTTCACTCCGCGGTCACCGAGGCGGTCGTCGCCGGTGTGCCCGACGAACGCCTTGGAGAAGTTCCGGCAGCGTGGGTGCGGTTGAAGGCAGCCGCTACCGAAGACGATTTACGGGAGCACGTGCGTAGCCAACTCGCGTCATACAAAGTCCCCGTATCCGTTTACTTCGTCGACGACTTTCCCCGAACCGAAAGCGGAAAGGTACGCAAGCACGATCTCGTGGCGCGACTACACAATTCTGCAACGGCTGAATCACCGTGAACCACAACCGAACGCGAGATGCACCGGATTTCCTGCGCGGCGTGGTGATTGCCGAGTACGGCGACGGCCTGGCAGGAGCTGCTGCCACGGCCACGCTCGCTGCGATGGGCGCCGACGTCACGACCGTGCCCGTTCGGGATTCGTTGCTGCGAAGGCGAGTTCCGGCGCTCAACGCAGACCGACAGCCAGTCTCGGTGCTCAGCGCTGTCCTCGATGCCGACAAGACTGTGTCGCACGAATCAGCGCCGGCGTCCCCGATGGTCACCGTCGTCGACCGCTGCGAGGGCACGGGTCCGTTGTCCGACATGCCCGTCGACGACTATCTCGATCACGTCCATGCGGAAAACGGCGCTGTGTGGGTGACAGTGAGCCCGTATGGGTTGACCGGGCCGCGGCGGCGGTGGCGGGGGACCGAGCTGACGATCGCCGCTGCCGGAGGACTCCTGTCAGCCGTAACCGATGGTCGCAGTGGCTGGCCGATAAAGCTGGCAGGCAACCAAGCGTTGCTGTCCGCCGGCCAAGTTGCCGCTCTGGCTACATGTCACGGAATCGACGAGCACAGGCGTACGGGCAACCCCGTCCACATCGACGTTTCCGCGCAGGAGGCGGTCGTCGTCACCGGCCCGTTGCTGCGGGTGAGCAACCTGCTGCTGAACAGTGCCGGTGAAACCGGAGCACGGCGGTACGGGGCGCCCGCAGGGTATTACCGATGCCGCGACGGGCTGGTGCGCATCTCCGTGATGGAGGACCACCAGTGGACTGCGCTGGTGCGCGCCATTGATGCCCCGGGTTGGACCGATCTTTTCGCCGACGGACAGGCGCGCATCGCTCGCGCCGACGAACTCGACACCAATCTGGCCGCTGAACTTGCCCAGTGGTCGATGACCGACTGCGAGCGCAGGCTCCAAGAAGAGGGCGTTCCTATCGCTGCGATGTACAGCGCCGACGACTTGGCGGACTCGCCGCACTTCGCGGCCCGAGGGGCATTACGCGACATCGCCGCCGGCGCAACGTCACTGCGCACCGTCGGGCTTCCGTTCAACGTGGAGAAGAGCGCTTCGCCCACTCGGCAAAAACCTGCCGGCCTGCAGGGTCTGCGCATCACCGAAGCCGCCCATGTGCTGGCCGCCCCGCTGGCGGCCGCGCTATTGGGTGCAATCGGCGCGTCGGTCACCAAGGTCGAGGATCCCGATCGACTCGACATTTACCGAAGGCGTGGTCCGTACATCGATGGAGTCGCCGGGCCTGACTACAGCGCGTATTTCGCCGCCATGAACCACTCGAAGAAGAGCATGGCCATACCGATGTCGCGAGACACCGAACGCTTAGCACGACTGGTGGCTGAGTCGGATGTCGTGTTGGAGAACTTCGGGCAGCGCCGTGCGCGCAGGCTTGGCGTTGACGCCGCCACGCTGCTCAGCAACCGACCTGACATGCTGGCAGTCAGCTCATCGGGATTCGGGTATGAGGGTCCGTGGTCGGCTTACCGCGCATACGCCTACAACTTGCACACCGCAGGCGGTTTGGCCTACCTCACCCGTGGCTCCGACAGTCGTGCCGCCGACCTGGACCTGCCGTGGGCCGACCTGATCAGCGGCATTGCCCTTGCGACGGTCATCGCGGCCTGGGCAGTTGGCCCGAACTCCTGCTCCGGCGCCGCCGTTGACTTCTCCATGCTGGATCTCGTTGCTTCGCGCTTCAACGAGTTTCTAGCCGCCGCACACGCCGACATCGATGGTGCCGGGCCGGAGGACGCCTCGAATCACATGTGTCCCTTCGCGCCGCACGGCGTCTTCGCGACAGCCACTGAGCGGCAATGGGTCGCGCTCGCCGTGTGGAACGACGAGCAGTGGCGGGCGCTGTGTGCGACGCTCGATGATCCGGCTGCGCTGACCGATGAGCGGTTCGCGAGCGCCCGGTCGCGCACGGACAACGAGCCGCAACTGGACCGTGCTCTGCGGGACACTTTGGCTGGTGCCGACGCCGTGAAGCTGATTGCCGCGCTGCAGGATGCAGGGGTTGCCGCAGCGCAGGTGATGGCTCCAGAGGACATCGTGGCCGATCGTCATCTTCGAACGCGAGGCTTCTTCCGACCGGTGACTCATCCGGAGTGGGGGATGCGGCGCCTCGTCGGAGTTCCGTGGCGAATTGTCGGTACGCCGGCGTTCGCTCTCGGCGCGCCCCCCTTGTTGGACCTACGGTGATGGAGGGAGAGCCGCGTGGCCACACGTAAAGCACTAACTAGCAACGTAATTCGGGACGGGACATCGCACGCTCCCGATCTAGCGGAGCGCCGAGACGCCCAGCAGGTGTTTTCCGAGGTGCAGGATCTGCATCTGGGTGGTGCCCTCGGGGATGGTTGCCTCGCGCGCGTCGCGGAAGTACCGCTCGACCGACGACTCCTCCATTAGGCCCGCGCCACCATGGAGTTGAAGCGCCAATGTCGCAGCGCGGCCGACGGACTCGCCACAATAGTACTTGGCCATCGAGCACTCGTACCGCCCTTGCTCGCCGGCGTCGAGCGTTCGGGCGGCGTGATAGCCGAGCAACCGGCACGTGGAGGTGATGGTGGCGATCTCGGCGACCATCTGCTGGACCAGTTGAAAACCGGCGATCGGCTTGCCGAACTGCTCGCGTTTCCGGCAGAAGTCGACCGACGCCTCCAGGCACGCCTGGGACAGCCCGACGGCTCCCATCGACATACTCAACCGACCGATGTTCACCGCACCCATCGCCAGCCTCAATCCGCCGCCGACCTCGCCGAGCACATTGGCCGCGGGAACACAGACGTCGTCGAAGGTGAGTTCGCAACTGGTGGTCGAGCGCACCGGCATATGAGGTATGTCGTAGCAACCGTATGGCGATTCGGCGGAGTCGACGAGGAAGGCAGTGACTCCATGGTCGCTGCCGTCCTCGTCGATCACTCGCGCGAACACCACTCCGAAGTCAGAGCCCAGTGCGTTCGTGATGTAGATCTTGCTGCCCTTAAGGACGTAGCTGTCCCCGCGTTTGCGAGCCCGCATCTTCAAAGCTCCGGCGTCCGATCCGGCGTCGGGTTCAGTGAGTCCGAACCACCCGAACCGGGTGCCGTCCAGCATCGGCGTCAGGAATCGCTCCCGCTGCTCGGCGGTGCCTCCGGCGAGTGTGCGAGCGACCATGCCCTGCACATTGACGGTGGTACGCAGCGAGCCCCAGGTGCGCCCCGCTTCCTCCATGAGGATCGCCTGCATCATCGCGCTCAGACCGTCGCCGCCCGCCTCCACCGGGACCCAGCCGCGGATGTATCCGAACGGCGTGAGCTCGCGCAGCAGCTCCCAAGGGAAAGTGCGTGCGCGTTCATGCTCGGCGACCAGCG
>Ga0209772_10000010_pt1 | contig 42648 bp, 33 predicted proteins | sample BogFormECP03_OM1_FD_188235 | JGI IMG/M metagenome (GOLD analysis project Ga0209772, IMG submission 188235) | Bog forest soil microbial communities from Calvert Island, British Columbia, Canada - ECP03_OM1 (SPAdes) (version 2) | ecosystem: Environmental > Aquatic > Freshwater > Wetlands > Bog ... | reverse complement strand
GGCATTAGAAATATCGGCGTCGTGATCGGCACGTTGGTGTCCGCATTTTTCTTATTCGCGATTGCCATCGTGAATCTGATCGTTCTGCGATCTATCTACCGCGCCTTCGTGAGAGTCCGGCGAGGCGAGCCCTATGTGGAAGAGGATTTCGACCTGCTGCTTGGAAACCGAGGCTTTCTTTCCCGGCTATTTCGTCCGATGTTTAGGATAATCACGCGTAGCTGGCATATGTATCCGCTCGGGGTTTTGTTCGGGCTCGGGTTTGATACCGCGACGGAGATCGGGCTGTTGGGGATTTCCGCAGCGGAGGCATCGAAAGGTCTGTCATTCGGGTCGATCCTCGTGTTTCCGATACTTTTTGCAGCGGGAATGTCGCTCATCGATACTACCGACAACATCTTGATGCTGGGGGCTTATGGCTGGGCTTTCGTAAAGCCGATTCGCAAGCTGTACTACAACATGACGATTACATCCGTCTCGGTCCTCGTGGCGCTTGTCGTGGGTGGAATCGAAGCTCTGGGCTTAGTGGCCGATCACTTTCAACTCAAAGGAGCGTTCTGGGATGGAGTAGCCAAGCTGAACGACAACTTCGGCACGCTTGGTTTTTTCATCGTGGGCCTTTTCGCGCTGAGTTGGATCGTGTCGATCGCTTTTTACAAGTGGCGTCGATTCGACGATCTGGAACTGGGTGGCCAGAAGGCGCTGGTGAGTTATCTACGTAAGTCGAAAAGCTCGGTTGCGCCATGAGAGGCGCGAAGACCAGTCGGGGCGATTTGGCTGGGCCCGCGGTTCTCATTTCAAATCTTTGCCGGTGCTCGTTACGACCAATTGGCCGTGCTTTACGCCGCGTAGGCTGAGAATTCCGTTCGCCAGATCGCGTAGCGCGCCGCTTCGGCCCTTCATGATGATCACTTCAAGACAATTGTGATGGTCGAGGTGCACGTGGGTTGCGGCGAGGACTGTGCTGCCGGCGTGGTGCTGTGCGGCGACGAGTTTCTCGGTCAGGTTGGGACGATGATGGTCGTAGATCATGGTGAGCGTGCCCACGACGACTTGGTTTTTATCAACGGCTTCGGCGACGAGGTGATGGCGGATTAGATCGCGCACCGCCTCGGATCTGTTCTTGTAGCCTTTAGCGCGTATGGCGCGGTCAAACTGAGAAAGCAACTCCCGTTCGATCGATAGGCCCGTGCGAGCTATCTCTGACATGAGACTCCCCTGCATTCCACCAGAATGAAATCTCGCCTCCCAGCAGCGCCATTTATATAGCACGAGCGAAGGAAGAGATTGAAGCCCGCGGCGCCCGCGGCAGGGACGTGCACACGGCGGGAAATTCCCGATGACGCAATCAGGGTATCCTGGTAGCACGAAAATTCAAGTCTTGTTATGGAATCTCGCAGTCTTTACTGATAGAGTAGCACGCTTTTGTAATTCTTATGCGCGTGCCCATAGACGCGACGTGGAACGACGAGATCCAGTGAAATCTTCCGTCGCCACCTTCATCTTGATCGTCTTTTTCTGCGCGCCCAGCCCGCGAGCCGCTAACATTGGCGGCCTCAGCGGACATCTGTGCGATGCGCAAGACAAACCTGCACCTGGTCCAGCTCTGGTTGCCGCGCAGGAGAAGACGCCGGTGGCCAGGAGTGATATGGCTAATCCGCGTCAGCTATCGGGAACTGTCGTTGACACGTCTGGCGCGGCGATTGTGGGGGCTACGGTGCAGGTTCGACGCGCGAACGGTACCGTACAAGCAAGAACACAGTCGGACACGAACGGCTCCTTCATTATTTCTGGACTCCCGGCAGGTAGTTATCAGCTCGTGGTATCCAATCCCGGTTTTGAAACCAAAGAAATCCCCGTCACCATAGGGACCACTGAGGCGCCGGCCCCGTTGCGCATCTCTCTGGCGGTGAGCTCCGTGAGCACTACCGTAAACGTGCAGGGCCGGGAGGATAGCCTGATCGGAATTGCCGAATCCGCCACCCAGGGAACGGTGGGCGCAACGGAAATCGAGGATCGTCCTATCCTTCGTTCGGGAGAAATTTTGGAGGCGCTTCCCGGTCTCATCATCACGCAACACGCCGGCGGCGGCAAGGCCAACCAGTATTTTCTTCGTGGCTTCAATCTCGACCACGGCACGGATATCGCCATTTTCCTCGACGACATGCCGCTGAACCTGCCGTCGCACGCGCATGGCGAGGGGTACTCGGACATGAACACCGTCATCCCGGAGTTCGTGCAGCGCGTGAATTTCGAGAAAGGTCCTTATTACGCGGATGTCGGCAACTTTGGCTCGGCCGCATCGGCCCATCTGGAATTCTTCAAGAAGCTGCCCGAGAACTTCTTCCGGGTGGAAGGCGGGATGTACGGCTTTGGGCGGTTCGTTTTCGGCGTATCGCAAAGGTTCGGCGCGGGCAATTTGATTTACGGCGGAGAAGCGTATCACGAGGACGGCCCCTGGAAGCATCCGGACAACTATTACAAATTTAACGGCCTGGTAACCTACAGCCAGGGCGGAGAGGCCAATGGTTTCAGCATCACGGCCCGCGGTTACCACGGACGATGGCACTCGAGCGATCAAATCCCCGTTGACGCCGTTCCTCTCGTTGGTTACTTCGGTGCACTGAATCCGACGGACGGTGGCGCGTCACAGCGTTACAGCTTGCAGGGAGAATGGCATCGCCAGGACGCAAATTCCGAAACGAAAATTACGGCCTACGGATTTTATTACGATCTCAATTTGTTCTCCGATTTCACTTACTTCCTGAATGACCCCACCAAGGGCGATCAATTCGAGCAGCAGGACCGGCGCTGGGTGGCTGGCCTGGACGCACACCACACGATTTTCAGTCAATGGTTTGGCCGCAAGGTGGAAGATACGTTCGGCGTGCAGGTCCGCAACGATTGGGTCCACAACGGCCTTTACCGGGCGGAAAATCGCATGCGCACGGCCAAGCTTGATATTGTCGCCTGCGATACCAACCCCATCCCCGCCTGCGACCTCGACGGGACTATCAACGGAAGTTATCCGATCTTGCCCGCGGACACGGATTTGAATAAATTTACCGACACTATCGTCAGTTTTTATGCGGAAAATAAGATCCAGTGGACGGAAAAATTCCGCTGGGACCTGGCCATTCGCGGTGACGAGGCAATCTATAACGTCACCAGCTTGACTCCCCCTTATGTCGCCACTGAATTGCCTGGCAGTCCGGTGGTCAACTTTGCGGAGCTCAATTCCGGCACGGCCACGAAGTTCCTTCCCAGCCCAAAAGCGAGTTTGATTTTCGGCCCGTGGTCCAAGACCGAGTTCTATGTACAGGGCGGATTCGGATTTCACAGCAACGACGCGCGCGGCGCAACGCAAAGGACTGAACCGATTTCGCCGGACAATCCTTTCCCAACGTCCAGCACGCCAATTCCCCCGCTAGTCGCAACCAAAGGCGGGGAATTTGGTGTGCGCACCTCGGCCGTCCCACATCTGCAAAGCACCCTTTCGCTCTGGTATCTCCACAGTGATTCCGAACTCCAGCAGGATGGCGACACCGGAAGCACGGTCGCTTCGGCATCGCCGAGCAACCGCTATGGCATCGAATGGGCGAACTACTACACGCCAACGGAACATTTGGTTTTTGATTTAGACATGGCGGACTCCCGCGCCCAATTTGCGCAAATAGACCCCGATGATGCGGCGTTTACTAACGTGGGTGGTGGCCAGTATCCTGTGCAAGGCCCCGGTGGCAAGCTCGTCCCCGAAGCGGTTAGGGTGGTGATTGCATCGGGCATCACACTGCACGATTACAAAGGCTTTACCTCGACCATCCGCTTGCGCTACTTTGGCCCGCGTGACTTGACGTCCGACGGAATAAATCGCTCGGCGGCTACGTTATTGCTCAATATGGGGCTCGCTTATCGATTCAATCACCACTGGCGCATTTCTTCCGATTTTTTGAATTTGACCAATCGCCGCAATGACGACATTACCTACGCCTATGTTTCCCGAATAACGCCCACAGCCGCGCCGGAATTCACAAACGTTTTCCATCCCGCCGAACCGTTCCAGGTGCGATTCGCGTTGCAATACCGGTTTGGGACTAATTGATTGACTGTTCGAGCTGTGCGGAGGAGTGCGGCTCAATCCGATTCTTGTGTGACGATGTGCACGTCCACGCCGGGAGCTTCCTTGAGAAAGCGATTCACGGCGGAGAGATAGAGATATTTGCGCAATCCTTGATCGGAGGAGCGGCCGAAAATCACTTGGGTGATGTGTTTCTCGCGCACGAATTCCGCGACAGCGTCGGCAACATGCTTGCCGCGCAAACGCGCCACCTTTGCACCAAGATCTTCGGCAAAGTGCAGATTGGCATCGAGAATTTTCTGATCGGCTTCGACAACCTTTCTGCCAACGTCCACATAGATGACGTAAAACTCGGCATCGAGCCGGCGAGCCATGCGCGCCGCTCGCGCCACCAGGTACTGCGCAGCGGGATTCGCGCTGACGCAGACGGCCAGCCGCTCGCGCACCGGCCACGTCTCGCGGATGTCCTTCGCGGCCATGTAATTTTCGAGGCTGCGATCTACGTGCTCGGTCACTTGCCGCAATGCTAATTCACGCAATGCGATCAGATTCCCGCGGCGGAAGAAATTTTGTAAGGCCTGGCTGACCTTGTCGGCGGCGTAAACGTCGCCGCGCTGCATGCGCTTCTGCAGCGCTTCGGGAGTGAGATCGACCATTACCGTTTCGTTGGCGGTAAGCGGAACCCAGTCGGGAACGGTTTCGCGAACGACCACGCCGGTGATGGCGCGAACGGTGGGCGCAACGCTTTCCATGTGCTGGATGTTCATGGTCGAGAGCACATCAATTTTCGCGGCGAGAATTTCCTGGACGTCTTCGTAGCGCTTGCGGTGTTTGCTGCCCGGAATGTTGGTGTGCGCCAGCTCGTCCACGAGCACCACCTGCGGCTTGCGCGCGAGGATGGCGTCCACGTCCATCTCCTCGAACATGGTGCCCTTATATTCGATTTTAATGCGCGGCACGGTTTCGAGCTGCGAGATTAACTCGACGACTCCCTTCCGGCCGTGAGTTTCAACTACGCCGATCACCACATCTTCGCCGCGGGCGTGACGGCGAATGCCTTCGCTCAACATGCTATAAGTCTTGCCGACGCCCGGCGCATAACCGAGGAAAAGCTTGAAGATGCCCTTCTGCTTTTCGGCCTGCGTGACGGCCTCGAGCCACTCTTCGGGTCGTTTGGGCATTGCTATCTTCCGCGCCTCGCGCGCTCCCCGGCTAGGCTAGAATACTCGCGTGTGGGAACGTCTTCCGATTCGAGCGCTGCGTTATCTGGCCGCGCTCGCCATTGTGGCCGCAATTACGTTTTTCTATCGCAACGTTTTGCCGGTCAATCAAACCACCGTTGCGCTCACTCTGCTGCTGGCGATTCTAACAGTATCCACGGTTTGGGGGCTGCGGGTTTCGGTTTGCATGTCCGTGGCGGCGATGCTGGCGTTCAATTATTTCTTCTTGCCGCCGGTGGGAAAGTTCACGATTGCCGATCCGCAGAACTGGGTGGCGCTAATTGCATTTCTGGGAACGGCGCTGGTGGCAAGCCAGCTTGCGACGCGCGTGCGCTATGAGGCTGAATCGGCTCAGAGGCGCGGACGCGAAGTCGAACGGCTGTACTCCTTCAGCCAGCAACTCCTAGTGGAAGGAAATGTGATTCAGCTGCTGAATGCGATTCCCAACCACATTGTGGAGATCTTCGAAGTAGGCGCCGCGGCGCTTTTTCTGCTGAACAAGAATAAATTTTATCGCTCCGGCAGCGGCGCGGCGCATCTTGATGATGAAGAATTGCGCAATGCCGCGAATCGCGAGGAGCCGATTCTTGATGCGGAGCGGAGTCTCAGTTTCGTTCCGGTGCGCATCGGCGTGCAGCCGCTTGGCAGCATCGGTATTTCGGGACCGATTCTTTCGCGCAAGACGCTCGAAGCGTTGGGGACGCTGGTGGCGATTGCCGCGGAACGAGCGCGCGCCGTTGAGCGGCTAAGCAAGGCCGAGGCGGTGCGCGAGGGCGAGCAGCTTCGGTCGGCGCTGCTGGATTCGATCACGCACGATTTGCGCACGCCACTGACCTCCATCAAGGCTTCGGTCACCAGCCTTTTGAATGAGCCCGCGCGGGAGGACACCGGGCGGCGCGAACTGCTTACGATAATTGACGAAGAAGCTGACCGGTTGAATCAACTTGTGGGAGACGCCGCGGAAATGGCGCGGCTGGACGCTGGCGAATTCGAACTGAAACTCGAATCGCACCCAATTTCGGAAGTTGTGGAAGCGGCGTTAGCGCAGTCGCGGCCCTTTCTCGGCGCTCGCCCCGTAAACGTGAGCCTCGCTGCGGATTTACCTCCGGTACGCGCGGATTTCAGCCGCATCAAGGATGTGCTGGTGCGCCTGATCGAAAATGCCGACGCTTATTCGCTGAAAGAAGCGCCGATCACGATTTCCGCGGAGGTCAGCGAACCATGGCTGGTTATCAGCGTCGCCGATCGCGGGCCGGGCATTGAAGACATGGAGATGGGTTTGATTTTCGACAAATTCTATCGCGGCAAGGATCAGCGCTTCCTGGTGCAAGGCACCGGGATGGGGTTGCCGATCGCGAAAGCCATCGTGGAAGCGCACGGAGGGACGATCGGAGTGACTAGTCAACTTGGGCATGGTTCGGTGTTTTCGTTCACCCTGCCGATTGACCGCGGCGCGGGGGGCGGCCGATGAAGGCTGCGAAGATATTGGTGGTGGACGACGAGCCGCAGATTCGCCGCGTGCTGCGCGCGACGCTTTCCGCGGAAGGCTACGCGATCGTCGAGGCGCGCGATGGCGACGCGGCGCTTGCCGAATTCCGGCGCGAGCGGCCGGATCTGGTGCTGCTGGATATGAATATGCCGGGGCCCGATGGATTGGCGACTTGCCGCGATCTGCGCGCTGGCTCGAGTGTGCCGATCATCATGCTCACCGTGCGCAGCTCGGAAAAAGATAAAGTGCGGTCGCTCGATGCCGGCGCCGATGATTACGTGACGAAGCCGTTCAGCATGGAGGAATTGCTGGCGCGCATTCGCGCGGCGTTGCGTCGCACGGCGCCGAACGAAGCGCTTGCGGCGGTCATGACGAAGGATCTGAAGATCGATTTCGAGAGCCGCTCGGTGATTGCCGGCGGTGAAAACGTTCACCTGACGCCGAAAGAATTTGAGCTGCTTCGGCATCTTGTGGCGCATCAGGGCAAGCCGCTTTCGCACCGCCGTCTGCTGCAGGCGATTTGGGGGCCGGATTACGGCGACGAGACGGAGTATCTGCGGGTGACGGTGAATCAGCTCCGAAAGAAAATCGAGCCTGAGCCTTCGCGGCCAAAATATATTTTGACCGAGCCCTGGGTAGGCTACAGGTTTGTCCTGGGACGCGATACAAACGCCAAATCGAAGTAGGGGCGGGGGTTTACTCTCCTGCCCGGTTTGGCACTGGGTGTTCGGCTTTGAATCTTTCTGACGCGCCGCGATGCCGCGCATTTACAGTCCGAAATAAGAACCAACACCCAACCGTAACCCGGGAGCGAGGTAAACCCGCTCCCCTACACTAATGCGCGAACGGGTGCGCCGCATCGAGTTCTAGATTTAACTCGAGAACATTGACGCGCGGTTCTCCGAGGAAGCCGAGATCACGCCCCTTGGTATGTCTCGCGACGATCGTTCTCAAGTCCTGCTCCGAAATTCCCCGAACGTGCGCGACTCGCGGAATTTGAAATTCCGCAGCGGCGGGCGAAATATGCGGGTCAAGACCCGAGCCGGAACTGGTCACCAGATCAATCGGCACCGGCGTGTTGGGATTTTCAGCTTGGAGTTTTGCGACGTCGGCATTTACGCGGTCGGTGAGGGCTTTGTTCGTTGGCCCGAGATTCGAGCCTCCGCTCGAGGTCGGGTCATAGCCGTTTCCTGCGGCCGATGGGCGCGAATGAAAATATTGTGGCGCGCTGAAGGGCTGGCCGATGATTCGCGATCCGACCAGTTTGCCGCCTGGAGAAAGTAGCTGCCCGTTGGCGTTCGCAGGCATCAGGACTTGCGCCAGGCCCGTCACGGCGAGCGGATAGAGCAGGCCGAATATTGCCGTGGTCGCCAGAGTCATCCAGATTGAGATCATCAAATTCTTTTTCATATCCGCCTCACGCCCAATGCAAGTAGGTAACGAGAACGTCGATTATTTTGATTCCGATGAACGGCGCGATCACGCCGCCGACGCCATAGATCAGCAAATTTCGACGCAGCAACGCCTCGGCGCCGACAGGGCGGTAGCGCACGCCGCGCAAAGCCAGCGGAATCAGTGCGACGATGATCAGCGCGTTGAAAATCACCGCTGAAAGAATCGCGGACTGCGGCGTGCGCAGGTGCATCACGTTCAATACTTCGAGCGCCGGAAACGCGGCCGCAAACATTGCCGGAATGATCGCGAAGTATTTGGCCACGTCGTTAGCGACCGAAAAAGTGGTGAGCGCGCCGCGAGTAATCAGAAGCTGCTTGCCGATCTCGACGATCTCGATGAGCTTGGTGGGATTCGAGTCGAGATCCACCATGTTGCCGGCTTCTTTTGCGGCTTGCGTGCCGGTGTTCATCGCCACGCCGACATCGGCCTGAGCCAGCGCGGGAGCGTCATTGGTTCCATCTCCGGTCATCGCCACTAGCTTGCCCTTTGCTTGTTCGCTTTTGATGAGCGCCATTTTATCTTCGGGCTTGGCTTCGGCGAGAAATCCATCCACTCCGGCTTGGCGCGCGATGGCGGCGGCGGTGAGCGGATTGTCGCCGGTGATCATCATGGTGCGAATGCCCATGGCGCGAAGCTGTTCGAAGCGCTCGCGCATACCGCCTTTCACTACGTCTTCGAGTTGAATCGCGCCGAGTACTTTTCGATTGCTTGCAACCAGCAATGGAGTGCCGCCGGCGCTGGAAATCGCCTGCACCGCTTCTTCGATTTCCTTAGAGACGCGCTGGCCGTGAATCGCGACGTATTTGGCGATGGCATCGGCGGCGCCTTTGCGGATTTCCTGGCCGTCGAGATCCACGCCGGACATGCGCGTTTGCGCGGTGAACGGAATGAAGGTCGGATTGTGCGGCGAGAGTTCGCGGCCGCGCAGACCGTACTTTTGCTTGGCTAGAACGACGATCGAGCGACCTTCCGGCGTTTCATCGGCGAGCGATGCTAGTTGCGCCGCGTTGGCGAGATCTTCTTCGGAGACACCCGCTGCGGCGTAGAGCCGTGTGGCTTGGCGGTTGCCGAGAGTGATCGTTCCGGTTTTGTCGAGCAGCAAGACATCCACGTCGCCGGCAGCTTCGACGGCGCGCCCGGACATGGCCAGTACATTGCGCTGGATTAACCGATCCATTCCGGCGATGCCGATTGCGGAGAGAAGGCCGCCGATCGTTGTAGGAATCAGGCACACCAGCAGCGAGACGAGCACGAAGAGATTTTGCGGCGCGCCGGAATAGCTGGCGTACGGCTGCAATGTGACCACCGCGAGCAGAAATATGATCGTCAGTCCAGCGAGCAGAATGTTTAGTGCGATTTCGTTGGGCGTTTTTTGGCGCGAGGCGCCTTCCACGAGTTGAATCATGCGGTCGAGGAAAGTCTCGCCGGGATTCGAGGTGATCTTCACCTTGATCTCATCGGAGAGCACGCGAGTGCCGCCGGTGACCGCTGAGCGGTCGCCGCCCGATTCGCGAATCACGGGCGCCGACTCGCCGGTGATGGCCGATTCGTCTACCGAGGCGACACCTTCGACGACCTCGCCGTCGCCGGGAATGAATTCGCCCGCTGCCACCAGGACAATGTCGCCGGAGCGCAATTCCGTGCTCGCGACGATCTCCATCGTGCATCCATCGCGCTTCAGCCGGCGCGCGGGGGTTTCCGCCTTGGCTTTGCGCAGCGTTTCGGCCTGGGCCTTGCCGCGTCCTTCGGCCATGGCCTCCGCGAAATTGGCAAAGAGCACCGTAAACCAAAGCCACAGCGTGATTTGAAGGCCGAAACCAATTCCGCCGGTGCGATGGACGATTTCGAGTACCCAGTCGATTGAGGTGAGCAACGCTCCGACTTCGACTACGAACATCACGGGATTTTTCCAGAGTACTCTGGGATCGAGCTTGCGAAACGAATCGAAAATCGCGGTGCCGAGAAGTTTCGGATCGATGAACGATTTGGATTTTGGTGTAGATGTGGACATGGCTCAGTACACCTTTCCTGCCAGCATTTGCAGGTGCTCGAGGATTGGCCCGAGGCTCAGCGCCGGGAAGAATGTGAGCGCGCCCACGATGATGATCGTCGAGACCAACAGAATGGTGAACAGCGGACCCGTCACCGGAAAAGTTCCGAGCGATGCGGGCACAGTCTTCTTGCGCGCCAGGCTTCCGGCGATGGCCAGGATGGGAATGACCATGAAGAAGCGGCCGAGGAGCATGACGAAGGCCATGCTGGTGTTGTACCAGAGCGTGTTTGTATTCAGACCGGCGAACGCCGAGCCGTTGTTTCCGGCTGCCGAAGTATAGGCGTAGAGAATTTGCGAAAGCCCGTGGGGGCCGGGGTTGCTGATGCTCGAGGTGCCGAATTTTTCGACGCTGGCGACGGCGGAAAACATGAGGATGGACATGGAGACGATCAGCACTGCGAGCATGGCCATCTTGATGTCGTAGGACTCGATTTTTTTGCCGAGATATTCGGGGGTTCTGCCGACCATCAACCCGGCGATGAATACCGCGAGGATGATGAAGACAACCATCCCGTAAAGGCCGGCGCCGACGCCGCCGAAAATGACTTCGCCGAGCATAATATTGACCAGCGGAACCAAGCCGCCGAGCGGCGTATAGGAATCATGCACGCCATTCACAGCGCCGCAGCTCGCGTCGGTGGTCACCGTGGCGAACAGGGCGGAATCCGCAATTCCGAACCGCACTTCCTTCCCTTCCATGTTTCCGCCGGATTGCATCGAGGTCGCGCGCTGATCGGCGGCGTGCAGAAGTGGATTCCCTTTGGCCTCGGCCCAATAGGCGACGGTCACGCCAACAAGAAAAACGAATACCATGGCCAGCCATACCGCCCAGCCGTGGCGGCGCGAACCCGTCATCCATCCGAGTGTGTAGGTGAGCGCCGAAGGAACGGCGAAGATCAGCAGGAGCTGCAGGTAATTCGTGAGAGGAGTCGGATTTTCGAAAGGATGCGCGCTGTTGGCGTTGAAGAAGCCGCCGCCATTGGTGCCGAACATCTTGATCGCCTCTTGCGAAGCGACCGGCCCTTGCGCGATGACTTGCTCGCTCACGGTCTGCGTCGTCGTTTTGCCGCTGGCATCAGTCGCTGTCACCTGCTGAGGCTCGACTAAGGCGGCTTTGTCATACGGCCGCAAATTTTGGACTACGCCTTGGGAAACGAACACCAGCGAAATGACCAGACATACCGGCAGCAAAACCCAAAGGAGCCCGCGCGTGAGATCAACCCAGAAATTTCCGATGGTCTCGCGTTCGCGGCGGGCGATGCCGCGAATCACTGCAATCGCGAGAGCTATCCCGACGGCCGCCGACGCGAAGTTGTGATAAGCGAGTCCGGCCATTTGCGTGAAGTAGCTCATGGTGGATTCGCCGGTGTAGGACTGCCAGTTGGTGTTGGTGGTAAATGAAGCGGCGGTATTGAAAGCGAGATCCTGGGCTACGTTTCCCAGATGCTGCGGATTGAAAGGCAGCCAGAGCTGAACGCGCTGAATCAGGTAGAGCAGTACCATGGAAACAGCGCTGAACAAGAGCATGGCGACGGCATATTCGGTCCAGCGCATCTCGGCCGCTTCATCCACTCCGGTGACACGGTAGATGAGCCGCTCGATGGGCCGCAGCACGACGTCGAGAAACGTCTTCTCGCGCTCGTACACGCGCGCGAGGTAGATCCCCATAGGCTTGGTAAGTACGAGGATCAAGAACAGAAATACGGCGATTTGCGCCCAGCCGTTCGGGGTCATGGTTAGAATTTCTCCGCGCGCAGCAGGGCGTAGAAGAGATATCCGAGCAAGAGCCCGCAAATGATCAGCAATCCAAGAGTTCCGAGAGTCATCTACCCGCTCCTACTTCAGGCGCTCGCAGCCGCGGACGTAAAGGATCGAAACAGCAAAGAAAAGCAGGCTCAGTATTATGAAAATGACATCGCGCATGACGATTCCTCCGCAGGCAATTACTGGCCGGCGATTTCAGCGGGAGCTCCGCAACACCGATGGTCAGTCTAGCCGCAGCGAGTCAGAAAGCCATAAGGAAGGCGTAAAGTTTTCGTAAGGGAGGATTTGGCAGTCGTAGCGGCGGGCTTCAGCCTGGCATCTTCGGCAATGGCTAGCTGGATCGATCGTGCTGGGATCAAAGCTAATCGCTGCGGTTATGACGCGCTTCAGTGAGCTAAGTTTTCAAATTCTGAGGAGGAATATCCGGAGCCCGCCATTTATCGCTTCGGGCGTAGGCCCAGATTGTGCTGGGCTGAAGCCCACCGCTACGAAAGCCACGGCGAGGCGTCTAGGACGTGAGTTCCGCGACCGCCAGCGCCGGAGACTTTGCCGGTACCCATAATTCGACGGGGTCGGAAGCGTGCGGAAACCAGAAAGACGCGGGCATAACGCCAATCACGATGTAATCATTCGCGTCGAGAGTGATGGTCTTTCCGATCACCGCCGGGTCTGCGCCGAAGCTGCGGCGCCACAGGCGCTCACTGAGCACCACGACCGGACGACGCGTGCGTTCATCGCCGGGACGGAGAGTGCGGCCTAGAATCGGCTTGGGCGAAACATGCGAGAACTGCCTAGGAACGACGCTCAGGCCGACCACCAAATCGGGAACGCCGTTGCCAGTCAGCGTAAATGGCGTTTCCCGGCCAGCCAGCAGGGATTCTGCGCGATGCGGGCTGGCGCTGCACAAGAGCGTCGATGGTGCGACGCTGCGTGACGCGATTCGCGCCGAGGCTGCGAGCGCGACAAGATTCGGAGCGGAAAAATCGGCGGAATGCGTGGTGCGGGCGGGCAAAAGGCGATGCAAATACGCCGCACCGTTGAAGGCGAATCCGGCGAGTAATGTGAGGATCGCGGACGCGGAAACGCGGCGGCGCCGCTTTAGTTTGCCCACTACCGTATCTCGGCTGCTAAGTGCTTCGTACACGCAGAACCCCCGAACACCCAAATCACTGCGAACCACTTGGCAGTCAAAGTACCAATTACATTTCGACGTAAGCTATTGCATCGCAAGGGGATATTTATGTTACAGCCGAGAGACGAATGTTGATTTGACCGATTCTGGAATCCTGGATGTGCAAAACCGGACAGTTCCGCGAATTGGTAGGAGGGATTGGGAAATGCGAGATCGCGGGCTGACCTAAGTTACGGGTTCGGCTGTCCACAAAAAAATGGCCGGGAGCTCCGCTGAGGACGAAGCTCCCCGGCCGTTTCTCACCCATCTCCGCAGGGTCTGGGTAAGAAATCCTTTATGCGGCGGATTCACCGTTGCGCAGGAATTCGTACCGCTCAATCGCGGCAGCTACACCGATATCTCCCTGGCCGGGCTCATCGGTGCGCAATATGCGCCCGAGACACCGGACTTTCACAGGTCCGGCCTGGGTGAGCTCGTGCGGCAGCGTCATTACGATCTCGACGGCCGAACCGCTCTTGAGGACCTTGGGAAGATAAAAGTAGAGCCCCCGAGAGCTGACCTCCCGGGATTCCGTGGCAACTTCGCCGACTACCGTGTTGTCCATCCAGCGAACGGTTAGCGGTAGCTTCATCATGAAGCGCCGGCTCGTTCGCCTCTCTTTGTGGGACACAGACACAATCCTTTCTAGTGACGCTATCTAGAGTAGAGGGAGGGACTTGCAGCGCCAATAGCGCAAGGGGCCCAATTCCGGCCTATTTAATCGGTACAAAGGTACTAGTTTCGCATTGAAAGTAAAGGAGTTACAGGGAGGATGCTCCGGAATGAACCTTAGGCGGCCACTCTAGGAGGGGTCGATGCTTCCAGCGTCGCGATACGCCTTGAGGATGTCCGCGTGCGCGATAACCCCTTCCAGAAGCTGCGGATTTGCGCGGCTGATGATCGGCAGCACGGGCCAATCCCTCATGATTTGTAGCGCCTCTTCCAGCGAGTGATCTGGGTACAAAAATGGCGAGCTTTCGGAGGGCGCAGCGCTTCCTTCGGTCCCGTCAGCCGGCTTGGCGAGCCTGCGGTGGACACGCCAGCCGGCCGCTCCGCCCGCGAGGAAGTAGAGCTCCGCCGCAACGCCCGAGCGGCGCATGGCATCGGCGAATATTTCGTCAGGCCGTTGCGCGGTGCTGCCGCGATTCTGCGCGGCATCTTCCACGCGCAGGGTTATTCGTTCGCGCTGCTCTTCGATCGAAGGCAAAACCATGCCATCCTGCCTCGCCAGCAAGTCGAAGAGCGGTGTTTTTTGAAATTGACGGGAAATCAGATAGGCGATGGTGTTTGAAATCATCACGGGGAGAATCGCGGAATAGCTTCCGGAGACTTCGATTACCATAAAGACTGAAGTAATCGGAACGCGCAGAAATCCCGCGAAGAGAGTGCCCATCCCGACGAGCGCAAAGGCTCCGACGCTGCCACTGAGATTATGATAGAAAAGATGCTCGACGCCTCCGACTGCGCCTCCGAGCATTGCCCCAATGAAAAGCGTGGGCGCGAACATGCCGCCAGGAGTGCCGCTGACGAACGAGAGGCTGGTGGCGACAATTTTGCACGCGGCCAGCAGCAACAACATATTCCATGTGAATTGATCGTGAAGCGCCCAATCAATAATCGGATAACCGGCGCCCATTACTTGCGGCACGCGAATTCCGATAAATCCGATGAGCAGCCCGGCGATCGCGGGTTGAAAATATTCCGTCCAGTGCGGCAAACGGCGCAGGAGCGGCCTCATGAAGGCAATAGCCTGCAAGAGCAGAACGGAAGCGCCGCCACCGACAACTCCCAGCACCGCATAGGCGAGTAGTTCCGAGGTGTGCTCGAGGCGGAACGGCGGAATGCGGAAGAGCGCATTGGTGCCGAGAAACTGGCGCATCACCACCACGCTCGACACCGCCGCAAGAACAATTGCGCCGAGAACTCCTCCGCTCCAATTCCCGATCACTTCTTCGATCACGAAAAGCACCGCCGAAATCGGCGCGTTGAATGCGGCGGCCAGGCCGGCCGCAGCTCCAACCGGTGCTATGAGCCGGATTTTTTCTCGCGAGAGCTTTAACGAGCGGCCCAGTCTTGAGGCAATTCCCGCGCCGATTTGCAGCGATGGATCTTCGGGACCAAGAGACTGGCCGCTGCCGATGGCAATCGCGCAGGTGATGAATTTCCCGATCACCGTGCTGAACGGCACGTAGCCATCTAGAACGTAAACGGCGGCTTTGGTTTGATTCACGCCGCTGCCGCGCACGCGCGGGAAAACGTGAATCACCAGCAACGCCACGACCAGGCCCGCGATCGTGGGAGCGAGGAGTACACGCGCGACAGAAGGATGAACGGCCGGTCCGAGCAGCAGGAGCTGTATCCACTCGATCGAAATGCGGAACAGAACAACGGAGAGGCCTGCGAAAATTCCGATCAGCACGGCGAGCATCAGGAAAAGGTGGTCTTCGCTGAACATCGACGCCCAGCGTCTTCGATTCGTGGCAAACCTGCGATTGAATACCAACCATAGCGAATCTTTTGGCGGCGCAGCTGACGCCGGGACCGCTGGGCTCGCGTTCGTCATTCCGGTGCGCCCTCCTGCATCGCACGGTACTTTTTTTCAATCAGGCGCATTGCCGCATCCTCGCCCGCCGGTTCGCCGCATATCTGGGTGGATGCATTCTCGATTTTGAAGGCCATCTCCATGGCTGCGTCATTTTGATCGGGACGAAGGAGTAGGCCGCGCTCGCTCCAGATCGATCTCTGCTGCATTTTCGCCTGCGCAGCCAGCTCGGCGAGGCTCGAGGCATTTGGATTTTTCGCGGAGGCGCTGCTGCATTGATCCGCGCGTTGAATGGCGTGCGCCAACGCCGCCGAAACGCGATTGGCCCTCTCGCGCGCCGAAAGCTGTGCGGAAAATGGATCGGATGCAATCATCAAGCGTGAAGTTTCGAGCGTCGTGGCTACCGTCTTATTCTCCGGATCGGCTTTGTTGGCGAGCTCGAGGTCTTCGGCCGCTTTGATATAGCTTCCTAACTTGAAGGAAACCAGCCCCGCACCAACCCGTGCGGTGAGATTATCTGGTGCGGCCTTCAGCGCGAAGCGGTATTCGTTAAACGCGCGATGCAAATCTCCAATGCTCTGGAACAAATCGCCAGCCAGGGTGTGCAATTCCGCGTCGCGGTCCGGGATATTGGCCGCGAGGGAAATCAGCTCGGCTTCGGCGAGAGTGTTCTCTCGATGGCGCACGAGAAACTGGGAAAGTTCGAGGCGGGCGCGGAGCTGCGCGGCGACGGGATCCGACTCCCACGCGCCGTAAACCGCGGCATGATAGAAGCGAACCGCGTCGTTGATGTCGCCAGTCTGCGCGGCCAGGCGCGCGAGTTCGAAGTTTACCTCGCCATCGCCGGGGCGATCGCTCAGGAGATTCAGGAGATAGGCGCGGGCTTCATCCTGGCGGCCCAGTTGCGCGAGCGCTTGCGCTAGATGGAGTTGGTAGGGTTCATTTTCGGGATCGAAGATTAGGGCGCGGCGGTAATCGTCGAGGGCTTCGCGGGCGGCGCCACTGGCGAGGCTGGTGTTGCCTTTGGCGAACCACTGTGCGGCCAGTGCGTCCTCTTTTTTGTGGAACGCGCGGGTCAGGATGCCAGTGGCGAAAAAAAGAAATACGAGCAGTACGGCACAGATTACCAGGACTACTTCGCGGGATTGGCCGGCGGAGGAGTTTCGATGTTTCGTGGAGTTCATTATTGCGAATAGTGCGCGAAATCGTCCGTCGGCGCAGCAGTTCCTCTTGGGGCGGGTTCCCGTTCGTAAGATGCCAGCCTGAAGGCCGCCGCTACGTTTCGCGCTGTAGACATCATATCGTATTACGACCTAATTCAATGCACAGACGAACGCGGGGATTTAAATTCCGGTATTAGGCTTGCTCGATCAGGCGGTGGTGGATGGCGTAGAGGGCGAGCTCAAGGCGGTCGGAGACGCCTAGTTTGTCGAAGATATTGTGGAGGTGATTTTTCACCGTCTGCTCGCTGATGAAGAGCTTTTCGCCGATTTCGCGATTGCGGAATCCTTGGGCCACAAGTTGCACGATTTCTTTCTCGCGGTCGCTCAATAGTGGCTTTTCGCGGCGCTGACCGGCTTCGGAGGACTTCTTGAAAGCGTCGATTACCTCGGCGGTCATGCGATTATCGAGCCAGATTTCGCCGTCGGCCACTTTGCGGATGCTCTTCAGCAGCAGATCGCTGGCGGATTGTTTCAGTACTACGCCGCGGGCACCGAGACGCATGGCGCGCACTACGTCGCGGTCATCTTCGGCCGCGGTGAGCACAATTACCCGCGTTGTCATGGAATCGAAATTGATTTCTTCGAGTACGCCGAGGCCGTCTTTTTCCGGCATGCGCAGATCCAACAGCAGAATATCCGGCTTCAGTTTCGCCAGCATCTTGATGCATTCATTGCCGTTGGAGGCCTCGCCGACGATGGACACATCGTCCGAGCCCTCGAGGAGCCGCCGCAGTCCATCGCGAAAGATCGCGTGGTCGTCGGCGACGAGAATACGCACTGGTGGTTTCCCTTTTGTCATCTCAATTCAATGGAATTTCGATAGTTAGACGCGCCCCATGCCCCGGATTTGATTCTACCGTGAGAATGCCCCCCACACTACGAGCGCGTTCCTTAATTGAAATAGGGCCCAAGCGCAGCCGGTCAAGCTCTTCGCTCGAAAACCGGCCGGAGAAGCTGAATCCCAAACCGTTGTCATCGATTACAAAATTTAGCTTTGACTCGTCCTGATTCAGTTTTACCACGACGTGGCTGGCGTGAGCATGCTTTTTTATGTTGTTGAGTGACTCTCTGTATATCTGGAAAATTTCGCGGCAAACGCGGTCGGGAGCGCGCAAATTCTTGTCGTCAATGAACAAATCGACGGCCAATTCCGACTCATTCTGAAAGCGCTCGGCAAAACCCAGCATCAATTCGCGCAAGTCGGCGCTCTCCACTCGCAGAGGGCGCATCTCGGTAACCATGCGGCGCAGTTCGTCGGCTTCGTGGCGCACGGTTTTTTGCAGCGCGTTGAGATCGCTCGACATCGTCGAGCCACCATTCGGCGCGTTTCTGCGCATCACTTCGAGCTGAATCTGCAGGCTCAGTAGCGTCTGCAAAATGCCATCGTGCAAATCGCGTGAAATTCGGCTGCGCTCGGCCTCCACCGTGCGCGCGCGCAGGTGCCGCATGCGATAGACGTTGTCGATTTGCGGCGAGATATGCCGGACGATGTGTTCGAACCATGCCAGGTCCGAGCGCGAAAACTTGCGCCGCCGGTTGAGAACCATTACGCGGCCGGAAGGACGGCCATCGACTTCCTGGAGCGTGGCCGCCAGAAGGGATTTAACGCCAAGTTCCTCCTTCATCGCGGGGGCTGGCCGGGGCGCATTCGCCACCGGTTGCCCGGTGCGGCGATCCCATCCGAATCCTTCGCCCGCGCCTTCGAGCGAATTCCAGCACATGGTGACTTCTAGCGAATCGAGGAGATAGGACTCCGCGCGCGAAAGCGACATGGTTTCCGGCCCGGACGGGGCGATTTCTCCGGAGCGCACCCGCCAAACAAAGATTCTTTCGAGTTCGTTATCCAGAAATGCGAGGCAGCCTTGCTCGCACTCGAAAGCCTGCGCCAGGTCGTTGAGCCCATGCTGAATGGATTCCGACAAGCCGCGCTCGAATTGAATCTGATTGGAGATTTGTTCGAGCAGATGGCGGCGATCGGTTTCCTGACGTTCGCGCCGACCGAGCCATGCCGCGCCCGCGCCGGCCGCGGCGGTGCCCGCCATCAACACGCCAAAATCGATAAATGAACCGCGGTTCCAGGGATTGTGCAAGCCCAGGCGCGCGGCCGCAGCCATCACCGAAAGCCCGACGAATCCGCGAATCACTTCGGCATTCGCGATGGTAGCTACGGCGAAAGCGGAAAAACAGAAGAGCATCACGAACGAAACATAGGACGCGGTGAACGGCAGAAAAATCGCCATGGCGATCACGTCGATCCACACCGGCACACGAATTCTGAGCCGCGACCAATATTGCGCCACCAACGCGAATACCAACGCCACGACCACGTAGCCGAGCAGGAAAATGCCCGTGAAGCCGCCCGCGCTTCGTGATTCGCCCGCGGCCACGAACGCCAGCAGGCCAAACGCGATGCGCGCCCATGCCACCAGGCGCACTAGATGGTCTTTTTCGGCTACGCTAAGGGGCATCTCGCCTACACGCTCCCGTCATTTCAGGCTAGCACGGCGCGCGATTGCATTCCCGGCGTGTTCCCTGTCGTGTAATGGCGGAGAGGAACGCCGGATTTCGGATTGTCCGGATGGCCAGGGATTGACAGGCGGGGGATAATCGTCCGCTGAGCACGTGCCACGAGGCGAGCCTCGAGGCGAACGGAGAGAGCGCAAGATTTGAGCGAACGATATACACGGTCGGAAGCACGGCGGATCGTTGGAGTTGACGATCGGCGATTGCGCTATTGGGAACGCTTGCGTCTGGTGCGCCCGCGCATTCGCTGGGGCGAGCGCTTCTATGATTTCGGGGATTTGGTGGCGCTGCGCACGATTAAGCGGCTGACGGATTCGCGCGTACCGGCGCGACGATTGCGCCGGGCAGTTACTGCGATTGAGCGCCAACTCGGTGGTCCGGTGCTGCGTGTGGAGAATTTGCGGCTGCTGGAGTGTCGGCAGAGCGTGGCGTTTTTGTTGCCTGGAACACTGGCGCCCCCTTTTGATCCGCTGGAGCGCCAGTGGATCTTGCCTTTGCAGGGGCCGCAGATGGCGGCCAACGTTCATCAACTTGATTCGCGCTCGGCGGAAGAATGGTTTGAGATTGCGCTGGCGGCTGAGAGCTCACCCGAGACTGTTGATGAGGCCGTGGAGGCCTACCAGCGGGCGATCGAGCTTTCGCCCGAATGGGTGGAAGCGCATATTAATCTGGGCGTCGCTCTTTATCACCAGCGGCGGCTTGAGGACGCGCAGAATTCCTTTCTTGCGGCTGTGGCGCTTGATCCTGCTAATGCGATCTGCCGGTATAACCTTGGCTGCGTTTACGAAGAGGCTGGGAAGATTGATGAGGCTATCGAGAATTTGCGATGCGCGATTCGGGCTATGCCGAATCATGCCGATGCGCATTTTAATCTGGCGCTGGCCTATGAGAAAAAAGGCGATCCGGCGCGGGCTCGCGAGCATTGGTCGCTTTATCTGAAGCACGATCCGCGCGGGACCTGGGCTGAGAAGGCTCGTACGCGAATTGAGCAGCTCCGGCCTGGGCGGAAACTTCCTCCTCCGATTCCCTTTCCTGTGCGGCGCTAATCGAAATCCTAATCGACCAAAATTGGGGTTCACTTCGATTAGGATTTGGTATGCCCTTTATTTTGTTCGCGTTGCAGAAATTTCTAATCGTTTTCATTTCGATTAGATTTCGATAAGGATTTACTGCGGAGGGGCCGAACACCCAAAGCCAGAGCGGGAGGGAGATAAACCCCCTCCCCTACACGCGGCTTTTACTTCGTGGTGCGAGCGTTGTGTTTGTCGCGGTAGATCTGGCGCGACGTTCGGTTCTGTTGGCGATTTACCTTTGCTTTTTCGGCTGGAGTTAGCTTGCCGCCGTTGGCTTTGCGATCTTCGCGGGTTTCGTGGTTGATGGCGGCTTCTTTGTTCTCCAGGTTAGCGGTTTCGCGCGGGGTTAGTTGGCCGCTCTTTACGCCTTGGGCTATGCGATCTTGCTGGTTTTCTTTGCGTTGGTGGATCTCATTTGGATCGGCGGCTTGCTGCGACTGGGCGAATGCCGGAAGGCTAGCGGCTGCGCCGGTTAGGACAATTGCCAGAGGTAGAACATTCCACTTATTTAGCCATGTGAGCTTCATCGGATCACCTCGTTGATTTATGAATTCGAAAATTGACCGAGATTATTTCTGGGTGATTGCTCGGCCTTATTTATGAAACACCTCGCGGGGGAAAATGTTGCGGGGAGTTTTGGAGTTTTGCTGGGATTGGGAACGGATGGGCTGAAACGGATTGCAACACCCAGTGCCAAGGCGGGCGGGAGATTAACCCCCGCCCCTACACGGGCGCCGCTTTGGCCTTCGGCGCGGGATCGGGCCTGAACACCCAAACCCAGAGCGGGAGGGAGGTGAACCCCCTCCCCCACACGGGCGCCGCAGGATCTGCGGTTGTTGATTGGCGCAGATTAGATGAAAAGCTTTTCGTTGATTTTCAGGTTGTGCTGGCGGCAGTGGGTTAGATAGTGATCTATCATCCAGAATACGTCTAGCGTCTGCAGTAGATTGTCCTGGTCGTCGTAGAATTCTAGCGAGCCATTTAGCCAGAAGAATGTCTTCATGCCGTTGGGATCATCGGAGACTAGCGTGTGGATTACGCCGGGGCTTTCGTGGACGTAATCGCCGGCGCGGGAGACCCAATCGTACTCGAGATAGCGCCAGCTTCCCTCGAGCGTGCAGGCCATTACCGGGCCGCGATGGCGATGGCGGCCCAGGATTCCATTTTTCTTTACCCAGAGAATATTGGCGAAGGCGCTGCCGCGGACGTCGAAGGCCAGGTGGCGAATGAAAACATTTTCGACGAAGGGGACCCAGGGCGATTCTTCTTCTCCGGCGGCGATGTGGCAATCGGGCCGGCCGTATTCCTTAATTACCTGATATAGGCTGCTGGTGGTATCGAGGGTGGACATTTATTCCTCCGTGGTCCTGTGGATTGCTAGATTTCTACACGAAATTCGCACGCCGCGCTAGTGCGCATTCTTCTTCGTAGCGCTGGCCGTCGAGCTAAGCAATTCGGGCAAAATTCTTAACGAGGCTAAGTTTGAGATTTGCCGGAGAAACGGGATTTTACTGCTGATGGGATTGGCTGGCCTTTGAAGCGGGCGGGCTCGCCTGGGATGCGCAAGACCCAGACTCGCTTTTCGATTACTTCGGCTGCTAGATTTTTGCCTTTATATAATTGATGCTGGACTGTGAAGCTGCTGCTTCCCCATTCGGCTATGGAGGACGCTACTACCAGTGTGTCGGGATATTCGGACGGGATCATGAATCTTCCGTGGACATCCACGATGGGAATGCCTGCGATGTTATAGGCTTTTAGCATTTTTGGCTTGGGCAGGCCCGCGTGAACGAAGAGCGCGTTGGTGCAAATGTCGCAATATTCGAAATAGCGCGGAAAGTAAACGATTCCGCCTGGATCGCAATCGCCCCACTCGACTTGAATCTTTTTGCGGTGAATCAGCATGGCGCGATTTTATGCCGCATTTTCGAGGAGCATGGCGATTCCCTGGCCGCCGCCTATGCATGCTGAGGCTATGCCGTAGTGGAGTTTCGAGCGGCGAAGTTCGCGGGCTAGCGTTACGGCTAAGCGGATGCCGGTGGCGGCTAGCGGATGGCCGATGGCGATGGCGCCGCCGTTTACGTTTAGTTTGGCGCGATCGAGTTTTAGTTCGCGCTCGACGCCGATGATTTGCGCGGCGAAGGCTTCGTTGATTTCGAAGCGATCAATGGATTCGAGTTTCATGCCGGCGCCTTCGAGTAGCTTGCGGATGGCCGGGGCGGGAGCGATGGCCATGATTTCTGGCGGCACGCCGACGGTAGCGACTGCAACGATGCGCGCGAGAGGCTGCTTGCTGCGCGATTTTGCGTAGGCGCCGGAGCCTACGAGGGCTGCGGCTGCGCCGTCCACGATTGCCGAGCTATTGCCGCCGGTCTGCACGCCGCCGAATGCTGGGGGAATCTTAGCTAACACTTCGTACGACGACGGGCGGATGTGCGTGTCGAGGTCCACTTTGTCGAAGCCCTTTGCGAGACGGATGCCGCGGGTGATGTAGCCTTGCAGCTCGAAACTTTCGTTTACGAGCGGAGTGATCTCGCCGGAGAGAAAGCAGGCTTTTTGTGCTGCCAGGGCTTGAGCGAAACTGGATTCGGCGAAGCGATCGGCTTCTTCGCGGGTGATTTGATATTTCTTGGCGGTGGCTTCGGCGGTCTGGCCCATCGTCACGCCGGGAGCTGTATCGAGCAACGCTTCCCAGAGAAAATCTTTGAATTCGATTTGGCCCATGCGAAATCCGCCGCGGTGGGTGAACGCCGCGACCGGATTGCGGCTCATGGATTCGGCGCCGACGCAGAGGCCGAGATCTATTTTTCCGAGGGTGATGGCGTCGGCGGCCTGGCTGATGGCTTCTACACCGGTGCCGCAGACGCGTTGCACTAGCAACGCCGGGCGATCGATGGGAACTCCGGCATACATGCCGATGTGGCGCGGGAGCATGTAGGCGTCGAAACTTGCTTGCGCAACGCTGCCCGCGATTGTCGAGCCCACATCCGTGGCGGGAATTCCGGAGCGCTCGAAAACTGCGCGGGCGGCTTTGATGCCTAGATCGATCGGCGAGACGGTGCCGAGTGAAGTGTTGTAGTTAACGAACGGAGTGCGGACGCCATCGAGCAGCCAGATATCGTTGTAAGCCGCGAAGGTGCCACCCGCGCGAGTTTCCATGGCTATTTCTCCCTGAGTCGCAAAATTCTGGGCGATGCTTCCATAGATGAGTATAACTCTTCGACGAGCGCGGCGCGCCGTTCGAGTACTGCGCGTTGATTCAGCGAGCCTTTGTCGGTGACTTCTCCGGCGTCGAGCGATGGCGGCTCTTCGACGAGGACCGCGCGCGCGATGCGCGTGGAGCTGCCCGTGGATTGCTCGGCGAAACTTTTGATGAGCTCTTTAAATCGGGAGCGGACTAAATCGTGCTCGAGAATTTCCGCGGCGCGAAGATTCGACTGTTCGCCGTCGAAAAGTTCGCAACAGGAGCGCAGGTCGGCGAAGATGAGCAGGCCGACTTCATCGCGATCGTGTCCTGCGACGACGACATCGCGGACGAATGGCGCGAAATGGCTGAGAATTCTGGCGCGCAACGGGCCCACGCTGACCCAGGTGCCGCTGGCGAGTTTGAAATCTTCGGAGAAGCGGCCGTCGAAGAGGAAGCCCTTATTGACGTCGTGTGGATCGATGAATCGGACGGCGTCACCAAAGGAATAAAAGCCCTCGTCGTCGAAAACTTTTTCGGTGAGTTCGGGCTGGCGCCAATAGCCGGGAGTGATATTTGGGCCGCGAACTCTGGCTTCGAGTTTTTCATCGCGCGGAACCAATTTCAGTTCCACTCCGGGCACGGGAATACCGATTACGCCGGCGTGATCGGTTTCCCAGCTCGTCTGAATGGCCATCGGCGCGGTTTCCGTGGCGCCGAGACCGGTGACCATGATGATGCGCTCGCCGCAGGCTTCTTGTGCGAGCGTGCGATAGGCGTCCCACATTGGCTGGGAAAGTCCCGCCGCAGCGTAGAAAAGAAGTTTCAAGCGCCGGAAAAAAGTTTCCCGCAGTTCGCGATCGGAGCGCAGCGCGGGTAACAATCCCTCGTAGGCTTTTGGGACGTTGAAGAAGACAGTTGTCGAGATTTCGCGGAGATTGCGGAGCGTTTCGCGAAACGAATCGAGGCCTGGTCTGCCGTCATCGATGTAGAACGTGCCGCCGTTGTAGAGGGAAATTCCGGTGTTGTGATTTCCGCCGAAGGTGTGGTTCCACGGCAGCCAGTCCACCAGTACTGGCGGCTCCTCTTCGAGAAAACCGAAAACCTGATTGATCATTTGCAAATTGCTGCAGATCATGCGGTGCGTGTTGATGACGCCTTTGGGCATAGCCGTCGAGCCGGAGGTGAAAAGGAATTTTGCGACGTCGTCGGGATTGATTCGCTCGTGCGCGGCGTCAACCGAGGAAGTGGGAGCGGAATTCAACAGATCCGAAAATAAGATCGCTCGCTTCCCACGCGGCGGCGAATGCGTGACGACGATTGGCGTGGCCTCTGTCGCGATTGCCGCCAACGCTCGCTCGTAGCGATTTCCGTCTGCTGCGAAAATAAGTCCGGGAGTGAGTAAGTTCGCGATGTGCCGCAATCTGCTGAGGTCTTTCGAGACTAGAGAATACGGCGGGGAAATTGGCGCGACTGGAATTCCGACGTGCTGTCCGGCGAGCGTCAAAATAAATTGCTCGAGATCATTTTCCGAGAGAATCATTACCGGCCGACCGGCGGACAGGCCGAAACCGAGGAGAGCCTCGCCGACGCTGCGAATCGATTGCCAAATTTCGGCGTAAGTGAGCCGGCGCCATTCGCCGCTCGCATCGCGTTTGGCAATGCAGACTCGATCGGGAAATTCGCGGACCCAATGCGCGACGCGATCGGTCAAAACTTTGGGATAAGCGCCAAGCTGCTCATCGGGCTTGACGAGCAAAGTGCCGTCGGGGCGATGCTCGAGTTTCGCGCCTGAGGTTCGCATGCGAACCTGACGGACTCCGGAGCGGGCCGAAGATGTTTCCCGGGCGGTCAACAATTCACTTCCTCGGCAATCGCATTTAAATATTTTAAGTCGGCCGTGGATGGAAGATCAGAGGTTGTGGTGACGAGCGCGGGGCGCAATTCCGGAATAATGGTACGAAGAGATTCCGTCATTTGCGGGACGTTCGATTGATCGGGCTCGAATGCCGGGGCGGGAAGCGAAATTCCGTAAGCGGTGGCGCGGCGTTGCGCTCCGAAGTCCGCGGCGCTCACATCCAAGGGTGCGGAAACAACCGCATCCCACGGTTCCCGGAAAATTCCTTCGAAATCTGCTGCAACGGATCGTTGTGGGCTCAACAGTAAGACTGGAAGAGCGTCGTAGAAACGCACGATATTGATGGTGGACGCGAGGCGCGAGGCCCAATCTGACAGAGCGCCGGCGGAAGATGGCAGAAGTTCCTCGCGGATTAGAATTACGTTCGCGCCGGCTTCGACGAGGGCGCGGGCAACTACCGGGCTGACGTCGGCGGCTAGGCTTAGCGCTGAATCGGGTGGCGATTGCTTGCGGGCGGATTCGCTGGTGTCGATTTGCGCGAGTTGCGCGGCGAGTGTGAGCGGGCCGGTCACGCCGGCGACGAGCAAAAAATCGTCGCGCACCAGGGGCTTGAGGCGGCGGATCACTTCCACGGCGATTGGGACGCGGCCTCGCTTCGCCGTTTCATCCGGATCGCAGAGACCTTCGGGTAGTTCGCCATCGTGCGACGGTTGCGGCCAGCGGAGGGAGGGCTGGCTGGCGTCGGACTTCCAATCGAGAACGCCGCCCAACGATTCGGCTTCTAGATACGGATCGAAATAGCAGGTGATGCCGTCGCTGCGGAGGTGCGTGCGAATCTGGCGCAGGGCGTTTGAGATTTTTGTGGGATTGGTGAGGAAATTTCTGAGCGAAACATTTTCGATGCGTGCGCCCAGCGAGAAAACGATGGGCAGAAAAAGAGGACGCTGGGGCGCTATGGATTGCAGCAGCCCTCGAACTGCCTGGCGCGGGTTGAAATCTTTCATCATTTTTTACGGACGGAAAATTGGGCCGAGAGATTTTGCGTCGGGCCAACGGCCGTACCACTGCAAGATTTCTTTGGGCGGACTGGTTTGGTTCCAGGCTTTTTCGAATTCGTCGAAGGATTTTCCGCGGGCCAGGCGGGCGCGGCGCTCTTCGTCTCTTTGTTGCTTGGTTTTCTCGACGTCCACCTTGTGCTTATCGGGATCGTATGCGATTTTGTAGATGCTTCGGGCGGTCCAGTCGGAAATTACATTTTTCTTTAGATCTTCGAGGAGCTCTTCGGGATCGCGCTCGAGCGGATCGCCGTAGCCTGGGCCGCCGCCGCTAAAGCCGAATAGCAGATCGCCCTCGTCATAAACTTTGGGAGTACGGGCTACTAGTTCGTAACTCCAATTGCCGTGGATGGATGTTTCTTCCATGATGGCGCGGTTATCTAGAGTTACTGTGGGATCGCCTCGCTGCATTCGTTCCATTAAATCTGCTTTGCGGATGCTGATGCCGGGGATTGGGGCTGAAGCGTAGCCGCCGAAGAGCGGCTGGCCCAGCGGAACTTTGCTGCCGTTGCCCATGCACATGGAAACTAGATCGGGCATTTTGTGAATCATCCAGTGTTGCACGCCGCCGGAGCCGCCGCGATGCAGACCGTGGCCGCAGGAATCTTTCCAGTGCTGCGAGAGAGTGACGGTGATAGGCAGTTCGCTTTCTACCTGCTCGGAATCTGGGGCGCGACCGAAGGCGCACCAGGCGAAACCGTAGGCGTCCATGCCATCGGTGGAGGCGCGGCCGCCTTGGCCCATGGTGTTGAGCGAGAAGGAGAGAACGTCGGCTACCGCTAACTTCCATTGCGAGAGGCCGGCGCAGATTTGCGAGGTGTGTTGGCTGCCGGGGGCTGCGGCGATTTGGCGCCAGAGGCCTGTGGTGGAGAAGGCCATTTTGGCGAAGACGTTGTGGGTGGCGCAGCGGGCTTGCATGCCGATGAAGACGCAGCAGCTTGTGGCGGCCATTTTGCCGGGATTCAGGATTATGCCTTCGGGGAATTTGAAATCTATGCTGGCGAAAGTGGTGCTGCAGATTGGGAGATCGTGGAAAAGATATTCATAAAAGAAATTTGCTATGTGGCCTACTACTGCTTGCGGATGGACATTATAAGAAGAGGGATTTTCTGGCGAGGTGCCTTCGAAATCGAAAATTAGGCCGTCGTCTTTTTTTGTTAGGGTTAGGTGGCAGGCGCGTACTAAGGCTGGGGTCCAGCCTATGGCGTCGTTGAAGACCACCGCTTTGTAGGTGCCGTCGGGTAGGGCGCGGATTTTTTTCCTGGCGCCTTCTTCGGCTACGTCGCACATTTTGCGCAGGAGGCCTACTACGAAATCGGAGCCGCGTTTATCGGCTAGTTCGATCAGGCGGATGCGGACGCGATCGGCGGTGGTGCAGCGGGCGCGTAGATCGGAGATGAACATTGCTGGGGCGCGCAGGCCGTAGACGGAATAAAATTCGAGGAAATCATTTCTTATTTCGAAATTTTCGCCGATTTTGATTGGCGGGAGATTTAGGCCTTCTTCGAAACGTGATTTTGCGCTTACGGGCATGCCGCCGGGCTCGATTGCGCCGGTTTCTGTGGTGTGCAATGCAGCGGAGGCCCAGGCTATCAGCTTTCCTTGGTGGAAAACCGGCATTAGGGCTACCTGATCGGGATTGTGTATGCCGCCGTAGAGCGCGTCGTTGGTGTACCAGATGTCGCCGTCTTTGATGCCGGGATTTTCTGAAAAATATTTGTGGATGAACTTGATTACGATCGGTTGGATGATCGCGTGGAGGTAGGTGCCGCAGGAGGCGTTGATTAGGTCGCCGTTGGCGGTAAAGATGGCGACCATGGAATCGCCGGAGACGCCGAAATAGCTGCGCGAGGCGCGGACGAAAACTTCCATCGCTTCATCTAGGATGTCGTTGGTGATTTGGATGCCGATTTCGTAGTCGCCTTGGGCTACTTTTGCGGCGCACTCTTTTTCGTGCGCTGTGGCTGGGGCGGGCTTGAGCCACGCCAACTTTTGCTCTGTTGTGGGGATCGGCATAACGCTCCTTCGATTCTGGTCAGTTCACGATTCGAGTATGCCTAGGCTGCGCTCGTCGATTGAAAAATGCATTGATGGCGGCACTACTATTGTTGTGTATTCGCCTTCGATTACTGCTGGGCCTGGGATTACGTTTCCTGGGCGCAGCGATTCTTGGGTGAAGATTGGCGTCGGGCGGAAATCTTTTAGCTCGGGCCAATAAACTGGACGCTCGCCTTTTCTTGCTGCTGATGGATCGCTGCCTTCTAGCGGTAGTTTCGGCATTTCTACCTTTGGAGTGGAGACGATTGCTTTCAGGATGAAACTTTCTATGAAGATTCCGCCTTCGGGATTTACTACGAAGGGGCTGAAGGCTTCGCTGAATTCTTTGTTGAAGGCGTCGCAGATGGCGCGGACATCTTCTGTGGAATGCAGCGAGAGACGCGGCGACAGGGCGCGCTTTACGTGGAATTGGCCGCCGTAGAGCATGTCTAGCTCTAGGACGTAGGCGGCTTTTTGCGGATCCAGGCCGTCGCCTAGCAAATCTTTGCGGGCTTGTTCGATTAGGCCTTCGACTGTGGTGTTGAAGGTGGCGAATTCTTCGGAGAGTTGCTGGGTGCCTGGGGTCATCAGCGTTATTTTTTTCGAGACTTCGTACACGTGCATGATGTCCATTGTGGAGGAGCCGAAAGCGCAGAAGACTGGGGAGAATGGGAAGGTGACGGCTTTGCGGATGTCGCCTTTGAAGCCTTCGGCGTGGGTTGCGCCGGCGCCGCCGCCTACGAATAGGATGAAATCTTCGGGGCTGTAGCCGCGCAGGTGAACTTCTTTCATGATTGCTGAGGCCATATTTCCGTTTACGATTTTTCGAATGATCGACGCGGCTTCTTCGATGCCTACTCCTAGCGGCTTGGCGATTTTTTCGCGGATGGCTTGAATGGAGCGATTTTTGTCGAGGCGCATTCTGCCGCCGTAGTAGTACTCGGGATTTATGTAGCCGAGGACTACGTCGGCGTCGGTGACGGTGGGATCGGTGCCGCCGAGGCTGAAGCAGGCGGGGCCTGGCATGGAGCCGGCGCTGCGCGGGCCTACTTGGACACGATTTTGCAAAAGTTTATTTACTGACGCGATCGAACCGCCGCCTGCACCGATCGAAAGCGTCTTGATCATGGTGATGCCGACCATCCAGCGATCTATGATCGGGCGAAAATCGTAGCTGCGTACGCTGTCTTTTACGACCAGGCCGACGTCGAAGCTGGTGCCGCCCATGTCGGTCATCACTACGTTTTGATAGCCGAGCGATTGGGCTACGTGATGCGCGCCCATCAGGCCTGAGACTGGGCCGCTATTGAAGGTGCGGCTGGCGGTGGTGCGGAAAACTTCTGCGATTCCGCCTGAGCTTTGAATCATTAGCAGCGGCTTGGTATAGCCGCGCTCGCGCAGTTTGTCCCACATGGCGGATAGTTCGATTTGCATGGAGCGCTGCAGGTAGGCGTCGAGAATGGCGGCCATGGTGCGCTCGTATTCGCCGAGTTTTCCTACTACCTGGCCTGCTAGCACTACCGGCAGATAGCCGATGTGAAATTCTTTGTATTCGTCGCGGATGATTTCTTTCACGCGGCGCTCGTGGATTGGATTTAGGAAGCCCCAGAGAAACGAAATTACGATGCCGCGGGCGCCGCGATTTACGAGATAGCGAACTTTTTCGCGGACATCATTTTCATCTACCGGCCGGATGACGCGGCCGCGGGAATCGACGCGTTCTTTTACGCCTACGATCATGTCGCGCGGAATTAGCGGCTCGGGCTTCTTTTGAGTGGCTAGATTTCTTCGCTCTTGCACGCGCGTGCCGTCGATCCATTGCGCGCCGCGGCCGATTAACACCACGTCTTCGTGGCCTTCGGTGGTGATTAGTGCGAGGCGCGGGCCTTTGCGCTCGATCAGGCGGTTCATGGCGATGGTGGTGGAATAGCGAATCATGTCGATGGACGGGAGCAGCTCGTCCATTTTTTTACCGACGGCGCTGGCGCCTTCTTCGATCACTCGGGAGAAACAGACGGAGAGATCGTAGGGCGTGGTGGGCACCTTTTTGATCAGGGCTTTGCCGTCGTAATGCAGCACTAGGTCGGTGAAGGTGCCGCCGACGTCGATATCGATCGAATTCATTCAGGGACCTCGAGGCGCTGACCGCGAATGGTGAATTCGCCGTTTTGCAAGCGGGCTTTGAGTCGATCGAGATCGATTTCTATATCGCGAGTGATGGGGTGGCCTGGCGGGAGATATTCGGTCTCAACTTGCGTGCCGCAGCCGGGGCAATAGAATTCTACGATGCGAACCCAGAGCGGATCGGGGGAAAAACTGAATGCGCCGGTGACTATGGGGGGATGAATTTCGCGCGGATCGCGATCGTAAACGAGGCAGCCCTTTTTGTAATTTTCGCGCGCGGAGCCGAGATCGCGATTGCAGCGATTGCAGAGCCATTTTTCCTGATCGATGTCGAGATCGAGATATTCAGTGACCCGAATCCGATTTGGTGCGTTTGGTGTCATATGGCCTCTCAACTCATTCGGTCTTGGCCGGCTTTCGCGATCCGAACTACGACTGAGTGAGCAACGCGTTTCCGAAACCGTCCACTTCCAAACTCCAGCCATCGGGGACGAGATAAGTCGTGTTCTCGCCTTCGATCACCGCGCAGCCGGCGACGCGATTTCCCGGTTGCAACGATTCCCAGCGATAAATTTGTGCTTCGCCAGTGCGGCTTCCCCAGGCGACTTTTCTCGCGCCAACTCGCGAGTGAGATGCATCGGAGCTGCTGCGGGGGCGCTCGACGAGACGCGGCTTGGACATCGGCTTTTTCGCGCGGACTCGCAGCAGCTCGAGGCCGACCGGCTTCGCGCTCGATCCATTGCCTGCGCCCAGCGCGTTGGCAAGCGCGGACGTCAGTTTCGCTTCGCTTTCGAGAGGGTCTTCGGTGATTGCGACCGGCGACGAACGCTGTTTTCCGGACGTTTCTAATTCAAGCGCGTAAACCAATCCTTCTGGGCGAATTCCTTCGCCGAGTAGATCCTTGGCACATTCGGCTTTGATTTCTTTGAGTGCGAGACGGATGTTGGCCAAGCTGGCCTCGGTGATTGTTGTCTCGGAAAGCGGGCGCTCGTACACGTGGGAGATATCGGAGACGGACGAACCGAAGGCGCTGAAAACTGGACCGAGCGAAAATACCAGAACGCGTTTGATTGCGGCGTTCGAGGCGACTCCGGCGCCGAAAAGTCCGCCGTTGCCGCCATAGGCGAAAAGAGTGTGGACTGAAAGATCGGCGCCCAATTCTTTTTGCGCATCGGCAATCATCTTGGCGACGGCGGCGAACGCGCGATCAATGATGAGTTTGCAGGCGGCGTCCAGACTTAGATTTAGCGGGCGGGCCACTAGGGTTTCAATGGTTTTGCGGGCCAGCTCGAGGTCGATAGGCTTCGATCCACCGAGAAAATATTGCGGGTTGATGATTCCTGCGGCGACGAACGCGTCGGTGAGCGTGGCCTGGTCTCCGCCTAAACCGTAGCACGCGGGCCCTGGAAATGAGCCCATGCTTTCGGGACCGAGTTGAACGGATGGCGGCATCGCATCCGTGAGCGGCTTGACTACGCTGCCGCCGCCGAGAGCGACGGAGCGCAGAAACGGAAGCGAGACTTCGATGGGATTGCCGAATAAATCGGATGGCTTGCGATAGATGGGTTCGCCATTGCGCAGGACGCTAATTTTTGCCGTTGTGCCACCTACGTCCATCGCTACCACTTCATTCAAACCGTACGATTTCGCCAAATGGGCGCTGCCGAGAACGCCCAGGATCGGCCCGGATTCAATCGTGTCGATGGCTTTGGTCTTCGCGATGCCTGATACGCCGCCATTGATGTGGCTCACTAGAAACGCGCCGGAATACTTCGAGGCTACGCGGAGTTCGTCTTCGGCTTTGAATAATGTGGCGGCCAGGGCTCCGTGGGTGTAGGCATTGATGAGGGCGCAATAAGTGCGTGTGCGATCGTCGGAGCTTTGTGAAATATCGCTTCCGGCTAGAACCGGAACTGATCCTAGAAAATGATCGGGATATTGTTGATCGATGATTTTCTTGAAAGCAATTTCGCGTTCGGGATTTTGCTGCGAGCCTTTCAGGCTGATGCAGATTCGGCGGACGCCGGTTTCCAGCATCGAGCGGGCAGCATTCATGATTTCGGTTTCGGTTGAAGAACCGGTGATGCCGATCACGTCGCGATCGTTCAGGAATTTCCCGAGGACGGGGCTGCGCCGATCGCTGCCGTATAGATCCAATTCATGGCCGCGCGTGATTAGCAGGCCGACTCGCGGACCGCGGAGCTCGGCTAGCACGTTGGAAGTGATAGTGGTGGACCAGCGAATCAAATCCACTTCTTCGAGGAACGCGATTGCATCTGCAAAATCCAGCTTCGTGGCTGCTTGCGTGAGGCAATCGAATAGACAGACAGTGAGATCGTGCGGAGTGGTATCCACTTTCACGGAGACAATTTTGTCTCCGCTGGTGAACAGGCCGTCGGTCAGAGTCCCGCCGACATCTATATCAGCAGTCCACACGCTGAGTTATGCCTCCCGCGCCGCCAGGTGCGCGCGCAACTCGTCCGAAGTAACCGTCCAGCCGAAGAAGGACTCGACATTGAAAATTGTGGCCGCGAGCACCTCGGGTCCGCCCGCGGCCATGGTGCAGTCCGAAACCAGAATGGGCCAATAATCGAGAAAAAAAGCGTGGCGCAGTGTGGATTCCACGCAGACATTCGCGGCGATTCCTGTAAAAAAAAGAAATTGAATCCCGCGCGTGCGCAACTGCGAATCGAGAGTGGTGCCGACAAATCCGCTGTAGCGCGTCTTGGTGATTACCAGGTCGCCGGGCTTGGCGGCCAGTTCATCGACGAGCGCGCTATCCCAACTGCCTTCGATTAAAAGCTTGCCTTTCCATTCCGGTTTCTGATCCATCAAATGTAGAGCCGCTTCTTTGCGGCAGTTTGGAGAGCGCGGGCCGCCTGTGTCGCTCAAATCTGCTTTGTAGGCCATCTGTAAATAGATGATGGGCACGCCGGCGGCGCGTCCGGCTTCGAGAACCGTGCCGATCGTGCGGGCCACGCGCGGCGCATCGCCCAAATCGATTCCCGCGATATCTAGAGTGCCGCCTTTGCTTACGAATGCGTTCTGCATATCGACGACGATGACCGCCGAGTGCGCGAGATTTACTTCGATTGGTTCTGGTTTCGCGGTCAGTCTCGGCATGGCCTGTTTGCTCTGTGGTCTCGAAATTCAGTCGCGTCCAGCTTCGACGATTTTTTCCGCGAGCCCTGCTGGATTGCTGTACATCACTTCATGGCTGCCCGGCATTTGCACCAGACGATAGAGGCCGAGGCGGCTGGACATTCGCGGATGCCAACCGAATTCGCCGGGCGGCAGAGCGGTGTCTTCGGTGCAATTGATATAGCTTTTCGGCGTGGGAAGCGAGTAAAACTTCTTCATGTCGAGGCGGTCGGCGACCGGCTGATACGGTTGCGGCGACAATTCCGCGTAAACTTTTTGGGCCACTTCGAGCGGCACATCATTGATGAATTGCTCGCGAAAAACGGGAAATGGCAGCATGACGGTATGGTCGGGGCTGGATTGCGCCATTTGAGCGAAAACGCCTGCGGTTTCCGGCGGGGTCTCGTCCACGAGACTTTTTCCGTCGCGCAGCACGAAGGCAGTGAGAAAAACCAGGCGGCGGATCCGCTCGGGGATGACTTCAGCGACTTTGGCGATGATGGTGCCACCGTAGCTGTGGCCTACTAGAATAAAATCGCGAAGATCTTTGCTGACGATGGCTTCCACGATTGATTTGGTGCAGGCGGCGTGATTTACGTTGCGGTCCGCGCCTTTGCCGTTGCCGGCGATGGTGGGCGCGAAAGTCCGGTGGCCCTCGCTTTCGAGATGTTCGATCGTGGCTCGCCAGGCCGAGCCATCGTGCCAAGCGCCATGCACGAGAACGAAAGTCGCCAAAAAAGATCTCCTGAAGAAATTTGCAGCTTACAGCGATCCGATGCGCGTCCCGGACATCCGCCGGCGCATCCATTCGTCCGAGACGCGCAAGAATACCAGCAACTGGTAGTTCTGGCGAATTCCAAATCCAGGCCAAAACTTTTAGCGAACTCTTGCTCCTGACGACGCACGCTGCCTGTCGCTACTTGTGATCGATGTGGATCAGCGCGCGATCCGCGTGAGCGCCGGATTCCTGCTTTCGCCCTGAATGTGAATTCGACGGACCAGCGGCGTTTCCTGACGTTCCGCCAGTTTCGAAAGTTGGATGGCCGGGCCTGCTATCGCGCTCGAGAAAATAATTGATCCAGGAACTTGTGCCCGCGAGACTTTTGTTTCGCGGCGGAATGTAAATTTTCAAATCTTCGATGCGCTTCTCGGATTTTGCGCGGGAATAGACTTCTACCCAGATGCACGGCTTATCCACCACTTCGCAGCGGCCGTTCAGCGTGCCGCCGCAGGGGCCGTTTCTCATTCCCTTGGGGCAGGTTTGCGGGCAAACGTATTCCATGTGTCCGAGGACGCAATTGCCGCAGGCCTGGCAGCCGAATAGCGGCGACTTGATGGCGAATTCGAGGCGCTCTACGCCGTGCGCCATTGCCGGGCGTTTGTCGATCCAGCGAAAAATTGCGGCGAGAAAATTTCGGAGCTTTCCCGGCTTGTTGACTGGAAAACAATTACCGAGCGTGTCGAGCAGGCGCGCGATGGGTGCACCACCAGGAGTGGCTGTGCTACCTGACGGCGCGGACATTAGCTTCATCGGGGACGCTTGGGTGGAATCGTAGAAATAGAATCCGTTCTTTGGGGCGAAGGCTAGACGATCGGCTAGTTCCTGCCACTTTGGCGCGAGGACTTCGGATCGCTTGATGATCCACCGGACGTGATCAGCACGATGATCTCCACCGAGATAAGCGCCGGCATAGCCGAGGCCGCGCAATATCGCGACCGTGCTCGCGGCGCGCTCGAGTCTAGTGGCGAGACCTTTGTCGGCGGATTGGGTTTCAGTTTTTATCTGTTCGAGCAAGTCTGGGGAAACCCAGCAGCCTGGAGGCTCGCCTTTGGACATTTTCTCTGCGGCTTTGGCGTGCAGGACGTAAACGCTGCCTAGCAACGGGATGCGAAGATCCCGTTCATCGAGGTAATGCTTTAGTTCGCGGAATTTTCTGGCGTCGTAGCCGAGTTGGGTGATCGCGCAGTCGGCGCCGGCGGCGATTTTCTTTTCGAGCTTTAGATATTGATAGGCGCAATCGGCTTCTGTGTATTTGAAGGGCGAGACTGCTACGGAAATCCAGAAGGGCAGGCCTTGCGCGCGCATTTCTGCGATTAGCGCTACGAGTTGGACCGAATCGATGTCGAAACTGGGTTGCGGGGTAGTCGCGTTACTCGCGGCGCTCTTGGGATAGTCGCCGGTGAGCGCGAGAACATTTTCTATGCCGAGGGCGTGGAGATCTTCGAGAGCGCGGCGTGCCGAGGGCACATCGCGATTTACGCAGGTGAGATGGATATTGGGAACAAGGCCGCGGGCGCGGGCTGCGGTGCCTACGCGAATTGGATCGCGGCCCATGGCGCCGCCGGCATAACTCGTGATGCTGCCCGCGACTACGCCGGGCACTTGCGCGAGATTTGAGGCCACCTCGAGCAGGCGGGCTTCGCGCGTCAGCCGGCTTGCTACTAATTCGACTACGTAGCAGAACTTTCCGGCGGTGAGCGCTTCGCGCAGTGGATTGCCTGCGGGCATTTCAGCTACCTAGTTCCTTTCTCACTTGGCGCGTGCCTTCTACCATGGCGCGCAATTTTGCGAAGGCTACGGCGCGCGGAAGATGAAAGCAGCCGCAATCAGGCAAGATGAATAGCTTTTCGGCCGGCATCACTTCCAGGGCTTTGCGAATTCGTTCGGCGACTACGTCGGGAGTTTCCACCGCTTGCGTTTTTACGTCGATCACTCCCACGCCCAGCTCGAACGGCGGTGCGAATTCGCGGAACAGATCGAGATCCTCGCCGCCGCGGCGTGCGAACTCTAGCGTTAGCTGCTTCACTTTCGCTTTCAGAATGCGCGGGAATAGATAGCGATAGCTGCCTTCCCAGGATGGCTTGCCATAGCGATTGCCGTAGCAAATGTGAACTGCGGTTTTGGCTTCGACACCATCCACTAGCGTATTCAGCACCTCGACGCCCCAATCTAGATCTTCTGGGAAACCGGAATAGTATGGTTCGTCGATTTGGATGTAACGCGCGCCGACTTTTACGAGTTCCTTCAGCTCGAGATTCATTACGCGGGCGATGTCCGCTGCGAAGGCTGCTTCGCTTGGATAGTGCTTATTGCGGATTCGCTTGACCAGCGAATGCGGGCCCGTTACGCAGACTTTTGCTTCGCGCTCGGTGAATGACTTTAGAAAACGAAAATCTTCCACCAGGCCGAGCGAGGCTGCGGGAAGTTTGCCTACTACTTCGGAATCGTAGAAATCGTAGTAGAACTTTTTCGAGGAGCGATCGATTTGCACTCCGGGAAGTTTTTCCACGAAGTAATCGATCATGTTGTCGCGGCGCAGCTCGCCATCGGTGATGATATCGAGGCCGGCGGCTTCTTCATCTTTGATGGCGGCTTTGGTGACTGCGTCGTGGACTTCATCTAGATCGTGGCGGCTGATGCGGCGGGCGAAATATTCGGTCTTTAGGCGCTCGAGCCAGCCGGGCATTGAATAGCTGCCTACTACTGTCGTTGGAAGGATGGGAAGATTCATGCTTTACTCCCGTCGCGTGGTGTAAAGGACCGAGGCGCGCGAGCCTGGCCGGTAATGGAACGGCGCGAAATGCAAATCGTAGCCGAAGCGTTCCGCTACTTCTCGCAGCAGGACGCCGTTTACCCAATTTACGATCGAGCCATCGAGCTTGCCTGGGCCGTGAAAGCCCATGCGATAGTCGCCGAGATTGGTGACGAAAATATCTTGCACTTGCAAATAGCCGCGCGGATGCAGGAGCGGCAGCGTGTTGCGAAAACTCTCGAGCGCGCCTGTACTCAGGTGAAATCGTAAGTCGCTCGGCGCATCGCGCAGCATATTTTCGAGATTCGAGGCGTCGAGGCCTTCGGGATAAGAAGAACTCGGCAGTGAATCGGCGTCCACTAGCCGCTCCTCGAGTCGCACCGCTTTCCACACTTCTTGCCAGAACGTTACTCCTAACGCGCGATCCGCTAGACATTCCGGTCCAATCTCGAGCAGGCGATTAATTATTTTCGGCAGCTCCTGGTTGGCGACGCCGCACTCGGAGCTAATTCGCGCTGCATCTGCGGCTGATAGATAGGCGCGCACTTGAAGCCAGTAGATGCGGCCATCGCGGCGGACTAGTTCTTCATCGGGCAGGTTGTCGTACACATTTGTCAGATGAATGTGCAGAATTTTGTGGCGGAGGAAAGAAAGAGTCTTGATGGGATCGAGCGCGTCTAGGACGATGAAGCTGCACAGATCGAGGTGTTCGCGCAACGCGGGTCTGGAGCGATCGAGAGTTGCCTGCGAATAGTCGCCGAGCAAAAAACGGACGCGTGGATAGAAATTTGTTCCGCGCTTTTGATCGAGTGCGCGGAAACGGTCGAGCCAAAGGCCCGCGCGGGTGCCCATTCCAACTCCGATTTCCAGAATGAATAGCTCGGGGGGAAGCTGGCTTTGGCCTTCGAGGTCCTTGAGCAGAGTCCAAAAATCGGCAACGGAATCGGCAATCGCGCCAGGGTCATGCGCCTCGGATTTTCCTCCGGGAAGCGCGGCTTCGTAACTTTTGCCCGAGGCCTGCTCCCAATCTTTTAGGCGATGCCAGTACAGGCGATTGAAGTCCCAGGCGATGCTGGAACGGAAGGATCGAAATTCCTCGAGATAAGTCCTGGCGGGCTCACATTGATTTTCCGGATTTAAGCTGCTGAACGCGCATTGCAGAGATTCGCGCAGTGATCCGGCGGCGACTTGACGCGAATCAATGTGCAGTTCCATCACGGACGCGCGGCCCGCGCCTTCGCTGGATTCCCGAGTGACCATCACAGCTTCGCGGAAATTTTGCTTGTACTGCACCCAATCCAAATCGATTCGCAGTCGCGCGAATTGTGAAGGTTCGAGATGTCCTTCTTCGAGCAGCGATAAAACTGTGGCGACCACTTCATTCGCCGTAGCTGCGGCCGCGTCGCGCCGAGTGTGATTCACGTAGAGGATCATTTGTCAGCGCATCGCGAATTGCGTTTCTGAAGCTAGTTGCATCGGGCGTTAGCGGCTCAATCGGCCGTTGCGCGCAGCACTTCTGGTCTGGCCGCTGTTTCGTGAGCGGTTTCTCTTAAGAAAAGGGTGACGATGAATACGAGCGCCATGCCACCGGCGGACATCCAAAGTGGGGCTGCCAGGCCATGTGCTTGTGCCATCGCTCCGCCGACGGTGGGCGCGACCGTCGCTCCAAACACTTCGCCGATTAGCGTGGCCAGACCGATCGACGTAGCGGCAAATTGTGGCGGCACGCTTTCCGTCGGCACCAGCACCATGATCAGCGCCGGAACTCCCTGCCCCGCGTTGGTGGCGAATAAAATCGCAGCGAGAATCCACGGATGCGCGTAGAGCGGCCCGATCAAAAGTTCGAGCGGCACGAAGATGCAGAGCGCCGACATGAAGAACAATACGGGCTTGCGTCCCCATTTGTCCGACAGCCCCGGCAGTAAGAACCCAAGAACGAAACTGCCGAGCCCTGTTGCGCCTAGCAACAAGCCGGCGGTGGTTGCTGATTGATGCGCCACTTCGGTGATGTACAGCGGCGCGAAAACATTTTCCAGAAAAAGCCAGCCCATGAAACCGGCCGCACCGACGCAACAGAGCCACATGTTCCGGTACTTGAGGATCGAAAGATAATCGGCGAAGCCGATCTTGTGTCCGTGAACTTCGCCGCGCGATTCCGGCTGCGGCTCCTTGACGTAAAGCCAGATCAAAATCGCTGAAATCAATCCGGGAGCACCAGCTACAAAAAATGCCCAGCGCCAGCCGAAGCGGGCCGCCACTTGAGTCGTCAATATCGGAGCCGCGGCCAGGCCGACGAGCGCGGCGGCGCTTACTACAATGCCGATATTTCTTCCGCGCCTCGATTTTGAGGAGGACTCCTCAATCAGCGCGGTGATGATCGACCATGTGGGGCCTTCGGCGATGCCCATCAACGCGCGCACGAGCAGCAATTCGTGATAGTTCCGGACTACGCCGGTGACCCAGGACAGCAGCGAAAACGCGAAAATCGCTGGGATCAGGATTTTCTTGCGGCCGATGCGATCGGACCAGGCGCCGAATACCAGGGTCGAAACGGCCCAAGAGATAGCCAGGACCGATGCCAGCACGCCGATTTGTTCGTGCGAGAGTTGAAATTCGGGGGCGAAGTACGGGGCTAGATAAAACTGGGACATGCGATCGAGGAAAACCGTGCCCCAGGCGAAAAAGAGGATGGCTACCAGGCGATTTTGGTAGCCGCTGGATTGATCATTCATTCCGATGGCCTGCTTCCCAACTACTCTGCATCGCGAGCTGTAACATTTCTCACGCCTGAGATCTGGCTTACGGAAGATGCCACGCTGAAGCGCGCCGCTACGAACCCACGTGCATCATCCCAGGAGCATGCTGATTTCTTGCGCGGCGGCTTGGAGCTGCGGAAGAAATCTTGTCTGCAGCATTTGAATCGACACTCGCTGCGCATGCGCGCCGATATTTAGCGCGGCGACCACTCTGCCGGAACCATTTTGTATCGGCACGGCCATCGAGCGCAGGCCTAATTCCAACTCCTGGTCCACAATCGCATACCCGTTGCGGCTGACGAGACGCAAAATCAGCCGGAGTTTCTCGGCGTTCGCGACGGTGCGCTCAGTGTAATGCTTGAATTCGATTCGCGCGAGAGAAGCGTCCAGCTCGTCCGGCGGAAGATTGGCGAGCAGCACTCGTCCCATGGAGGTGCAGAACGCCGGCAAGCGGCTGCCGACGCCCAGATCGATGGACATGATGCGAGTGACGCTGGCGCGCGCTACGTAAATAATTTCCAGGCCATCGAGCGTAGCGATCGAGCTGGATTCATGGAGCTGGCGGCTGGCGTGCTCGAGCACAGGTTGCACTGACGACGCGATGGGCATCGAGCTGATGTAGGAGTGTCCCAGTGACAAGATTCTTGGCCGCAAATAAAAATGACGGCCGTCATCGGAAGCGGCGAAGCCTAGTTGCTTGAGCGTGTAGAGACAGCGGCGCACCGCGGCGCGCGAAAGCGCGGTGCGCACGCTGACTTGGGATATCGAGAGTTGCTGCTTGCGGTCGGTGAAGGCTTGAATTACGGCGAGGCCGCGCGCCAGCGAGGTCATGAAATTCGGATCGCCCGTGAGAGCATCGATCTTCGCGGAAGGACTTGCCGGAGGTGGAGCTGGCGGGCTCGACGGGTGAATCGCGGCGGCGGGTGTGGCTACGGCAGCCGGTTGCGGATGCGATCTGCCAACCGCAGGATGGGCGGCTCGCGAAGGCTTTGAACGGATATGTGCGCGCGGCACGTTTAGGCTCCCCCAGCCCTACGGCGGAGCCTACACGATTTGGGCGATATACGCACGCCGTTTCGATAATCGGCCTTCGGAGGTTCCCAGGGTCCGTGACGCACACCCTTGGGAACGGCGAGGAAACCTTGGCGCATTCGCCGATGCGGGCAACACACACAGGCAGAACGAAGGCAGAGACGACGGAAATCTCAAATTTCAAATTTGAGATTTCAGATTGGGGAAACGGCAACGGCGAGAACTACCGCTAATGCGGATCCCTCACCCATAAAGGGGATTCAGGATGACAGCGCTGACTTTTTTTCTTAGCATGAGAACCTCACGTTGCCCGAAAAACTCGATTTCGTGAGTTCGTGCGGTTATTATGGCCACGCGGCGCGAGCACGGACACGCAGCTCGCGCGCCGGTAGGAGAACGCCTCGATGGCACCCATTGCCGGATATCGCCGGCCGTTTCTTGGAACGCAGCCCGATTATTTATGGCCGCCGTATCGCTCTTCGATCAAGCGGGCGCCCTCGAAGCCCCTAGTATATCTGCCGCACACGCTGTCGGAAGTCACCGGGCCTTCGTTTGAGAAAGAAATCGTCGATGTGAAAGCCTGCGACCTGACAAAGCAACACTCGGCGGCGCCGCTCGGCGAGCGCATCATCGTCAGCGGACGCGTGCTGGACGAAGACGGGCGCCCGGTGCGGGATACGCTGGTGGAAATCTGGCAGGCCAACGCGGCAGGGCGATATCTTCACAAGCGCGATCAGCATGAGGCGCCGCTCGATCCGAATTTTTCGGGGAACGGCTATACGCTGACGGATTCCGAGGGGCGCTATCGCTTCGTGACCATCAAGCCGGGCGAATATCCCTGGCGCAATCATGTGAATGCTTGGCGCCCGGCGCATATTCATTTCTCGATTTTTGGGCCCGCGTTTGCCACCCGACTGGTCACACAAATGTATTTCCCCGGCGATCCCTTGCTTCCCTTCGATCCTATTTTCAACGCTACCGCGGATGAATTGGCGCGAAAACGGCTGATCTCGAATTTCGATTGGGAATCGACGAAGAGCGACTGGGCGCTCGGATATCGCTTCGACATCATTTTGAGCGGGCGCGAAGCGACGCCGATGGAGGGATGAATGAGCCTGCAGGCAACTTCATCGCAAACTGTTGGGCCATTTTTCAAAATCGGCTTTGACTGGCTGAATCGCAACGATCTCACCGGGCCGGGCGTGACGGGCGAGCGTGTGACTTTTGCCGGAGTGGTTCTCGATGGCGATTCGAATCCGGTACCGGACGCGCTGCTCGAAATCTGGCAGGCGAATTCGCACGGGAAATACGCGCATCCTGAAGACACGCAGGACAAA
>Ga0209772_10000002_pt1 | contig 58685 bp, 57 predicted proteins | sample BogFormECP03_OM1_FD_188235 | JGI IMG/M metagenome (GOLD analysis project Ga0209772, IMG submission 188235) | Bog forest soil microbial communities from Calvert Island, British Columbia, Canada - ECP03_OM1 (SPAdes) (version 2) | ecosystem: Environmental > Aquatic > Freshwater > Wetlands > Bog ... | reverse complement strand
GCTAGGCAGCTTTGCTGCTCCGTCTTCGGCCGAGGTGAGAGGCACACAACGCGGACGATAGAGAATGATTGCTCTCATGTCAAGCTGCGGCGACACCGGGACCATCGTCAGCGAGCTGACCACCAATGGCGTGAGCACCGTGGCGGCGGGATCCCCCCACGACGCCCGTGGCGCACCGTTGTCGAAAGATCATCAACAACCCCAACCAGCCAGATCATGGCATACGCAAGGGTGGCGATCCCTCGATCGGCTCCCCGACGTATGTGCCGTTGAGGCTGCCGACGTCGACTACCCGGAGTTCGCCTCTTTCGCGCCGGAACTCGGCGTGATGGCGGCTGACGGTTTATGTCGTCGAGGAAGACATTGCTGTCGGGAGCGCGGCCTGCGGATCTGACCGGCTGATTCAGCCGGAATCGCGAACCGGCGTTGGGGCCGCGCTTAATAACGACCACGTCGGTGTGGGTCACTGTGCCGCTCCTCGTTGAACGTTCCGTGGTGCGGCACCTAGCTTGTCGTGCCACCTGGCGGCGATCAATCACGCGTTTAGGTGGGGACCTCGGGCCTTAACGGGCCGGGAAGATCGATTGACACCTGTGTGGTCGACCGTCGGGGTTATCGCGCTTGCTTCACCGACCACAACCGTCGACCGCGCGGCGGACCAAACCGCGGCCGAACGCCCTAGCGTAGAGCGTGCCCGCGCATCAAATCCTCAGCCGTGATGGCGGTCGACCTACCGCTTACCTACTTCTGCGTCATAAATTTCAAAACTGCATCGGAGCACGTGGCGACCCCTCTGCTTGGAAGCGCGCTGCTGCCCGAGGGTAGCTGCGAGGATTGTGGAAGAAGGAGTGGCGGATGTGACCGTCGCACAGCGGCAAACAGAACGAAGCAAGTCCGCTCGCAACTCGCGCCGCCGAGGTCGATGTTTCCACGGCACAGCCATGCTGCGGGGCGTGGCATTGTCACAAAAGGATGCCACATGAGTTCTGCGGTCGACGCGAAGGACCAGCGCGCGTCCTATGTCGAGGGCTATCCCGTTTTGAGCGACCGTGCGCTGGGCGCGCTCAAGCACGCGTGGTCGCTTTCGCGAGTCAAGGACGACTGGACTAAAGGCGGCGCGGTCTCCGACGCCTGGGACCGGTGGTCATTCTGGCCGTACATGGCGAAGTTGACTTATGACTTGACCTATGCGGTCAGGATGCTGCGCGCCATCGCCGAGGAAGTGCCGGCGTGGCGGGATACCATTTCCGATGCCGCAAGTGTGTTCTCCATGAAAATGTGCGAATACGCGGCTGTATATGACTGGATCGAACAAAAAGGCCTGGATCCAAACCGAGCATCTTATCCGTACTTCTATTACAAGCATCTGATGCCACCGGGCATGGCCGGCGTCTATAACGCCCCCGGGTACGCCGGAAACGGACTGGCAGTCCATGCCCCAGGGATATTCGAGTCGATTGGGATATACCCGGTGCAACCGAATCCACGCCACCCTTATACGTATCCACACTCGCCCGGCGTTGGCCGAAGCTACGACCCAGATCCGGTTCGAGCACACGGCAGCTCTAACATGATGTACAAGGGCTACTTCCTGGAACAACTCGCTCATCAGAAGGCGATCTCCGGCGATAGTCGCTGGGACGAACCGATGCATATCGTCTATGACGACGAACTGCAATGGGATTATTCGGCAGAGGATATCGCCAGCGTCCTCGACAGCCAGCATACTTCGGCACTGGACCCCGGCGGAAGCAGTATGAAGTACGGCATCGATTGTGAAGTCGGTAAGGTATTCCCTATCTGTGTGACCGTTGGGGGCCTCGGTCTGCGCCTGCATGACAGTTTAAACGGTACGAGGCATTCGAGGAGTTATGAGCGTTGGCTGAAGTTTGGTATCAAGAACTTTATCGCCGGCGGCGAGGACAAGGATGGTTACTTCGAGTGGTGTTCCTGTTACTATGACCGCGACATAAATTACAACCATAATATCCCGGATAGCCAGATCGGCGGGTTTTGGACCAGCATTGCGGCCCAGGCTGCTCCTTTCCACCCGGAGTGGGCTCAGCGTCTCTACGAGAGCGCCATACGAAAATTTGGGCGCGAGGAAGAAGATGCGCTTCGTCTCGTCTTGAGTCGCAATATTCTTCATGACGTCGTTCACGACGACTATTGGGCTATGGCGGCCGCACTATTTTGCGCTCACATCTTCGGCGACGACGAACGCGGCAGGCTGCTGCAGAACTGGGTCGATCAAGCGTGGGAACCGACTACGAAGGATGGAGAGTTCTACTACGGATTTCACCTCAACGAGCCATGGCCGCGGGGGATTTTCAACCATTGGGCAGCGATGGCGACCATCGGCGGTCCTGATAGTTTTGCTCGCCTGTACACCTCGCCAAATTTGGCGAAATTTGCGCAGCCGACACTGTGTGGCGTCGACTTCCCCACTATGACGGTTCGACAAGCTATCTTTGACGAGAAAAACGAACGCTTGGTGATTGGCCTGCTGCCAGGCTGCGATAGCGCCGTCGTTGGCGCACCGACGACATTCCGCGTATGCAATCTGCAGGGTCGCGAACGGCATGTGGTCGAAGACGGTGAAACGACAGCGGACTGGAACCAGATTGGTTCCGACGAGATCGAGGTGACGACCACCGTCGGTCACCACAGCTTCCTGATCAGCTGATGCACGAATTGTAGATTTTCCGAGCCACCTGCCCGACCGAAGTAACACAAGTTCACCACTCGATGCGATTCGCAAATAAATTGTATCTCGCAGACCGGAGGCGACATGACGAACGCAAAATTTTTTTCGGAAGAATGGTGCCAACTGGCGCTTGAGGCGGAGGAGAAATCGAGCCGACAGATTTATAGCGGTTTCAAGGATCCGGCGACGTTTACCCACATTATGTCGGTTGAATGCAAGGACAGGCCGGGGCTGCTGACACAGATCGAATATGTCGCCGGTAAGGCCCAATCGTGGCGGACAACGCCGTGGCCGGAGGACGAGGTCTGGGTGCGCTTTATAGCCGACGTCGACGTCTGGCATAGCGCGGCAGAAGGCGACGAGCAGGGCAGCGATTTGATCATGGCCGGTAAGATTAAGATTGCCAAGGGATTGATGAAGGATCTGATCGAGAACGCTGACGCGTTCAACAACTGGGTGCTGTCGTGGGGTGATGTGCCGACCGACTGGGACGTGTAGCCAGCGGGTTGGCGGTGGGTAGATCCCGTTGTAGACAGTGGCCGCGTACTTGCTGCTCGTCGGCGCAGAAGCGCGTGCGAGGGCGGCACCCGGCCGTGGACTTACATCGGGACGTGAAACGCGTTGTGCACGACGTGGTGAGCGTGGGCGAAGTCGAGCGCCATGGCAACGTGGGTGATGATGTGCACGGCGCGTTGCGGGGTCATGGTCCCGGCCTAAAGCGCGGCGTCGGCGTCGGTGCCCTCGACGAGCCGCATTGCGATCGGGTCGAGTTCTGAGCCGACTCCGCGCACGCACCGATCAAGCGGCGCGCCCCCTTGCGCCCATCGCCGAAGGGGTCGGGCTGTTCGGTCACAGGCCGCTGATAGTTGATCGCGGTGAAGTACTGGCCCGGAATTGACGAGTGGCCCCGTGCCGGCGTCACTGTTACGAACCTTGGTCTCGTTTCCCCAGTAGGGGCGGACGTTGCTCAGAAAGAGTGCGCACGCGCCGCCGGTCAGCCGCGCCGCTACACGTCGACAACACTCACTTTGGGTCGCATTCGACTCAAGCTAACGAACGAGCACGTCGGGCTCGGCGGTTCATTTCTTCATTTGAGGGTGTCGGCACATGGAGCAATAGCGCGTCGCCTTGGCCACCGCCACCACATAGTGCGGCCGCCCCGAGGCCGCCGCCACGCCGGCCCAACTCACGAGTCAGGGTCAGCACCAGCCGAGCGCCGGACATGCCGATCGGATGACCGAGAGCGATCGCGCCGCCATTGACGTTAACGATGTCTTCACTGACACCCAATGAGCGGATCGAGTTAATAACGACGGACGCGAACGCCTCGTTGACCTCAATGAGATCCAGTTCGTCGACGGTCCGACCTTCCTTCCGCAGCGCGTCGCGAATTGCCGAAGATGCTTGAGGCAACAGCGAACCGTCGGGACCGGCGACGTTGCCATGTGCGCCGATCTCGGCGATCCAACTCAGGCCGAGTCCAACTGCCGTGGATTTGCGCATGACAACGACTGCGGCGGCGCCGTCTGAGATCTGTGATGACGTCCCAGCAGTGATCGTCCCCTGCGAGGTGAACGCCGGAGAGAGCCGGGCCAAGCCCTCGTTAGAGGTGTCGGCCTGGATGCCCTCGTCGTCGATGATCTCCAACGGCTCGTGGTGCCGTCGCGGTACCAACACGGGGGCGATCTCTTCGCTGAACGTCCCGTTCTTCTGCGCTCGCGCGGCCCGTTCGTGAGATCGAACCGCGAATCGGTCCTGTTCCTCCCTCGTGATCCCCGCCTTGGCAGTAAATCGGTCGGTGCTTTCGCCCATCGAGATGTGCTCGAACGGATCGGTCAGCCCGTCGTGGGCCATCGCGTCGAGGACCTCGATCGAGCCGTACTTGAATCCCTGTCGGGCATTTGGGAGAAGATGGGGCGCTTTCGTCATCGATTCCATCCCACCGGCGACGATGATGTCGAACTCGCCCGCCCGAATCAACTGGTCGGCCAGCGCGATCGCGTCCAGACCCGACAAACAAACCTTGTTCACGGTCAGCGCGGGCACGGTAAGCGGTATGCCTGCATTGTGGGCGGCTTGTCGCGCCGGGATCTGCCCCGCGCCGGCCTGTAGCACCTGCCCCATGATCACGTATTGGACTTGATTCGGAGTGACGCCGGACGCCGCAAGTGCTTCCGAAATCGCTATCCCGCCGAGGTCGCTCGCCGAGAAGCTTTTGAGGGCTCCCATGAGGCGCCCCATCGGTGTCCGTGCGCCATCGACGATGACGGATATTGCCATGCGGTGCCTCCTGGTGGTGGGCCGGCTGATCTTGGGCGCGGCGATTCGGTTTCCACCGGTCAGCCTTTCCGGCGAGTGGGTCATGTTCTGACCCGGACGTAAGTACCCGGGGCTTTCTCGATCGGCGGATAGTCGTTGTTGCCCGGCAGATCGGGCGCGGGAACCATTTCCCCGCCCCGTTCGGCGATCCAGGCAGTCCAGTCCTCCCACCAGGTGAAGTCCGTTAATTGCGCGTCCGCTTTCCATTTATGCGGGTCGGCCGGAAGACTGTCGTTTACCCAATGTTTGGACTTGGGATTGGGAGGATTGACGATACCGGCTATGTGGCCAGATGAACTCAGGACAAACCTCCTCTTGCCACCGAGTAGCTGTGTGGTCTTGTAGGCCGATGTCCACGGCACTATATGGTCGTCCACAGCCGACAACACGTAAGTGTCGATGTCGACAAGGCCGGGGTCGAGACGATTGCCGTCGATTTCGAATTCACCGCGGGCAAATTCGTTGCGCATAAAGCATGAGCGCAAATACTCCGAATGCATCCGGGCCGGCATACGGGTTGAGTCTTCGTTCCAGGCCAGCAGGTCGAACGACGGGGGTTTGTTTCCGAGCAACCAATTGTTCACCACGTATTGGAAGATCAGGTCGTTTGGCCGCAACGCACTGAAGGTCCGTGCCATGGTCGCCGAGTCCAGGAAACCCTTCTTCAGCATCTGCTTCTCAAGTCCCGCGACCGTTTCCTCATCGGTGAACATGCCGAGCGTGCCCGTTTGGGTGAAATCGGTATGGGTATTGAGGAATGTCGCGGACTTGATGGATTCATCACCTCGTGCCGCGTTGTGGGCCAGCCCCAGTGCGGTGAGCGTTCCACCCAGGCAAACCGACACCGTGTTCACCGCGGGGGCGCCGGTGATATCACGAACGACTCGCACGGCGTCCAGCGGCCCTTGGAACAGGTAGTCGCGGAATCCGAACTCGCTCATCGACTTATCCGGATTGCGGTAACTGATCGCAAAACACGTATGTCCGTGTTGGACGGCCCACTCGATAAGACTCTTGCCCGGTGCCAGATCCACGATGTAAAACTTGTTGATCCACGGTGGGCAAAACAGCAACGGAACCGCATATGTATTCGGAGTTTGCGGCGAGTATTGGATTAACTCGATGAGGTTGCTGCGGTAGACGACGCTTCCCGGCGTGGCAGCCATGTTGACGCCGACCTCGAATCCGGAGCTGTCGACTTGCGACGGCCATCCACCGTTGCGGCGAAGATCGTGCACCCAGTTCTTGAGGCCCCTGCCGATGCTCCTGCCGCCGGTGTCGAACGCCCTGCGGATCGCCGCGGGGTTGCCGGCCAGGGTGTTCGTCGGGGCGAGCGCATCGAGCAGAAAATTGGCGGTGAAGCGCGCCTTCGCTTCTCGCGTTCCGCTCACTCCGGAGGTGTCAAGGAGTTCGGCGACATACTGGCAAAACAACAAATACTGCTGAGCCAGCAGAAAGTACGCGGGATTCTCCTGATAGGCCGGATCGGAGAACCGCTTGTCGCCACGGGCGATCGCGATGGGACCGGGACTGTCACGGCCGATCGCGCGTTCCGCGGCAGCGCGAAACGCCCCCACAGAACCCCAGACCAGACGTGCGTTCGCAGCGATGATTCCGCCCGGATTTTGCAGCGTCATCCCGGCGGCGCCCAGCAGCTCCCGGACCAGGGCGCCCGGATCGGCCGCGAAAGTGACATCCTCGGCGATCCCGACCAGGTCGAGAACTGGAGGCGAAAAGGAGCGCGCGGGCAAATCTGACGACGTCATGAGCCTCCTTCGGTTTTGCGGAAGAAGCGAATTCCCCGCTGGCTCAGTTCGGGTGAGCGGGGCTACCGCTGAATCGGCCGGTGCAGGTTTCGAGCCGCTTCGGCAAAAGCCCGCAGGGTGCTACTGGAAGGCCAACCTGGACTCTTCTCGAGATGAGCGTGGGTGTGCCGACCTCCAAGCTGATGATGCGAGCCGCTTCATCCCGCTGTGCTTCCAGGGCGTCGGCTAGTGATTCCAGCGGATGAGCGCGGTGCTCCGATGACGTGGAGGACCAGTCCTGCAAACTCGAGCGGGCCGCGCTGACGGCTCGATCAACGTCTTTGGGACCACCTGCGGTGGCGGCCCCCATCACGCGACCGTTACGCGAGTCGATTACATCGATGCCGATGGTGGGAAATGCGGCCGCCTCCCAGCGGCCGTCGATAAACACTCGATCGCGAACGATGCGTTTGGTCATCGAGACCCTCGGGGCGTTCGTAATGGAAACCACAATCACGCGCGCGCCCATGCACCGATGCGGATCGCGCCTCAGCCAGCTGGCAGCCTCGTTGGGCCTGTGGCATTGCTGTGCGGGCAAAGCAGCCGCGTCACTCAACTAGTGGCCAAATTGAGCATGTTGACGGTCTCGTCCACCGTGGCCACGCTCTCGTCGAGGTCGCCCACGAGCCGAATGGTGCGCTGGACCAGGGGCTGATTTCCGGGACTGAGCTCGCCCTTGCGCAGATACAGGCCGTCTTCGAGCCCTGCCCGCGCGTTGCCACCCAGGGCCAAGCCCATCGCCGTGAGCTGCAGGTTGGCCTTGCCGATGGCGATCACTTGCCACACCGTGCCCGCAGGGAGGCGCCTGACCATCATCAACAGATTGTCGGCGGTGGCCGCCATACCGCCCTGCACCCCCAAGACGATGGAGACTTGCAGCGGCTCGTCGGGAAGCAGTCCCTCGTCGCGAAGACGAAGAACCGCGTCCAGATGGCCGGTGTCATAGATTTCCAGCTCGGGCTTGACACCTATATCGTGCATCCGTTGGGCGAGCTTGCGGACCCCGGCCGGGGGATTACTAAACTCAAATTTGCCAAACGTCATGCTGCACGGGTTGAGGGTTGCCATGCGCGGCCGCACCTCTACCAGGGCCGCACGATCCTCGAACGACACGTTCAAGCCAATGCCGGTCGACAGCTGTATCAGGATCGGGCATCGATCGGCGATGAGGTCCATCGTCCGCTGGGCGATCTTGGGGTCGGCTGTGGGGACATCATTCTCATCACGCAAATGGATGTGTGCCACCGCGGCGCCGGCCTGGTAGGCCTCGGCGACAGCTGCCGCGATCTCCTCCGGTTGAGTCGGGAGGTAGGGATTGTCCGACTTGACTGCGATGGGGCCGGTCGGCGCGACCGTGACGACGATGCTCACGGTTGCCCCAGAGACCACTTGGGCTGGTGTTGACGGCCAACGTAGTGTTGTGCCGGGTGGTCGCGCTCTGCCTCCACAGTTACTTGCTCCTCTAGCCGTTCTAATGCCCGGACACGCCAGGGCACCCTGATGGTGGTGAAGTTACAAGCGCAAAGTTGGCCTCAGGTAGGTCGTCGGAATGGAGGCAAACGATTCCATCCCGTCGACAGCTCCATCCCGTCGACAGCGCCGCAAGCCACACTGGGACAACGGCTTTACGCGACCCGGCGCCGCGCAGACCTCACCGTCGAGGAAACTCGCCAACGCCGCGGGATTGCCCGTCGAGACCGTCACCATCGCCGAGGGGGACGGACCGTTAACCCACGACGCCGTCGCGGTGCTTGAGGCGTTGATCAGCGTGCTTGGCCGGCATTGACCTTTCAGCGCGCGGGCTCACCGCTCCAAAAGGCACGCCGCGACCCCAACCGCGTACCGCCCTCGTCCATCACAAACACGTCATGATGGTCTTCCCCGACAGGCTGTTCGCCGACTACCCGGCGGGCCCGGGCGCCGCTTGGCTGCCCGAGGGTGAACTGCATTACAGCTACTCCGATCGTCGACAAACACACGCTAGCCTTGTGTAAGCGTGCTTACACAGTGGGAGAGACGATGGGTGAGGTTGCAACCGTCCGGGAGCGCATGATTGATGCCGGTGAAACCCTTTTCGCGCAGCGCGGCTACGGCATCACGCTGCTCGAAGTAATGCACAAGGCCGGCACGCCACGCGGGTCTATCTACTACCACTTCCCGAACGGCAAGGAAGAGCTGGCTGTGGAGGTCGCACGAAATGTGGGCGATGAGTTCGACCGGGTGGTGTCTCGGATCGGGCGTAAGAACAACGACCCTGTCGCGTTCCTGCAGGGCCTTGTCGATCATTACGCTAAGCGGATGGTCGCCGCGGACTTCGGCGAGGGCTGCCCGGTGCTGGCGATCACGGTCTCGGTCGACATCGACTCGCCGGAACTCGACGAGGCGGTAGCCCTCACTTTCCAGCGCTGGACTGAGGCGGTGACGTCGCAGCTACAGGTCAAAGGGGTCGCGCCAGAGCTCAGCGCCGATGTCGCGTCAACGATTGTTTCTGCCATCGAAGGGGCGATGGTGGTATGTCGCGCTACCCGCAGCGCCGGACCCCTGAAACGTCTTCGCGCCGTGGTGCCCCGCCTGGTGGGCGCCGACATCGCGCACATGAAGGAGAAATCATCGCTGGGGTAGCCGGTGCGGGCCTGGTGCCGGATAGGATTTCGGTGGCGCGGGCGCCCATGCCGATTGTTGCCCGGCGGCCGCGACCGGCGGCCACTCTTGCCGGGTCTTGAGTCGGCTCTGCTACATCCTGGTCGCTGTGCGGTTGGAAGAACGCGATCTAATGGCCGCTTTCAGGGATAAGTATCGCGAATATCGGTCCCGGGTACCGATGTTCGTGCCGTGGCCACATCGGCACCACTGAGCGGCGACGCCGGCTTTTGACCTAGCGATCGGCGACACAGTGTGCCAAGCAAATGGTGCTGCCGATCGTGCCGGGACGACCGCGGCCGTCGATGACTCCTTGACGTATGGTGCCGCCGCACCGTTGCCGGCTCCTCCCATCAAGGGGCGGTGATCACCAAAGGTCGGACCCGCTACCGCCGGTGATGACGATCGCGCCTGCGGTCTACGCAGGTTTGGCGGGTAAGACCGGTGGTCCGGGCGGCGGGGCAGGCAGCGCGGACTTGGACCCGTGTTTGGCCCAATCACGGGTTGTGGGCGCGCAGCGCCTCGCAGATGCGTTGCGGTGTGGGCAGGTCGAGTCGGCACATGTCGCCGCTCGGCGCGCGTTGGCGCCCCATCACGTCGACGCCGTCGATAAGGATCGTCGGGGACGGGAACCGCCCCACGCGCTCGATGATCATCGCCTCCATACCCACGGTGGCCAGGCAGGCGGTGAGCGATTGTTTGGCGGTGGCGGCGTGCGGACATCCTGGTGCGGTGAGGAGTTCGATTCGCATACCGATCACCGGTTTGGCGCCGACGTTGCTGGGTGGGCGCTGGGTTGGATGTCGCTGAGGATCGGACAGTGACGATCGCCGCGGGGCTGATCGCAGGTTTCGATGAGCCGGGTGAGCGCATCACGCATCGCCACAAGCTGGTCGATGCGTTGCTGCAGCCCGGCGATCCGGGTGGTGGCCAGCAGCCTGGCCTCCTCGCATGGTGTGGGGCCGCCCTCGGCGAGGTTCAAGAGCTCCTGGGCGTCGTTGAGGCTGAATCCGAGATTTTGGGCCCGCTTGACAAAGCGCACCACTCGCACCGCGTCGACCGTGTAAGCACGGTAACCGGATTTGGTGCGCTCGGGTTTTCGCAGCAGACCGCGGCGTTCGTAGTACCGCAGGGTTTCTACGTTGACCTGCGCCTGCGCGGCTACCTCGCTCGTTCTCACCTCATCAGCATGAACCCTGTACCCGGCTACGGAGTCAAGTCGTCCGGCAGGTCACATCGGTGCGGCACCTCGAGGGATGCTGCGACGGTCTCACGAGGGTTCGGTGGCGAGTCAATGAGCGTTCAGGCACGGCGCCAGGTCGGCTGCACGTTTCGGCGCTGCCCGCCGATCAGGCTGACTCACGATCCGGAAGCCGGTCGCTGGCCCGGCACCCTGCAATGGTCGGCTAGTGGGTCGTGCGACCAGTCGGCAAGAACGCGCACCTTGCCAGCAGTCTGCCCCCGGCGCAAAAAGACCGCGACTGTCAGGCGGCAGCGCCTGCAAGCCCTGGGCACTGAAAACCTCAGCACCACCGGCTAACTCAGCCTATGTATGTGCGCATACACTGCTGTCAAGCGTGGGCCGACCAACCCGGCACCAACCTGACTGATAGTAGTTTGCAACTGGCGAGACTCGTTAGCCCCGCGAATTCTGTTGGATCGCTTTCGCCTCGACGGCAGGGTTGTAATCGTGACCGGGGCGTCCTCGGGGGTGGGCGTGGCGTTTGGCGCAACTACGAAGGGTTCCTGAAGTGAGAGTCGTTCTGCTCGGCCCGCCGGGCGCCGGTAAGGGCACGCAAGCGGTGAAGCTGGCCGAGAAGGTCGGGATCCCGCAGATCAGCACCGGCGACCTCTTTCGCCGCAACATCGACAAGGGCACGGAGCTCGGCCTCGAGGCCAGGCGCTATCTGGACGCCGGTGACCTGGTGCCGTCGGAGCTGACCAACGCGCTGGTGGACAAGCGACTCGACGAACCAGACGCCGCAGCCGGCTTCATCCTGGACGGTTACCCGCGTTCGGTCGACCAGGCCGAGGCGCTCGACCGCATGCTCGACGCCCGCGGTATCAGGCTGGATGCGGTGCTGGAGTTCCGGGTGAGCGAGGAGGAGCTGTTCAAGCGGCTCAAGGACCGCGGCCGTGCCGACGACACCGAAGAGGTCATCCACAACCGGATGAACGTATACCGCGACGAGACGGCTCCGCTGCTCGAGTACTACGACGGCACGGTGAGGACCGTTGACGCGGTGGGCTCGCCGGACGAGGTTTTCGCTCGGGCGTTGCGCTCACTCGGCCCTGAGGCTACGTCGTTGGCGACCTTGGCCGAAGGCCAAATCAAGCAGAAGAGTCAGCGGAAGAGTTATTGACATGATCGCCCTGCCGGGGCTGTGTAACCGTGGGGTGGTCGCGCAGCGCAGCGCTGGGCAGGACCAAGTAGACGCCTTCTACGTCTAATCATTTCGGGAAGCGCAATGACAGAATACGGAAACACCAACGTCGTTCGGCGACCGGCCGCCGACGGCGTCGAGCTGATCGGTCGCACCGCGGTGGTGACGGGGGGCGGTAGTGGTATCGGTCGTGCCTGCGCGGTGAGACTGGCGCAGGCGGGCGCAGCGGTCACGGTTATCGATCTGGATGGTGAGGCTGCGCTGGCAACCGCGGCGACAATCGACGGCTTTGCGCGCGCTGCCGATCTCACCGATCCTCGCACGCTCGACGAAATCGACGTGACGGGCGACATCGTTGTAAACAATGCGGGTTTTCAGTACATCGCACCGCTTGAGACATTCCCGCCGGAGAAGTTCGCAGCGTTGTTGCGGTTGATGGTTGAGGCGCCGTTTCGCCTAATTCAGCGCTCACTTCCCGGCATGTACGCGTCGGGTTACGGTCGCATCATTAACATTTCGTCGGCTCACGGTTTACGTGCGTCGCCGTTCAAATCGGGATATGTAGCGGCCAAGCACGGGCTCGAAGGGCTGTCCAAGGTGGTCGCCCTGGAGGGCGGCGCCAAGGGCATCACCTCTAATTGCATCAATCCGGCCTATGTGCGTACGGCACTGGTTGAGAAGCAAATCGCCGCACAGGCAAAGAGCCGAGGGATTCCCGAGTCGGAAGTTGTCGACAAGGTGATGCTTGCTGACAGTGCTGTGAAGCGGCTTGTCGAGGCTGAGGAAGTCGCGGAGCTCGCCGTTTATCTCTGTTCCCCGGAGGCGGCCCTGATCAACGGTGCGTCGTTGTGCATCGACGGCGGCTGGACGGCCCATTGACGGAAATCCCCACGGTTTCGGAGCGGATTCCATCTGCCGCTCCAAATTTGAGGTGGGAGTGACATCGATTTCGAGGTCGCCACGCGAGGTGCCGGCGGACCGGCTAGGCCTGAACCGAGCACACCGCGCCGGACGGGTGACCGCATCGTCTGAGCTCCTCGTCTGGGTCATCAAAGGATCGGGCTGTTGGGTCGGCATAGCTCTCACTGCTGCGCTGAGATGGTGCTCTGCGCAATTCAATTCGTTTTCGCCGACATGGCGTGTGGTGCGCTCACGATCCAAGGCTCTAGGGCCGCGGTGGTGCGCCACAGTGGGCCCGTCAGGTTGGTGAGAGGTCGGCCAATGTGATCATCGCCCTATTTGACGTGCAGGATTGCAAAATCATGTATGCTCGCATGCACAATCGGGAGTTAGCTCGGTGATTCCCGGAACGGTCAAGAAGCTGCCGGCACTGCTTCGGGTTCGCCGCGGCGCCTGCCTGCGGCCAAGGAGGGACGGCGGGAGGGCAGTGAACGGCGATAGGGGCCTTCGGGCCAGGCGGACCGCGATGTATCGGTTGTGGGCGAAGTTTATGTCCGGGGAATCGGTCGCGGGTGTTCGTGAGGACGTGTTGTCGTCGTGGCGGCGGACCCGCAAGGTGCTCTCTCCTGATATCGCTGGGGCGCCCAGCGGGCAGACCGGGCTCAACCACGAGTCGTTGCTGGCATCGACCCGTGTGGTCGACGGCGCTTGGCGATCCACGCTTCGGGATTCCGAGGTGGTGGTGGGCATCGTCGATCCTCGGGGGCAGATGGTGTGGACCAACGGTGAGCCCAGGCTGCTCCGGCGGGGCGAAAAGTTCAACTACAAGCCCGGCGCGTTGTGGGATGAAGCCAGCGTCGGCGTCAACGCGATGTCGTTGGCGTTGGCCTCGGATCGCCCGTCGACTGTGTGGTCGGCCGAACATTGGTGTCCGGCTTTGCATGAGTGGTCGTGCTATGCGGCACCGATTCGGCATCCCGAGACTCGGCAGCGGTTTGGAGCAGTGAACTTCTCGACCCCGTGGGACAGGGCTCACCCGGCGGTGGGCCTGGCGGTGACGGCCTTGGCGGAGCGGCTGGGCGCCGAGATTGCCGCCGGCACCGCCGCGACCGATCTGGGTTCTGACGGCATTTATCTGAACGTGCTCGGGCACGTCAGTGGGCTCGGCGGGCAGCACGTGACGGTGGCGGGCCATCAGGTGCGACTGACCCACCGCCAGACCGAGATCGCCTTGATCCTGGCGCTGCGCCCGGCGGGGGTGAGCCTGGCTCAGCTGCACGCCGACCTCTACGGCGATGAAGCCGTGGAGATGGCCACCCTCAAGGCGGAGGTGTCGCATCTGCGCGCCATTTTGGGTGGGCGTGTGTCGCGCACCCCGTATCGGCTCCTGGGCAGCGTCGGTGTCGACGCCCTCGAGCTGCTTGAGGATCTGAACAAAGCCCGCATCGCCGAGGCCGTCACCCGCTTCACCGGCCCACTGCTGCCGTGGTCGGAGTCGCCCCGCATCGTGCGGCTGGCCCGAACCGTCGAGGTGGCCCTGCGCGACGCCGTGCTCGCCAGCGACGACTACGAGTCGGCATTGGCGCTGGCCGCCCACATGGAAGAGGACACCGAACTCGCCGACCACATTCTGAAGATCCTGCCGCCCGGCGACGGGCGCCGCCACATCCTGCGCGGACACCGCGACAGCATCCGCTGACCCAGCGTCGGCCAGCGTATTGCCGGCGGCGCCCACGACACCGGCAGACCGGGCGGTCGGGGATCGCCGGGGCGCGGCGCCGGGTAAGCAGACCGCTACCGGAAGCTCGACGGGCGGGCACAACCTACCCACGGCCAACATTGAGCGCCTAGTTTGAGATTCTCACGCGTGGGTGGTCGTGAACAGGCGCGGGATTTGCTGCGGTCACGGCGGCGCCACCCCCTCGGGCGTGGCGGTGCGCCGTCGGCTATGGAGGAGATGAACCTGAGCGAGCGGGAACGGGTCCTGTTGATCGGGACCTATGACCTAGGCCATCAGCCGTTTGGACTGGCCTCGCCGGCTGCCTGGCTCTGCGAGGCGGGTTTTCAGGTCGACTGCCTCGATTTGTCACGCTCGGAATTGGACACCGCACAAGTGGCGGGGGCCACTGTCGTCGCGTTCTACGTGCCCATGCACACCGCCACCCGTCTGGCGCTGGATGTGCTGCCGGTGGTGCGCGACATCAACCCGACTGCGCGGGTGTGTTTTTACGGCCTCTACGGGCAGGCCAACGTAGCGCATCTGGCGGCGATGGGTGTCGACGCGGTGATCTCGGGTGAGTTCGAGGCCGAGCTGGTCCGATTCGTCGATCACCCCGACCCCGAGTTGTTGGTCGGCTCAGGGAACTTCGTCGGGCCCGATGCGGTGGCAGTGGGGATCACGCCGCTGGACCGGTTGAGGTTTCGTGTCCCGGACCGATCCGGGCTGCCGCCGTTGGCCGAATATGCGCGGCTGGCTATCGGTGCCGAGCGCTGCGTCGTCGGCTACACCGAGGCGACCCGGGGATGCCGTCATATGTGCCGGCATTGCCCGATTCCGCCTGTCTACGGCGGAAAGCTGCGCGTCGTGCAGGTCGACGTGGTACTCAGCGACATCGCCGCTCAGGTGGCCGCCGGCGCCGAGCACATCACCTTCGGTGACCCCGATTTTTTCAACGCCCCCGCGCACGCGCTGCGGGTGGTCGAGACGTTGCATGCCCGCCACCCCACGGTGACATACGACGTCACCATCAAAATCGAGCATCTGCTCAGGCATCAGCTTCTACTGCCGACCCTGGCCAGGTCCGGCTGCCTGTTTATCACCAGCGCGGTCGAGTCGATCGACGACACGGTGCTGGGCTACCTCGACAAGGGCCATACCCGACTCGATTTCATCGCCGCGCTGGCCCTGTGCGCGCGGGCCGGTGTGGTCCTGAACCCCACGTTCGTCGCTTTTCACCCGTGGCTAACCCGCGCGACACTGCTGGAAACCTTCGAGCTGCTCGATGACCTACACATCGTGGGATCGGTGGCGCCGATCCAGATGACCACGCGGCTCCTGGTCCCCGAGGGATCGCTGCTTCTTGACCTGCCCGAGCTGCGCGGGACGTTCGGGCCGTTCGACCGGGAAAAGCTGAGCTACCCGTGGTGGCATCGCGACCCGCGGATCGACGATCTGCAGGTCTCATTCGAACGACTGGTGGCCCTCGACGGGCGCCACGGTGTGAGCCGCCAAGAAACGTTCGATCGCTTGTGGCGGGTGGCCGGCGGTGAACCGCCGCCAAGAGTCGACCAGCAGCAAGACGACGTCCCGCAATTCCTCGAGCCGTGGTTCTGCTGCAGTGAGCCCGTCGGCGAATTGCTGACCGGTTGGCGCGAGCCCGGCCGCGACACCGACCCGGTTATCGATCGGCCACCCGACACCCGTGCCGTGCCGCTCCCGACCCCCGCTTTCCAGAGAATCGGATGACCGACATCGGCACCGACAGGGGCGGCGACGGCCTCTGTGGCCGCGAGATGGGCCAGGAGGTGCTCGGCCTGCACACAGACGCACACACGAAATCCGTTGTTACGCCGACCTAACCAGCTGGTCGGCACCACAGATCAATGATCAGAAAGGAACTACGGCCATGGCCAAACTGGTTGTGCTCTACCCACCCCCGGTCGATGCGGATGAATTCGACAGGGCCTACGCCGAAGAACACATTCCGTTGATGGCCGAAAAGTTGAAGGGCGCAAAGGTCGCCGTGACATCGGTGAAGGCGGGCGCTGGCGATGACCCCCCGTACTACCGGATGGCCGAGATCTGGGCGGAGTCGATCAGCGCGCTGGAGGGCTTTTTGCAAAGCGCCGACGGCCAACAGGTTGCCGGCCACGCGTTCAAGATCTCCACCGGCGGCGCGCCCATCCTGCTGTTCACCGAAGAAGAAGTCCATCAGTTCTGACCCCCATGGCGCCAGCACAGTTCCACCGACACCGGTGCCGGGATCGATGCCCGCCGACTGACGCAAAGGGGACCAATTATGAAAGTGGCCTACATCTTTTCGACATCGGGTCACACGGCAAGCTACAAGCTGGGCAAGATGATCCTGCCCCAACTTGAGGGCAGCACTCAGTACCCCCAGGGGCACGGCGCCGAGGTCGTCGGAATGTTCTTTTTTGACGACAACACGTTCGTGCTGCGCCAGGGTGATCCTCTTGGCGAGCGACTTGCAAAGGTGGCCGGGGAGCAGAACATTCTGTTGATGATGTGCGATCAGTGCGCGCTGGAACGAGGCCTTGCCCAGGGTGTGCCCGGCAGTCCCGGCGGCGTAACCCCCAGGGACACTGTGGAGGGGGTCACGGTGGGCTGCTTCCCCGACCTCTACGGGGCGTTGGCCGGTAATCCCCCCGATCACGTGATCACCATCTAAAGCCGTGCCGAATGGGTCTCCGGTGCCGATCCCGGTGGGACGGCATCAAGTGCGGAAGGTGTTGGCCGCCGCAGGAACCGGACCAGATCGCTGGGGCCCAAACCGCCTGGCGGGTCTTAGCCCCGACGAGATCTGGCTTTATCTGAACGTTCTCAGACGGTTCGCCGCTGGTCTCGGGTCGTTGTCGGCGCCTCCCACGGTAGTGGCGCCGCTGCATTACGCGGGGGCAATGACAGCTCTGGTGGAACGCGACCTTCTGCGTTGCGGACCAAACGGTGAAATCCTGCGGGCCCAGCCGTTTTCCGCAATCCCAACGGTCCACATAGTGCGGCTCGCCGACGGTCGCATCTTCTATGCCACGTGTGCAATCGACGCGATGGGGGTCGCGGTTTTGACCGGGAAAGACGCTGTCATCGACTCGACCGACCCGGTCAGCGGTACCCGGGTCGGGATCTGGCTACATCGCCACGGCGCACCAATCAGTCTGCCGACCAACGTATTCGTCGTCACCGCCCGCCATGAAAATCCTTCGCGACAGCCGTGTGAAACCATGAACTTCGTCACCTCTACGCATTCAGCGCAGCGGTACTGCGCGCTGCTGGGAACGACCTCGTATCTACTGAGCCTGGCCGTCGCGTCCGACGCGGCCCAATTGATCTTCGGAGGATTGGTTAACCCCGATCTGATGAATAAGTGCACCGGCGCGCACCAACCACCGGCTGGTTGGGTCGGCCAACGTCGCCGGGTCGCGCTCAGTGCCTCACCGGCCACGCCGAAGAAGGAGGGTGTCCGGACGTGAATACGGCAAAAGCGGTTGAACCCCAATGGGAACCAACGGGCGCTGACCACCAGCAGGCTCTGATCTCACGGTTCACCGAGTACGTCACCGCCCGTACCGGGCTGCAGCCCACGAGCTATCACGACCTGTGGCAGTGGTCGGTCCGTGACATCGACGAATTCTGGCTCTGCGTGTGGGAGTACTTCGCAGTGTCCGCGGAGACGCCGACAGTGGCGTTGGCCGTTGACGCCATGCCCGGCGCACGGTGGTTTCCCGGCGCACAACTCAACTACGCCGCACGTGTGATCGCCCAGAGCCGGGCAGACCGACCTGCGATCGTTGGCATCAGCGAAGACGCATCCGAGCGGGAAATCTCGTGGGCCGAAATGCTCAGGCGGGCGGGTGCGTTGGCCGCGACGCTGCGGCGCGCCGGGGTCGGCTCCGGCGACCAAGTCATCGGCTATCTACCCAACATTCCGGAGGCGGTGATTGCGTTCCTGGCCACGGCCGGCATCGGGGCGATCTGGAGCGCCTGCGGCCAGGAGTACACGGTTCAAGCGGCCCTCGACCGGCTTGGCCAACTCGATCCCGTCGCGCTGATCGTCGCCGACGGCTACCGGTTCGGGGGCAAGGTGTTCGACCGACGCACCGAGGCCGCCGCCCTGCGCGACGCACTGCCGACCCTGAAAACCGCGATTTGCGTCCCCAGGATCTTTGGGGGTGTCGACGCGATGATCGCATGGGACGAGGCCACTGCAGGGCAGGACCCGCTGACACCACTGCCGGTAGATTTCGGCCACCCCTTGTGGATTGTCTTTTCCTCAGGCACCACCGGGCTGCCCAAGGGCATCGTGCACGGGCACGGAGGAGTCATCCTGGAACACCTCAAACTCGCCGCACTACATCTCGACATCGGCCGTGAGGACAGGTTCTTCTGGCACACCAGCACCAGCTGGATGATGTGGAACCTCCAGGTTGGCGGGCTGTTGGCAGGCGCGACCATCACCTGCTACGACGGAAGCCCCACCTACCCCCATCCGGGCGCGCTGTGGGAGGTCGCCGCACGGACTGGGACCACCATGCTGGGCACAAGTCCAGGTTATGTCCTCGCCAATATCAAGGGAGGGGTCGCGCCGAGCAGCCAATATGACCTCTCCCGGCTGCGCACAGTGGGCGTCACCGGATCGACGCTGCCGCCGGCCGCCTCAGTCTGGTTGCAGGATAACCTCGGCAATGACGTCCGTATCTGCGGAATCAGCGGCGGCACCGACGTTGTGTCGGCGTTCATCGGCGGAGCACGAACGGTGCCGGTCTGGCCCGGCGAGCTGTCGGCGCCCTGCCTGGGCGTGGCTGTCGACGCCTATGACGAGCAAGGCCAGCCGGTGCGCGGCAAGATGGGCGAATTGGTGATCACCGCACCGATGCCGTCGATGCCGGTCTTCTTCTGGAACGACCCCGACGGGCGGCGCTACCGCGACACCTACTTCGGGACCTACCCGGGCGTTTGGCGACACGGCGACTGGATCACCATGACCGACCACGGATCCATAATCGTGCATGGCAGGTCGGACTCGACCTTGAACCGCAACGGAATCCGGATGGGCAGCGCTGACATCTATCAGGTAGTCGAGCGGCTTCCCGACGTCGCCGAAGCGCTTGTGATCGGTGTCGAGCAGCCCAATGGGGCCTACTGGATGCCGCTATTCGTGGTCCTGGCCGCCGGCGCCGAACTGAATGATGCCCTCATAGGCCAGATAAGTGCCGCTATCCGCACTCAGGTATCGCCGTGGCACGTTCCAGACCAGATCATCGCGGCGCCGGGTATTCCCCACACAAAGACGGGCAAAAAGCTTGAGGTGCCAATCAAGCGCCTCCTGCAGGGCGGCGATCCGTCTCAGATCGTGGATCACAGCGCGGTCGACAACCCCGAACTCATCGACTGGTTCGGCTCTGTCCGACATTGACGCAAGCCTGCCGGCCCGGCGCCAAACACGTTGAGCACACCAACATATCGGCAAGCCCGGCGCCCGAATCACTAAGCTCAATGACTGCACTTAACGGCAGGCGATGGTTTGCCACAGATGTGCTGCCCAATCGATAGGACCCGCCGGGATTGCTTTTCGCCAGTTGCATCGCGCCCGAGCAGACGAACATGTCGCACGGAATATTCTTTCAGCCGCAATTGCCCTTCACGCCCTAGCTGCGTGAGAACAAGCCGGCGGCTTGCAGCCGTCGCAGAAGTCACCCGAGATCGACCGCTGCGTAAGGCAATAGCGCGTCCGGCCTCACCGAGGCGTCGGCGGCAACCGACGCACCGGCCGGGCGCCAGACCTACCTTGCACCAACCCCATCGGGCTAGCCTGGCGCTTTACCGCAACACCGGCATGCGGCGCAGACCGTCTGCGGCATGGAAACGCTTCACGCCTGGCACCGATGAAAGGAGCGTAGCCATGTCCGATCTTGTCTCTTCGGTCCGTGACGAAGGCACCGGCGAGACGCCGCCAGCGAGCGAGCTGGTGGGTGTGGCAATGGACGGCGCCGTGGCGGTCCTGACGATGCAGGCGGCGCCGTATAACTTGCTTAACCGCGAATTGACCGAAGCGATCATCAGCGCGCTTAGGTGGGCGCAGGAGCGCCACGCACGAGCGGCTATTTTGCGAAGTTCGCTGCGGCACTTCTCCGCCGGCGCGGACCTTGACCAAATGATGGCCGCTGTCGACGCCAACGACGGCGCGCTGGAATGGAAAACGGTTGAGCTGCTCGAGGCATTTGACGATTTCCCCGCGCCGGTCGTGGCTAGCGTCCACGGCGCTTGTGTGGGTGGCGGATTAGAACTCGTTCTGGCCTGCGACATCTCGGTGGTCACCGAGTCGGCCACGCTCGGCTCTGTTGAGGTAACAGTCGGGCTGAATCCGCTAATGGGCGCGGTGCAACGGGTGGTCCAGCGTGCCGGGATGGCGCGCGGCAAGGAGATGGCCATGCTCGGTCGGCGTTATGACGCGGCCACCCTGGAGCGGTGGGGTGTAATCAACCAGGTGGTGCCCGACGAGCAGTTAGACGCGGCCACCATGACGATTGCACAAGAGCTGGCACACGGCCCCACCGTCTGTCACGCGGCGACCAAAAAGCTCGCCGCGATCGCGATCGACCAAGGCGTTAGGGCTGCCGATCTGGCCATGCCGGGCCTCCAGCGCGAGATCTTCCGCTCTGTGGACTTCCACGCGGGTGCGAGGTCGTATCTTGAAAAGGGACCGGGTCAGGCGAGGTTTGAGGGTTGTTGACGATGTCGTACCCGTTGTCAGGTGTGCGGGTTGTTGATTTCTCGCGTGTGCTGGCCGGCCCGCATTGCACAAAGACGTTGCTGGATTTGGGCGCAGAGGTCGTCAAGCTGGAGCCGCCCGGCGGTGACGTGGCGCGCATGGCGTTTCCGAAGTTGGGAGAGATTTCGGGGTATTACGCGCAACAGAACGCCGGCAAAAGGAATTTCAGCATCGACCTGAACGTCGCGGGTACCCGCGACGTCGTCCTTCGGCTGTGTGACACCGCCGACATCATCGTGGAGAATTTCCGCCCGGGAACGCTGGCGTCGTTCGGGCTGGGCTATCCCGCGGTGGCGGAGCGAAACCCCGGGGTGATTTACGCGTCGATTAGCGGCTACGGGCAGCACGGCCGGTGGCGTTCCCGAATGGCGTACGCACCAACGGTGCAGGCGGAGACGGGCATAACTGCCAACTCGATGCGTCACTTCGATCATGACGAGACCACCCTGCGTAGTGATTCGCTTTCGCACGCCGATGTTTATGCGGGACTGCACGCGGTGATCGCGATTTTGGCCGCTTTGCACGAGCGGTCCAAGACCGGTCGTGGGCAATACATCGACGTCGCGATGGCTGCGGTCATGATGTCGATCAACGAGCGTTTCCACGTCGATTCGTCCGAGACTGATCTGGGTGCTGAGGTGCCGATCCTCGGGGCGACGGATGGGCCTTTTTTCAAGGGGCCGGGTGGCGAGGTGTTCGCCAGCCCGATGAGCCTGGTGGGCAGCATGTCATTTCCGTTTTACCTGACCGCGATGCGCCGGGCAGACCTTGCCGACGATCCCCGTTTCCTCACCCCCGAGCTGCGGCTGCAACATCTTGATGAACTTCATGAGATTGTGCAGCAATGGATCTGGACGTTTCGCGACATGGCGGCGCTGGATGCGCAGATGGATGAGGCAAAGATCGCGACGGGCCGCGTTCGCGACCTTAAGGACATGGCGGAAAGCGATTGGGCCGCCGACTGGGAGGCGGTGCGCGTGGTGTCGGACCGTGCCGACGGGCATATTCGGATTCCCGGTCGCCCTTGGCATTTCAGCGGTGCCGAGCAAGATGGAGACACTGAGGAGCAGGTCGTCGCTAAACAGGGAGAACACAACCGCGAAGTGCTCGCCGAGCTGGGGCTCTCGGCCGCAGAGATCGCTGAGCTCGAAATCCGCGGTGCGCTCGTGCAGCCCAGTCGGGTGGCTGCCGGTGCCGCGCAGTCCGAGATCATGTCTTCTTGACCGGGCGCGGCAACATGGCAACGATGGATCTTTTTGGGGTACGCCGCAACCCCTTCCGACGCAAGGCGGCCTTCAACTGGGCCGCGAACGTGCTGGGCGATCGGTGCGCGCTGTTGGTTCTCACGAGATCAGCACCGGCAGCCATCGCTTTACCTGGCCAGCAACTCCCGCAGATGTTTGCCAATGCCCGGGACATGCTCGCGGGCAACGAAATTCCGCTGAACCACCAGACCGACACGACGCTGTCCCGGATCGACGGACGCACGACCACCGGACTTAGTGCCTTGGACTGATTGCCAACGACAGGAACACCGATGAGCACCAACACCACGCCTTCAACCTCTCCCCGGGTGGTCTGCTACGCGGACCTGCCCAGCCTGGCGGGCGCCGATCTTGGCACCTCGGCGCCGTTCACGGTGACCCAGCACCTCATCGACCAGTTTGCCGATACGACCGGGGATCGCCAGTGGATCCACGTCGACCCGCAGCGCGCCGCTTCCGGCCCATATCGCGGCACCATCGCGCACGGCTATATGACGCTGGCGCTGGTCACCCAGTTCTTCTGGCAACTGCTCGACGTGCCCGACGCGGGCGCGATCGTCAACTACGGGCTCGGCAAGCTGCGGTTCCCGGCGCCCGTACCCGTCGGGTCGCAGCTGACCTGCTCGGTGCGCGTCAGCACCGTCGATCCGGTGCCGGGCGACGGTCACCAGCTGGCGCTCACCGCCACGATCGGCGTGCCCGGCCAGGCCAAGCCGTCGTGCGTGGCCGAAGTGCTGTTCCGCTACTACGCACGGCCGACGGAGAGCTAGACGGCACGCAACGCGGCCGATCTGGTGCCCACACCGCGGACCAGGGCCACCCAGAAGGTGCAGGCGCGGGTCGACCCGCTCGGGTGCAACGCTGCCACCGCGGCGGTCACGGCGCGCGCGGCCGGCCATCCGGCCTACGTGCACGGGTGGTTTACGTACACGGCCGTTTAGCACGATTTGCAAAGCATGCTAAATCAGCTAAACTGGCAGTTACCATCCCATCGACAGTGAGGAGCACTGATCATGACCAGCAAGAACATCAACCCCGACCTCTCGACGCTGACCGGAGCGTTCGACGACACCGCGGCGCGGATCCGCGAGCTCAACGAGAAGGTGATCGCCGCGGCCAAGCAAAGTGGGACGCAGTCACTCGACGCCTACGAGAAAACCCTCGCCGGCCTGCTCAGCTTCGGAGAAAAGGTCGCCGGCGCCACCGAGCTGGACTGGGTGTCGGCGTTGGCCAAGGCGCACGCGACCTTCGTCACCGAAACGACGGCGGCGTTCACCGCGGCGGCCAGGGAAGCACTCAAATAAGAACGGACCATCGAACGACCATGGCGCGGCCATGCGCGCCACGCACCCACTAAGGAGGCGCGCATGACCGCCCATTCCCTCGCACCGGGCGGGGTTGACACCTGGCTTTCCGTCCCCGCCGACACCACCCGAGCGCTGCTCGGCGGTGTCACGGGCTACACCGCGTCGGTGTTGCGCCGACGGCTCGGACCGCTCGACGTGGCCTGGGAACTGGCCGAGTGGTGGCGAGTGCTGACCCTCCGGGAAGAGCCGCGGTGGATGACACCCTATGACGTGGTAACCGAGTGGCCCCAGGCCCGCCTCCTGGACTTCTCGACCGTGCCGGGTGACGCCAACCAACGGCCAACGCTACTGTTGCCGCCACAGGCGGGCCACTCCTCCACCATCGTCGACTTCTCGGCCGATCAGAGCCAGATCCGCACCGCCCGCGCAGCCGGAGTGACCCGGCTGTTCTGCCTGGACTGGCTGCCCGCCACGGCCGCCACGGCGAAGTCGTCGATCGGAGACTATGTCGCGATCCTCGATGAGACGACCGAGCGGCTTGGCGGGCGGGTCAATCTCGTCGGGGACTGCCAGGGCGGTTGGCTGGCCGCGCTGTATGCCGGGCTGCGGCCCGAGCGGGTGGCCGCGCTGGCGGTCGCAGCCGCACCCATCGACTTTCACGCCGGACGCGCCGCGCTCCAGAATTGGGTGCGGCTGCTCGGCGGACCGACCAGACGCCCCGGCAGCACCGCGTTCTACCGATCGCTGGTCGCATTGGGCGGCGGCGTGCAGCCGGGCCGCAACCAGATCACGGGGTTTAAAATGCTGCAGCCCGCCGCTGAGCTCGAGCGCGCGATGGAGCTGCTGGCCCACATCGACGACGCCGAGTACGTCGATGACTACATCCGGTTCACCAACTGGTTCGAGTGGGACCAGGACGTGCCGGGCGCGTTCTATCTATGGATCGTCAAGCATCTGTTCGTCCACAATGAATTGATCACGGGGCGGCTGACCGTTCCCACACCGACCGGTCCGGCTACCGTGGATCTGGCCCGTATCCGCTGCCCGATCTTTCTGTTGGCCGGTCGGCGAGACCACATCACGCCGCCCGAACAGGTTTGGGCGCTGGCCGACCACGTCAGCACACCGACAACGACGATTTCGCGTCGGCTCATCGACGCCGGTCATCTCGGACTGTTCATGGGCACCGCCGCGCTGCGCGACCACTGGTCCGCTGTGTTCGCCGACCTCGCGGCCCTGCCCATCGGATAACTGAGTCGCACGGGGTTTTCGATGACCGCACCGGTGGAACTCTCCCAGTCCGAACGACATCGAGCATGGGTTGAGGATGGCCATGCTCGGTCTAGGCTCGACCAACTTCGCCCGTTCTGAGAATGGGACGTCCAGACCGACGCCGGTGGAAAGCTGGATCAAAATGGGGCAGCGCTCCTGGATCAGATCCATTGTCAGGCTTGCGATTTCGAGGTCGGCGGTTGGCCGGCCGGCGGGATCACGGAAATGCAAATGGGCAACGGACGCACCGGCTTGGCAGGCATTACGGACCGCTTCGGCGCTCTCGTGCGGCTGGGTGGGCAGCGCGGGGTTGTCAGTCTTGGTCGCGATCGGACCGGTCGGGGCGACGGTGAGAACGAAGCTTAGGTCTGAGGCATCTCCGGGGAGGGGCCCCATGGGCCGGAACCGGCGGCGGCAACGTTGACCAATTTGCGATTGACGAATTCACCGAAACCCAACTCGGCGAGCTCGCGGCCGAACCCGGATCGCTTCATTCCGCCGAAGGGCAATTCCGCTGCCGTCCAGACGGGTTGGTTCACGAAGACCATCCCGCTGTCGATCTGAGCGGCGACCCGTCGTCCGCGCGCGGTGTCCGCGGTAAAGACCGATGCCCCCAGGCCGAACGAGGTGTCGTTGGCAAGCTGGATCGCTTCGGCTTCGGTGTCGACCACGTAGAACGCGGCGACCGGACCGAAGAATTCGGTGTTGTACGCGGCGTTTGTCGGGTCGATCCCGGTCAGCACGGTGGGCTCGAGGTAAAAACCGGGGCGATCTATGCGCGCGCCGCCGACAACGACGCGTGCACCGTCCTTCCCCGCGATTTCGATCTGCTCGAGCAAGAGGTCCAGCGCGCGTTGTGAGGACACCGGCCCGAGGGTCGTGGCCGGATCCATCGGGTCACCGGCCTGTAGTGCCGCCATCTCCGCGCTGAAGGCCCGCAGCGCGGCCTCGCCCCGGTCCTTGCCGACGACGATGATCCGTTTGGACCCGACGCAGCACTGCCCGGTGTTGAACATCCGCCCGAAGACGGCCGCTTGCACGGCATGGTCGAGGTCCGCGTCCTCGAGGATGATCAAGGGGTCGCTGCCGCCCATTTCCAGGACGACCTTCTTCAGGCTGCGTCCGGCCTGCTCAGCCACCGCCGCGCCGGCCCGCTCGCTGCCGGTTAGTGTTACCGCGGCCACCCGCGGATCGGCGGTGACGCGGGCCGCCTGTTCGTGGGTCGCGAAGATGTTCGTATACACGCCCTTTGGGGCACCGGCCCGCTCCATCAGTTCCGCGAATGCCAGCGCGCACTGCGGAACGCTCTCTGCGTGCTTGACCACCAGCACGTTTCCCGCGGCGAGCTGGGGTGCGGCCACCCTGACGACCTGGTAGTAGGGAAAGTTCCACGGTTCGATGGCGAAGATGATGCCGATCGGCTCGGTGATCACCATAGCCCCAGGCGATTCCGGCAATTCCACAGGTGCCATCAGGTTTTCGGCACGATCCGCGTAGTAGTCGAGTATCGAAGCGGATAGCTCCACCTCGGCCTCGGCGGTGCCGACCAGCTTGCCCATTTCCAGCGTCATGCGCTGGGCATGGACTGCGGAGTTGGCGCGCAGTTCGGCGGCGGCCGCCTTGAGGATGTCGGCTCGTTCGCGCACCGGGCGGTGGCGCCAGTCGGTGGCCCACGTGGTGTGGGCGGTATGGAGACGGTCGTCGAGTTCCTGGTCGGTGAGGGTGTCGTGGCTGTCTAGCTGCTCACCGGTGGCTGGGTTGATTGTGGTGTATCCCATGTGGTTTCGCCTGACGATTGGGTGGTCGTTGGTTGTGAGGGGCGCCGCGTGACGCGCCGGCGTCGCGTCGCCTGCCGGCACGGCAAGACGCGACCCCGGCGTCGCGTGGTCAGTAGGTTCCGCCGGTTACGCCCGGAGTCAGCTCGAGCTTGACGGGCAGCTGTTCTTTATGCGTGTAGGTCGAGGCCTTGTTCTCGGCAACCCAGCGTTTTTCGGCGTGGGATTCGAATGGCGGCGGGATGTGCCCCTGCAGCGACCACAGGTCGGCTGGCGCCTCATCGATGGTGAATTCCCAGTCGTAGCCCCGATCGGCGATCCAGGGCTTGATCACCTCGTCAAGGTGATGCACCCAAAACTGGCGCAACACCGGGCCGGGCAATGTGCGCGCCATCTGGTCGATGTTGAGCCGGACGAATTTGTCGTGCGAGTTGCCGCCGACGAAGAAGTTGTCGGCGGCGACCTCTTCAAAGACCACCACGACGTAGAACTTCGGGATCGGGAGGCCCGCGTAGATCGACGTGATCGCCTCCGAGAACTGCTTCTTGTCCTCGGAGGTGTATGCCCCCTCCGGGTGGTAAATCTTCCAGAACGGCATGACTTTTCCTCGCTTTCTTGCCTACTTGGATGACACGGATCGGGTCGGACCCGCAGCGTGACCGGGTGAACTGGAGTGACCCCCAGTCACGTATGTAAGAGCAAAGCACAGGGTAAGTACGACGACCAGATTGAGTTTCTCCTGTGCGGTGGCTCGCCGGTTGCGCCGACCGCGGGCCCCTCGCCGACGTGATGTCAGCGTGGCCGAAAGGCGTTGCTCTGCAGGTCATCTCAACTGATCGCCTACGCCGTGCCGCCATGCCCAGCTGGGTGGCGCCGCAATGACCGCGGCCCGACCCACCTTGTTCACGACACTCCACACTCGGGAAGCTAGGCGTTCAAAGTTGGCCGCGGGTAGGTTGTGCCCGCCGGATTCATCGGGGTTGACAGCAGGGGCTCCGCCCAGCCAACCTGTGCGGGTCTTATTGCGGTGCACGACCATACGACCGGAGAATCCAGTGAGCGAAGCAGCGATCGAGCGGGTGGGGATTATCGGGGCCGGGCAGATGGGGTCCGGCATCGCCGAGATATCCGTCCGCTGCGGTGTCGGCGTGACGGTGTTCGAGACCACCGAGGCGCTGCTCACGGCGGGACGCAACCGCATCGTGAAGTCGTTGGAGCGGGGTGTCAGCGCGGGCAAGGTGACCGAGCGCGAGCGCGACCACGCGCTTTCCAGGCTGGCCTTCACCACCGACCTAAGTGACCTGGCCGACCGGCAACTGGTGATCGAGGCCATCGTCGAGGATGCGGCGATCAAGGCCGAGGTGTTCGAGAAGCTCGACAGCATCGTGACGGACCCCGACGCGGTGCTCGCGTCGAACACGTCCAGCATTCCGATCATGAAGGTCGCCGCGGCCACCAAAAACCCGCAACGTGTGTTGGGTCTGCACTTCTTCAATCCGGTCCCGGTACTGCCGCTGGTCGAGTTGGTGAGCACGCTGGTCACCGACGCAGCCGCCGCCGCTCGCACCGAGCAGTTCGCAAGCGCGGTGCTTGGCAAACAGGTGGTGCGCTGCACTGATCGGTGCGGCTTTGTGGTGAACGCGCTGCTGATGCCCTATCTGCTGTCGGCGATTCGTATGGTCGAGGCCGGGGTCGCCACCGTTGAAGATGTCGACAAGGCTGTTGTGGCCGGGCTGTCGCACCCGATGGGACCGCTGCGGTTATCCGACCTTATCGGCTTGGACACCGTGAAACTGGTCGCGGACAAGATGTTTGAGGAATTCAAGGAGCCGCACTACGGTCCGCCGCCACTGTTGCTGCGCATGGTTGAGGCGGGTCAGCTGGGCAAGAAGTCGGGTCAGGGTTTCTACACGTACTAAAGCCGCGGAACGGCCGCCGCGGCGTGGCTCCGTTGCGGGTCAAGACCCGCGCGGTGTCTAGCAAGACTGGCTGAGTTGAGGCCGTATTACGAAGCGTCGCAACATATTTACGACGTTTCCGATGAGTTTTTCCTAGTGTCGCTTGATCTGTTCGCTCTGGTTGAGCCGTGGTTATGCGAGCCCAGGGACTGAATGAGTGGACGATCACAGCTTTTCGAACCCTCTTGGGCTGATGTTACCGAGGCCGGGGGGCCGCGTTGGGAAGTTGTCGGCGTCGTGGGCCATCCCAGCGGCGAGTTCCGGGGTGGTTGGCCATTTGGCCGGCGTTGAGGAGTCCGACGTGCGTCCAGGCCCACAAAGACTCCGTCACGACGTAGTCGTCACAGTCACCGATGATGCCTCATGACGGAAAACAGTCTCCAACGCCGGACGTTCTCCCCGAAGCTCCACGACGCGAAATGGGTACTGTGACCGGAGTGCAGAATCGTTGCGCCACTGCGTTTTCGGTGTGCGACCGCATGTTGACCGTGCTGTTGGCCAACATGGAATCGGGGCGTGGTGGAAAATGTGCGGGCCACGTTCATCGGTGAAAAGCGCCCCGGGGTTCGGTCAATCTGCTCGCAACCGCACTAAAATCTCCCTGTGGACGCGGCCCAGGACCTGCCTAAGGCGCTCGGGCAGATGATTCGCCAGCAGCGCGAACTGGCCGCGCTGCCGATGCGCCAGTTTGCAGCCATGGTCGGGATCTCCAATCCCTATCTGTCTCAAATTGAGCATGGCGTGCGCGTGCCGAGCGAGCAGGTGCTCAAAGCCATGGCCGAGGCACTGTCGGTACCTGAGGCCGAACTGGGCGTTGACCCCCGGGAACACGACGACGCCGGGGACTCGGCGGTCGCCACTTCGGCGGCGATGCTGGCTGCGATCAAGACCGACCCCAGCCTGACCGTCAAACAGCGGCGGGCCCTCACCGAGGTGTACCTGGCGATGGTCGAGGCGACCGCCACCAAACGCGCGTCGAACACTTCTAGTTAGCCGGTGCTGAGGGCGCGCAATAGCGGGTTTGTCGCATCCGTGCGCGCGCAATAGACCGTAACCCTTCAGCGCCGCGCGGCGGGTGTTTGCCCAACCAACCGGTTACCAACCTTGTGGTGCCACTGTCACACCCCGTCGTGTCTGCCGGCCCGGCGGTGATGAGCAGATTGGAGGCCGGAAAACGCCATGTCATACGCACCGGCTCGAACCGAAGGCAGCGTTGACAATTTCAGCGGCGGCGATTGGGTCGCGCGGGTGAACGGCGCTTACTTCGACCATCCTTGGCGATGACGGCGCCGACGGCGGTCGTCAGCTACGTCGGCGGCCGGTTGAGGGGTCCGCTGGCGATGGTTGGCGGCTTTGCCCGGATGTGCTCGCTGACCGGTAAAGCACTGTTCCGCTGGCCACTGGAATGGCAGGAGCTGGTCACGCAGTGCTGGTTCCTGCTGCGCGTGACGATGGTGCCGACCATGATGGCCGCGATACCGCTGACCGTGCTGCTGACTTTTACGTTGAACGTCTTGCTGGCCGAGTTCGGCGCGGCAGATATTTCGGGTGCGGGCGCGGCGCTGGGCGCTGTGACCCAACTGGGTCCGCTGACCACGGTGTTGGTGGTCGCCGGCACCGGTTCCACCACCATCTGCGCCGAATTGGGCGCGCGCACCATCCGGGAGGAGATCGACGCCCTAGAGGCGATGGGTGTTGACCCTATCCCCCGGTTGGTGTTGCCCCGGGTGCTTGCGGCGACCTTTGTCGCTACCCTGCTCAACAGCTTGGTCATCGTCGTCGGCCTGGTCGGCAGTTTCGTCTTCAGCGTCTATCTCCAGCACGTTTCGGGCGGTGCCTTCCTGTCCACCTTGACTCTGGTCACTGGCCTGCCTGAGGTGGTCATCGCGACGGTCAAGGCTGTGTCGTTTGGACTGATCGCGGGCCTGGTTGGCTGTTACCGGGGGCTGACGGTGTCGGGCGGACCCAAGGGCGTGGGTACCGCCGTCAACGAAACCGTCGTGTTGTGCGTGATCGCGCTGTTCGCGGTCAATGTGATCCTGACCGCCATAGGTGTGCGGTTCGGGTCGGGGCGCTGACATGTCGTCGACCGCCGCCGTCGTGCGCACCCGCTTCCCGAGGACGGTCCGCAACGTCGAGCGCTACGGCGGTGGCCCGGGTCGGGCGCTGGACGCTTTTGGCCGGATGGTCTTGTTCACGGTGTCATGCATCGGCGCGATCGGGCTCACGCTGCGCCGCTACCGCGCGGAGACGCTGCGGCTTGTCGCTCAGATCGGGATGGGTACCGGAGCGATGGCGGTGGTGGGCGGCACGGTCGCGATCGTCGCTTTTGTGACATTGTCGGGGGCTTCGCTGGTCGCCATCCAGGGGTTCGCTTCGCTGGGCAATATCGGAGTGGGGGTATTCACCGGGTTTTTCGCTGCGCTGGTCAACGTGCGCATTGCGGCGCCGGTGGTCTTGGGCATCGCACTGGCGGCCACCGTCGGCGCCGGCGCTACCGCCGAGCTGGGTGCCATGCGCATCAGCGAGGAGATCGACGCGCTGGACGTCATGGGGGTCAGGTCGATCGCGTTTTTGGCGTCGACGAGGATCGTGGCCGCGGGTGTGGTGATCGTGCCGCTCTACGGGATGGCGATGGTGATGGCGTTCCTGTCGCCGCAACTGGTCACCACGGTGCTCTACGGGCAGTCCAGCGGCACCTACAACCACTACTTCCGGACGTTTCTGCGACTCGACGACGTGTTCTGGTCGTTCGTTCAGGCCGTCGTCATCGCGGTGATCGTGATGATCACTCACTGCTATTACGGCTACACCGCCAGCGGGGGGCCGGCCGGCGTCGGTGAGGCCGTTGGCCGGTCTATGCGCTTTTCGCTGGCCGCGGTGGTGGTCGTGGCCATGGCTGCGTCGTTAGCGCTCTACGGCGTCGACCCTAACTTCAACCTCACGGTGTAGCGGCCATGACGACGCCGACCACGCAGAACACTCGCAACCCACCGTATAAGAGAGCGGGCGCGGTGGGACTGGCGGTGATAGCGCTCGTCGGTGTGCTGGTTTATGTGCAGTTTCGGGGAGGTTTCATGCCGAAGGGGTCGGTGACGCTGGTCGCCGACCGGGCGGGTTTGCTGATTGGTCCGGGTTCGAAGGTGACCTTCAACGGGGTCGGAATCGGCCAGGTGGCCAGCATCAGCGAGATCGAGCGCGACGGCAGGCCTGGCGCGAAGTTCACCTTGGACGTGGACAGGGAGTATCTGCCGCTGATTCCGGTTAACGTGGTCGCCTCGATCAGGTCGACTACGGTGTTCGGCGGCAAATACGTGGCCCTATCCTCGCCGAAGCATGCGGGGGCGCCGATCAGCGATGCCGATGTGATCGACGCGAGGTCGGTCACGACCGAGATCCACACGGTGTTCCAGACGCTGACGTCGCTTGCGGAGACGGTGGATCCGATCAAGCTCAATTTGACGCTGACCGGGGCCGCGGATGCTTTGTCGGGGCTGGGGGGCAAGTTCGGCGCGTCGCTGGTCAACGGCAACAAATTTCTCGACAACCTCAATCCGCGGATGGACCAGCTCCACCACGACGTCGGGCAGCTGGCCCGTGTGGCTGACGTACTGGCCGACGCGTCGCCGGACCTGTGGAATTTCTTGACCAACCTGACAACCACGGCGCAGACGCTCAATAAGCAGCAAAAAGACTTGGATGCGACGCTGCTGGCGGCCATCGGATTTGCCAACACCGGCGCTGACGTGCTGGAGGCCAGCCGATCGCATCTGGTGCAGACGCTGGCTGAGCTGGTGCCGACGACGGACCTGCTCGACACCTACAGTCCCGAGCTGTTCTGCACCATCCGCAACGCCGCGCAGGTGGAACAAACGGTGGCCAACGCGGAGGGCAGCGGGAACCGCTACTCGCTGCGCGTCCACACCGAGCTTCTTGGGGGCGCCAACCCCTACGTCTACCCCGACAACTTGCCCAGGGTCAACGCCAGGGGCGGTCCCGGCGGTGCGCCGGGCTGCTGGCAGAAAATCACCCGAAACCTGTGGCCGGCGCCGAGTTTGGTGATCGACAACGGCGCCAGCCTCGCCCCCTACAACTTTTTCGGTATCGGAACACCCTGGGCAACTGAGTATGTGTGGGGACGCCAGATGGGGGAGAACACGATCAACCCATGAAAATCACCGCCCCCGCCGTCAAGCTGGCGGCCTTCTCGCTGGTCCTGTTGGTTTTCACCGCGATCACCATCGTGATCTTCGGCCAGATCCGCTTTGAGAACACCGTCGAGTATTCGGCGGACTTCTCCTCTGGCAGCGGTTTGCGCCCGGGCCAGTTTGTCCGCGCCTCTGGGGTTGAGGTCGGCAAGGTCAAAAATCTGCGGCTTGTCGACGACGGCCGACGTGTGCGGGTGAATTTCACCGTCGACCGGTCGCTGCCGCTGTTTCAATCGGCGACCGCGCAGATCCGCTATGCCAATCTGATCGGCGAGCGCTACCTGGAAGTCAAGCGAGGCCAGGGCGAGGGCGCCGACCGTGTGCTGGCGCCGGGTGGGCTGATCCCGCTGGCACGCACCCAGCCGGCCCTCGATCTCGATGCGCTGATCGGGGGTTTTCGGCCGGTGTTTCGTGCGCTGGCCCCGGACAAGGTCAACACCATCGCCTCGGCGATCATCACGGTGTTTCAGGGGCAGGGCGGCACCATCGACGACATCCTCGACCACACCGCGCACCTGACCTCGGCACTGGCCGACCGGGATGAGGCGATCGGCGAAGTGGTGAAAAACCTGAGCACGGTGTTGGACAGCATTGTCAATAAGGCGGGGGAGGTCGACTCGACCGTTGTCAACCTCGAGACACTGATCACCGGGCTTTCCGAGCACGCCGATCCGCTGGCCGACAGCGTCGCGAACTTGAGCAGGGCCACCGGGACGCTAGCCGATCTGCTCAGCGACAACCGGCCTTTGCTGCAGCGGAACATCGCCGCCACGCAGGCGGTCTTGCAGCCGCTGGTCGACCAGCGCGGTGAGCTGGACGACTTGCTGCACAAACTGCCGACCGCGCTGACGCTGTTGGGGCGCAGCGCAGGTACCTACGGCGACTTCATCAACCTCTACTTCTGTGACATCACCCTCACGTTGAACGGCCTGCAGCCCGGTGGCCCGGTCCGCAAAGTCCGGTTATTCCAGCAACCGACGGGCAGGTGCACACCGCAGTGAGGGCACTCGAACCGGCAAACCGGGTCAGGATCGGGATTCTGGCCATTACCCTCGCGGTGCTTGCCACCGCGGTGGGCCAAAGCTTCACCAGCGCACCGATGCTGTTCGCCCAGCCGCACTATTACGGCGAGTTCGCCGACTCCGGTGGGCTGCACACGGGGGACAAGGTGCGCATCACCGGCATGGACGCCGGCAGCGTGCAGGAAATCAAGATCGCCACCGGCCACGTGGTGGTTCGTTTCACCATCGGCGCCACCACCATCGGCAACCAGAGCCGGCTGGCGATCCACACCGACACCATCCTGGGCAGAAAGGTGCTCGAGATCGAGCCGCGAGGCGGTGAGCGGCTGCGGCCCAGCGCCACGCTGCCGCTGGGCCAAACCACCACCCCATACCAGATCTATGACGCGTTCCAAGATGCCACCAAGGCCGCCGCCGGCTGGGATACCGACACCGTCAAGCAGTCACTGCACGTGTTATCGCAGACCGTTGATCAAACCTACCCGCACCTGAGCGCCACCCTCGATGGGCTGCAGCGATTCGCCGACACCGTCGGCAAACGCGATGAGCGAGTCAAGCACCTGGTCGGCGAGACCAGCAAGGTGGCCGGGCTGCTCGGTGTCCACGGCGATCAGATCAACCGGCTGTTGGTGAACGCGCAGACGCTGCTGTCCGCGATCAACCAGCGCGCCCAGGCCCTCGACGCCCTGCTGAGCAACGTCAAGGCGGCCGCGACGCAAGTGCAGGGGCTGTTCAACGACAACCCCAACCTGTCGGCGGTGCTCAAGCAGGTGGGCGCGATCAGCGATGTGCTGGTCCGGCGCAAGGACGACCTGGTCAGCACCCTCACAGATCTGGGCAAGTTCGTGGCGTCGTTGTCCGAAATCGTCGCGTCGGGACCCTATATCAAGGCAGCGATAGTCAACCTTTTGCCCTCTCAGGTGCTGCAGCCGTGGGTAGACGCGGCGTTTAAGAAGCGCGGCATCGACCCGGAGAACTTCTGGCGCGGCGCCGGGCTACCGGCGTTTAAGTGGCCCGACCCCAACGGCACCCGGTTGCCGAACGGGGCGCCGCCGCCGGCGCCGCCGGCGTTGGAGGGCACCCCGGATCATCCTGGTCCCGCCGTCCCGCCGGGATCGCCGTGCTCGTATACCCCATCGGCCGACGGGCTGCCGCGACCCGATAATCCGCTGCCTTGCGCGGCGTTGCTGCAAGGCCCGTTCGGCGGTGTCGCCGGGGGTTTCCCGGCGCCGGTCGACGTCGCGACGTCGCCGCCGAATCCCGATGGTTTGCCGCCGACGCCGGGCATCCCGATCGCCGGGCGTCCGGGTGCGCCAGCCCCGAACTTGCCGGGAACACCGGTGCCGCTGCCGCCGAACGCACCACCCGGCGCGCGGACCGAACAGCTGGCACCGGCCGGGCCGACTCCACCACCGTCAACGTTTGCGCCTGGCCTGCCGCCAGGTCCGCCCGCGCCTCCTGGGCCCGGCAACCAGCTGCCGGCACCGTTTATCACCCCGGACGGAACGGGAGGTGGCCAGAATTGAGCACCAGCTTCGACGTTCGCAGGCTGCGGGGTTCGGCTTTTGCCCGCAAGTCGGTCATCGTGGCGGCGCTGGTGGTCGCGCTGGCCGTGACCGGCGAATACGTCGGCGTTCAGCTGTACCGCAAGTTCACCACCATTACGGTGGTCGCGTATTTCGCGCAGGCCAACGCGCTGTATCCGGGTGACGAGGTCGCGATCATGGGCGTGCCGGTGGGTTCGGTCGACAAGGTCGAGCCCGCCGGCGACAAGATGAAGGTGACGTTTCACTACCAGAGCAAGTACGCGGTGCCCGCCAACGCGTCGGCGGTGATTCTCAACCCCACCCTGGTCGCCTCGCGCAACATCCAGTTGGAACCGCCTTACAGCGGTGGTCCGGTGCTGACGGATAACGCGGTGATCCCGATCGAGCGCACCCAGGTGCCGGTGGAGTGGGACGACCTGCGTGACAGCATCGGCAAGACGGTGTCGGCGCTGGGCCCGACACCCGAGCACCCTAAGGGGCCGTTGGGCGATACCCTCGAATCGCTTGCCGATGGGCTGGCCGGCAAGGGCGACGAGATCAACACGTCACTGAACAGCCTGTCGACGGCGCTGACCGCGCTCAACGACAGCCGCGGTGAAACCTTCGCGGTGCTGCGTGGGCTGGCCACATTCCTGACTGCCCTAAAGATCAATGAGCAGCAGCTGGTGTCGCTGAACGGCAATCTGGCGCAGATCACGTCGAGCCTGACTCCCAACGACCACGAGGTCGCCGACGCGGTGGCCCAACTCAACAGCCTGCTGCCGGTGTTACATAAGTTCCTCGGCCAGAACGGGCAGGTGCTGACCAGCGACGTCAACAATCTCTCGGAGGCGACCACCCCGCTGGTGCAACCCGACACCGCGAACGACTTGGAGACGTTCCTGCACGTCTTTCCGACGTTCGCGGGCAACGCCAACAATGTGTATCACGCCAGCCACGGCGATGTGACGCTCATCCCTGCGGTGGTCAACTTCGCCAACCCGCTGAATTTCATCTGCAGCGCGATCCAGGCCGGCAGCCGGCTGGGGTATCAGGATTCCGCGGAAATGTGCGCGCAGTACCTCACGCCGGTGCTTGACGCCATGAAGTTCAACTACCTGCCGTTCGGCCTCATGCCGATCACCACCGCGGAGACGCTGCCCAAGGACGTCGCGTACTCGGAGCCGCGGCTGCAGCCGCCGCCCGGGCATAAGGACACCACCGTGCCCGGAATCTTCTCGCCGGATACACCGTTCTCGCACGGCAACTTCGAGCCGGGCTGGGTAACCGCGCCCGGAATGCAAGGAGTGCGGGTTGCCCCGGCCACCGAGAGGCTGTTGGCGCCGCAGTCGCTGGCCGAGCTGATGGGCGGCCCGGACGCCCCGCTTCCCGCGGCGGGGCAGAACATGGCCGGCCCGCCTGACGCCTACAACGAGTCCAGCCCACTGCCGCCACCCTGGTATCCACAGCCCGGGCCGCCGCCGCTTCCGGGGCCGGACGTGATCCCGGGCCCGGTCGCGTCGACGCCTGCACCGGCGACGTCGCCGTTGCCCGCCGAGGCGCCCCCCGGGGGGGGCCAGTGAGCGCGCGGGGCGCGCGGAGCCGGTTGCGCCGGGCCCGCGCGGGCGCCGCGCGGGCGCTGCGGCGTGAGGCCTGGCGGCGGGTGGCCGTGCTGACGCTGGCGCTGTGGCTGAGCTCGTGCGCACAGTGGCGCGGCATCGCGAACGTGGCGATCCCGGGAGGCCCGGGCACCGGGCCCGGCTCCTACACCGTCTACGTCCAGATGCCCGACACCCTGGGGCTGACCCCCAACAGCAAGGTGATGGTCGCCGACGTGAACGTCGGCCAGGTGCGCGAGATCCGCGTACGAAACTGGATCGCCACCTTGACGGTCGATTTGCAGCAGAGCGTGCGGCTGCCGCGCAACGCTACCGCGAAGATCGGCCAAACCAGCTTGCTGGGCACCCAGCATGTGGAACTGGCCGCCCCGCCGGTCAACCCGTCTCCGCAGCCGCTGGCCAACGGCGACACCATCGACCTGAAGAACTCCTCGGCGTTTCCCACCACCGAGCAGACCCTGGCGAGCATCGCATTGCTGCTGCGCGGCGGCGGCGTCGCGAACCTGGAGGTGATACAAAACGAGGTTTACAACATCGTCAACGGGCGAGCCGACCAGATCCGCGGGCTGCTGGGCAAGCTGGACACCTTCACAACCAAGCTCGATGAGCAGATCGATGACATCACCCATGCGATCGACTCGGCCGACCGGCTGCTGGCGATGGCCGCCGCGCACAACGACACCCTGAACCGGGCGCTGACCGAATTGCCCCCTTTGGTCAAGTACCTGTCGGACTCCCGCGGTCGCGTCACCGACGCAGTGGAGTCGCTGGGCCGGTTCAGTGACGTAACGCAACGCACGCTCGGGCCATCACGGACGAGCCTGCACCGGGATCTGGTGTCCTTGCAGCGGCCGCTGGGTCAGCTGGTCTTGGCTTCGCCGTATCTCCTCCAAGCATTGAAGGTGGCCCTGACCGCGCCGTTTGACATCGACGCTATCCCGAAGACGTTCCGGGGCGACTACATAAATATCTCGCTGGATGTCGATGCCACGCTCAGCGCCCTCGACAACGGATTGTTGACCGGAACCGGCGTCTCGGGAATGCTGCGCGCGCTCGAGCAGTCCTGGGGCCGCGATCCGGCCACCATGATCCCAGACGTGCGGTTCACGCCGAACCCCAACAATGCGCCCGGGGGGCCGCTGGTGGAACGAGGCCAGTAAGACATGATCACCCGATTCGTCCGATATCAGCTGGTCCTGTTCGCCATCTTGACGGTGATCACGGCGGTGGTCCTGGGCGGCTATTACCTGCGCCTGCCGGCGGTGGTCGGGATCGGGCAGTACACCTTGAAAGCGGATCTGCCGGCGTCTGGCGGCCTGTATCGCACCGCGAATGTGACCTACCGCGGCGCGACGATCGGCAAGGTCACCTCCGTGCAGCCGACAAGGGCCGGCGTCAAGGTGACGATGAGCATCGACGATCGGTACAAGATCCCGGTCGACGCGGCGGCGGATGTGCATTCGGTGTCGGCGGTCGGGGAGCAGTATCTGGATTTGGTGTCGACAGGCAATCCCGGCAAGTTCTTTTTGCCAGGCCAAACCATCACCAAGGGCACGCTGCCCGAGGACATCGGGACGGCTTTGGATGCCCTGGACCGCAGCTTGGCGGCGTTGCCGAAAGATAAGATCGCCTCGCTGCTCGACGAAACGGCGCGGGCGGTGGGCGGCCTGGGCCCGGCGTTGCACCGGCTGGTCGATTCCACCCAGGCGCTTGCCGGCGACTTCGCGACCAACACCTCCGACGTCGATGACATCGTCGCCCACGCCGGGCCGCTGTTGGACAGCCAGGTCAGCTCCAGCGACGAGCTCAGGCGTTGGGTGCACAATCTGAACATCGTGGCCGCGCAGACGGCTCAAGAAGATCCGCAGCTGAAGAATGTGCTGTCCAATGCGCCGCCCACGCTCGATGCCGCCACCGATGTGCTGGGCGGCGTGCGTGAGTCGCTGCCGCAGGTGTTGGCAAATCTTGAGGTGGTGACCGGCCTGCTGCTGCGCTACCACAAGGGCGTCGAGCAGGTGCTGGTGCTGCTGCCACAGGTGAGTTCGATCGCCCAGGCCGCGACGCTGGGATTTCCGGGCGAGGCCAATATCGACCTGGGGCTGGCGATTAACCAGCCGCCGCCCTGTCTGACCGGTTTCGTGCCGGCGTCGCAGTGGCGGTCCCCGGCCGACACCAACATCGCGCCGCTCCCGTCGGGCACGTACTGCAAGATTCCGCAGGATGCCCCGGCCAATGCCGTGCGCGGAGCCCGCAACATTCCGTGCATCGATAATGCCGACAAGCGCGCCGCCACACCGCAGGAGTGCCGCAGCAACAAGCCGTATGTTCCCGAGGGCACCAACCCGTGGTACGGCGACCCGGATCAGATTCTGACCTGCCCGGCACCGGCGGCGCGTTGTGATCAGCCGGTCAAGCCGGGACTGGAGATCCCAGCCCCGTCGCTGGACACGGGGTTGAATCCGGCGCCGGCTGATCGCGTACCAGCCACGCCCCCGCCGGTCAGCGATCCGTTATCGCGGCCGGGATCGGGCACCGTGATGTGCAACGGGCAGCAGCCCAACCCGTGTGTCTACACGCCGGCTGGGCCGCCCGGCGCAAACCTGGACACCCAAAGCGGCGAGATCACCGGACCTGACGGGGTGCGGTACTCCGTGCGGGGCTCGAGCGACACAGGAGACGACGGATGGCAGAGAATGCTGGGGCCAACGGGCTGAGCCCGCCCGGGGCCGCAGGCTCGTCGGGGATGATCGCGGTCCTCGACTCGACTGGGCCCAGGACCGTCGCCGATGATCCCGGCAGCGGGGCAACCCCGCCGGGCCGTGAGGCCAACGTCGACGACGCCTCCACGGCGGTCGATGTCGCTGCTGTGGTCACGGGCCTCGAGGATGGCGCAGCGGACGCACCCGCACCCGCCGACGCCGCGCAGGCAGCGGTGGCCGGCGCCGAGCGCGCCGCGTCGCGCCTGAGCGCAAGATGGCTGGGGGCGATCGCGGTGGCGCTGGTGGTGCTGGCGGGCGGCACCGGGGTGAGTGGCTATTTAGTGCTGCGCGCCCATCGGGACGCCCAGGCCATCGCCCGCGCCAACGCTGCGGCCGTCGAGGCCGCTAAGGGTTGTGTTGCGGCAACTCAGCCGACCGACGCGGCGGCGCTGCCCGCCAGCCAGCAGAAGCTCAGCGAGTGCTCCACCCGCGCTTTCGGCGCCCAGATCGCATGGTATGGCGCCGTTTTGGCCGAGGCATATCAGGCGGTGAACGTCCGTGTCCAGGTGCCGGACATGCAGGGGGCGGTCGAACGCGACAACGACGACGCTTCGATTGTTGTGTTGCTGGCATTCCGCACCAAAGTTTCACAAGTGGGGATGGCCGAGCGGGAAAACGGCTACCGGCTGAGGGTGAAGATGGTGCCCGAAGACGGGCAATTCAAGGTCGCCGAGCTCGACCAGGTGGTGAAGTGACGGTGACGGCCGCTGACACACAGGCCACCAGGGCGAGCGAAGAGGCGGACCCGGCTGTCCCGGCGCGGTGGGCGACACGCGCGGGGGCGCTGGCGCTGGACATCCTGCCCGCCGTCGCGCTGCTGGTCATAACGGTGCTGGTCTCGCTGTCAGTGCCGCAGCGCAGCACGTGGTGGTGGGCCTGCGTTTGCACCGGCGCGGTCATCATCTTGTTGACGGCGTTCAACCGGCTGGTGCTGCCGGTTGTTAGCGGGCAAAGCCTCGGGCGGGCTGTTTTGGGCGCCACGGTGGTGCGCCCCAACGGGGACGCTGTCGGGCCGTGGTGGCTGCTGCTGCGCGACCTGGCGCATCTGCTGGACACTGCCGCGGTCCTTTTGGGTTGGCTGTGGCCGTTATGGGACTCGCGTGGACGCACCTTCGCCGACATGCTGCTGGCCACTGAGTCGCGCCTGGTTGCGGCGCCGCGGTCGGATCGCAACCTGCGGCGCTTGGCCGCGGTGCTGGTGCTGACCGCCGCGACGCTGTGCGCAGGCGGCGCCGCGATCAGCTATTGCGTTGTGCGCCAACATGACCGGCGGGTCACAGATGCCCGCGCGGAGATCTCGACGCAGGGGCCGCACATGGTCGAACAACTACTCAGCTACCACCCTGAGACCATCCAGGGCGACTTCGACCATGCCCGAGCGCTGGTGACGGACAAATACGGCGCGCAACTGTCCGCCCAGCAGCAGGCGGTGCAGAAGGCAGTTCCGGTGCGCAACGAGTACTGGGTGACCAACAGTTCGGTGCTCGCCGCGACCGCAAATCGCGCGACGATGCTGATGTTCTTGCAGGGCGAGCGGGGGGCGCCGCCCGATCAGCGTTACCTCACCGCATCGGTGCGGGTGAGCTTTGTCAAGCCGGGGGCGTCGGGATGGCGTGTCGACGATCTTGCCATCGTGACCCAACCGCAAGCGGTCGAGGCCAAACCGTGAGTCCACGGCGCAGATTCGAACCGGGTGGGGGACACCTGTTTAGCGCATCGCCGCGGCCGCGGCGATGGGGACTGCCACTGGCCGCGGTGCTGGCGGCGGCGGTGGCGGCGGCGGCGATAACAGTGTGCACGATGGTGCTGACTGCGCATCACACGCTGTCGCGGACCAGGATCAACGATGCCGCGGCGCTCGGCTACGTGCATTCCTTCATGACGGAATTCACCTCACCGGATCCTTTCCACGCCAACGATTATTCGGATCACATATTGGCTCAGGCGACCGGCGAATTCGCGCAGCTGTATCGCGGCAACCAGAACGAGGTCCTAGTCCAGGTGGCGAGGAGCGAACCGACCACGGGCACCGTCCTGGATGCCGGCGTCGAGAGATGGAATGACGACGGCAGCGTCGACGTGCTCGTGGTGACTAGGTTCACGTCGAAATCTTCCGACGGCAAATTGCGGGTGGAAAGAGAGAACCGATGGGTGGTAACGGCCAAGCAAGAAGGGGACCAGTGGAAGATCAGCAGTTTGATCCCGATGATATGACCGGCCAAAGTACCGACGGTGATGCTGCCGCTCACGCGGCCACCGGCAGCGTCGGGGCCCAGCCGACCGAATCCCGCTGTGCCCAGACATATTGCGCCGAAACGGGGACCGCCGTGCACCGCAGCGCCAGCACACGCCGGCCCGTAGTAGCAGCCGCCGGTGCGGCCGCTGTGGTCGCGGTGGCCCGCGTCCTGCCTGAGGTGCTGCGGCAGGGGCAGGTATCCGAGTCGGTGGGAGGCGCATATGGGACGTAGAACGGTTCCGCTCGCATGGGCCGGCGTGACTGCGGTCGGACTGGTTGTGGTCATCCTGGTGGTGTCGTGGCAGCTGTTCCCTCGGCTAACGGCCGCACAGACTCTGGTCGACGACCTGAACCCGGCGTTTACGGTCGATCGGGTGGGGGGCGACCGTGCGGGCATCGAGATGGTCTCGGCCGCGACGAACACCGTGGACCCGATGATGCATTGGGACGGCGTGGCTGCTGAGATACCCAAGCTGACTGAGTTCATCGCTGAGCAGACGAGACGTTCCAATGACGACGTCGAGGCGTTGCTGGGAAAGGATTACCCGCATATCACTGCGTTCCTGACCTCGACCCCGCTTGTCGAGATCAGCGCCGAACTGCCCAAGCTGGTCCATTATCTGGGCACCGTCTTAGTCATGACGCCGGATGAGGTGGACCAGATGCTGCGGACCGACTACCCGAAGCTCCACCAGGCGATCGTCAATCTGCCGAAGCTGACGGCGGGCTGGGACGCCGCGCCGGGCACCGAGAAATTGACCCGATTCGACGGTCGGACCGTGCGTACAATGCCGCAGTTGAGCGCCTATCTCAGCCAGGAGGTGGTCGCCCCGGTCGAGCGCCAGCAAGACAATTTCCGCCCGTTGGGCGCTCGCGGTGGCGTCGGCTTCCTTGCCCCTTTGCTCCTGGTGTTGGGCATCGTGGTGATCATCTTCGGCACCACGATGGTCGTGGCAACCTGGCGAGGAGTGCCGCGCAATCCGCTCAGGTTCGCGTGGGTGGTCGTGCCGGTGGTCGGTGTGGCTGTGGTCGCGCTGGTGTTCGGGGTAAACCTGTTCCCGCGGCTTATCGGCGGACAGAAGTTGCTCAACGACACTCGCCCGGTCTTCGCGTTGGACCGAGTCCAGGGTGATCGCGCCGGGATCGAATTCATCTCGATCTTCGTCAATGCCCTCGGACCGGCGATGCTGCCCGACACCGGCCTGGCCGACGAGTACCCCGCGCTGCTTGATCGCGTCGCGAAGAAGGTGGGTATTCCCACGCAGGACGTGCGCGCCCTGGTGGAATTGGATTTCCCCCATACGGCCAAGCTGATGGACGCGGTGCCGTTCTCCGACGCGAGCGCCGAGGTGCCGAAGCTGGTCGAGTACTTGGCTTCGGCGTCCAACGTGACATCCGCCCAGATGTGGGCCACCCTGCGGGCCGACTTCCCGAACGTCTACCAGACGATCACCAATATGTCGATCGTGACGGGCGGCTGGAAGGCGGTGCCGGGCACGGAGAAGCTGACCCGCTTCGACGGTTCGCCGGCACGCTCTGTTGACCAGGTCAGGGATTACTTCCGCGACGATGTCATCCCCGCGCTGGAACGCCAACAGAAGAACTTCGTCATCGTCGACACAAACTGGCCGCCGCTGAGCGTGTTCGCGCCGTTGCTCACAGCCGTGGGCGTGATGGTGGTCGGCTATGGCTTCCTCCTGGGCGTTCTGACCAGGAGGCAACTGCGAAGACAACGCGATGGGCCGGGCCCGCCCGCGCCCGAACCCGATGCGCCGGCCCCGGTCGGCGCGGACCTATCCGCTGACTGAGGTTATCCATGACTGCGTCGAGCCACGTTGCGCGAGCCGGGCAACTATTTCAGTATCGACCTCTATTACCACCATCGTGTTGACCCCGAGACGCCGATCGAAGAAACGATTGGCGCGTTGGCAGACTCGATCACCGCCGGAAAGATCAGATACATCGGATTGTCGGAAGCCGGCGCAAATACCATTCGAAGGCTTTGTGGACCCGCGATCCCGAACCCGAAGTCTTGCCGTTGTTGCACCTCACGATATGCCAAATTTGGTGTCCAGACGTCCTATTGGCGCGGAACCGACCCCGAAAGGCGACACGAGTGACGGCACCCGAATAGGTGAGGGACCGCCGCTGATCTAAGTGCGACCCTGGGTCATAGGCGTGTGCCGCGCCCATGACCGGCGAAGGTGATAACGATGATGACCGGTGTCTATGTAGCCGCGCCCGAAAAACGCCGGCCAGGTCGGCGGCACGATCAACGCGTCCTGGTGGCATGGCCAACGCCACCATCAATCAGGCGTCTGTGACGCTCGCAGAACAGAAAGCCACCAATAATGTCTTCTCACACCACCTCCAAAATTTTTGTCGTAGGCGGCACCGGAGCTCAAGGCATGCCCATCATCCGTGCCCTGGTCGCCGACAAGAAATACTCCGTTCGATTCCTCAGCCGCAACCCCGCCTCCCGACGAGCCGAGGAACTCCTCGCACTCGACAACGTCTCCATCCTGGAAGGCTCATTCGCCGACGAAGCCATCCTGCGGGAAGGATTCCGCGGTTGTGACGCAGCATTTATCAACATCGACGGGTTCAACACCGGCGAGAAAACCGAGACCTACTGGGCGATCCGCAGTTATGAGATAGCCATCGAACAAGGAATTAAATTCTTTGTGTATGGAAACCTAGACTACGGGTTCAAGAAATCAGGATATGACCCTAGATTCCGCTGCGGCCATTATGACGGCAAGGGACGCATGGGCGAGTGGATCTTGTTTCAGAACCAGGCGAATAGGGACAAGATGGGAGCAGCGCTCCTCACTACGGGTCCATACATCGACATGGTGATCTCTCCCCAGAACATCCTGACACCCACCGTGGAAGACGGCGTTGTTACTTGGAGAGTTCCGCTCGGTAAGGGAGCTGTGCCACATGTGGCTCTTGAGGATTGCGGGTTTTACGTTCGTTGGCTCTTCGATCATCAGGAGCGCGCGGATGGCATGGATCTCGAAGTCGCTGTCGATCATATTGCCTATGCCGATCTTGCTGCGGCGTTTGAGAAGGTCACTGGACATCCAGCACAATACATCGACACGGATTTGGACACGTACTGGAACGCTCCGCGCAACAAGAGAAACGCTGATACGCCTGCCGGGTACAACGCGGACCCCAATGACAAAAGCACTATGAGTTTCCGAGATAACTTCACGGGATGGTGGAATCTTTGGAAGTACGGAATCGTCAAAAGAGATTATTCTTTGCTCGATGAGATTCACCCGAATCGGATTAGGAGTGCTGAACAGTGGTTTAGGCGAGAAGATCAGTTGGGAAGAGAGCTCGGGAAGGGCAGCCTTTGGGAAAGGGTTCAACCGGAGAACCGGCGTAAAAGCTCTCCCATTTTAAAGCTAGCTGAGGACATGAGGACAGGAAAGTTGTAGATCAGATGCACTGGCCTGGCCGGGTCCGTCCGCGCAAACCGCCCAGCAGCGCTGGTAAGTATAAGCGCGAGATCTCGTTCAGCCCAATCGGTTTGGCGTTTCGATTGCCGATCGTGCGCGACAGTGTCCAGCAGTGCTTGGACCGCGGAGCGGGGGAGGGACGGGGGTGCCTCGCGTGCTGACCTCGCCCGGCGTCGCCAGTGAGTTGTGCAACCCCATCAGCACCAGGTGGCGGGGCAGCGACCCCGCCCTGTGACCTGATAAGCGCGATACGTCGACATACCAAGCCTCCTAACCGTTCAGAGGGAACGGGTTATCGGTCGCAAGGCCGGGGTCTGTTCCTTCCGGGCCTGTTCGCTGCTAGTCGACCAGGTTGCGCAGGGTCTCGATCAACTTGATCCGCTCGGCTGGCGTAGCCGCGATGGGCGCCACGTTCAACGTCGTCACTCCCGCCTCGCGGAACGCCGCTAAACGTTCCTTCACGAATTCGCGGGTACCGATCAGGTTCACGTCCCGCACGAGTTCGTCGGGCACGACCTTGGCGGCGCCGTCCTTGTCGCCAGCCAGGTAGAGCTCCTGGATCCGGTCGGCTTGAGGGCCGTAACCATACTTCGTGGCGAGGGCGTGGTAGAAGTTCTTACCCTTGGCGCCCATTCCGCCGATATAGAGGGCGAAATCCGGTTTGACGGATTCCCGCAGCGGCTCGACGTTTTCCCCGATGGCCAGTACCGGGCCGGCGTACACGTCAAGCTCACCCAACTCAGGGTCCCGCTTGGCCCGGCCGGCGGCCACAGCCTGTCCCCACATCTCCGCTGCCCTCTCGGGCAGAAAGAAGATGGGTTGCCAGCCCTCGGCGATCTCGGCCACCAGCTCGACATTCTTGGGCCCCAGCGCGGCCACCAGTATCGGGATACGTTCCCGGACAGGCTGATTGATGAGTTTCAGCGGTTTTCCCAGTCCGGTGCCTTGGTCGGCGGGCAGCGGGATCGTGTAGTGCTTGCCCTGGTATTGCAGGTACTCCCGACGCCACACCTGGCGGCAGATATCGATGACCTCGCGAGTGCGGGCAATCGGGGCGTCGTAGGGCACGCCGTGGAAGCCCTCGATGACCTGTGGGCCAGAGGCGCCTAATCCGAGAGTGAACCGGCCGTCGGAGACGTAGTCGAGACCGGCGGCGGTCATCGCGGTCAGTGTGGGCGTTCGGGTATATAGCTGCAAGATTCCCGAGGCCAACTGAACCCGTTCGGTGCTGGCAGCCAGGTAGCCCAGCGCGCTCACCGCGTCAAACGAATACGCCTCGGGCACAAAGACCACGTCCAACCCGGCGCGTTCCAGGTCGGCCACTTCGGCGGCGAGCTCTTTGAACCCGCCCGCGTAATTGATCCCCAATCCGATCCGCATGTTTGGTACCCCTACGCAGTGGTGAACTGATTGGCGCTAGAGCGCATGCGGGCATATGCGTTGACGCGCTTGTCGCTGCTGATGTCAGTCACTGGATTCTCTCTGAAAATGGAGACACATAAATATGCGTTTGAGCAGATGTTGTTGTCGCTCATGGACGTTCCCCGGGTTCGCGCAGGAACGTGCCGACGACGGGCGCGAGTTCGGCCGCGTTGTGCACGAGATCGATGTGGCCGCCCGAATGCAGGTGCAGCCGCGAGTTTGGCAGCAACGCATTCATGATGCGCGCGTTGACGACTGGGATGATGGGATCATCCGTGCCCGCCACGATCAAGGTATTTTGGCGAACCGCAAGCAGCCAAAAGAGGCTGCTCCAGACCGACCCCGCGAGTAGTTGGTGCCGGTAGCCGATCTTCGATCCCGCGTGCAACTGCTGGGCGAACAGTCGCGCCACGTCGTCACCGCGCGTGCGGACAGTGCCACCATATAGCTCACCGGCGATGGACGCGGCGTAGCCCGCATCCGAGAACCGGCGTGGAGTGAGCATTTTCGCCAGAACCCGTGGATGAGCGGGCACCATCAACGCACCCGTACCCGTCGCGACGAGCACCAGGCGGCGGCATCGACGCGGGTTCTGGAAAGCGAACTGCTGCGCAAGCGCCCCACCCCAGGAGAGCCCGAGCACATCCACCACGCCGATGCCCAGCTTGGAGAGCACCCCGCCCAGCACCCAGGCAAGGTAGGGAAACCCATAGGGCACCACCGAGGTGGGGGACCCCCCGGTTCCCGGAACGTCGAACCGGATTACCGTCAAATCCGGATCCAACCGTTCTACCAGCGGATCGAGCACCTCCAGGCTGGCACCGATGCCGTTACACAGCACCAGCGGCACGCCCGATCCGTGCCGGATGTTCAGCCGGATGCGCTGGCCGCGTGCGGCGACATAGTGTTGCTCACCGATCGGGCTTGCCGGAATCATTGGTGCCTTCAGGCTGCGGATGGGGCGCATGGCCTATTTTTCCATCACGTAGCTGCCGGGCGCCGCGCCGAGTGGCGGGAGGCCCTCCCCGCCAAGGGCTTTCGGAGCGTCGACCTCTGGGCCGCTACGCTCGGCAAGCCAACGCGCGTAATCTGGCCACCAGGAGTCGGGAAACTTCTGCGCGGATTCCAGCCACTGCGCCGGATCGTCGGTGTCCAAAGGACCGGCCCGATACGACGCCCTCGGGTTGCCCGGCGGGTTGACCAGCGCCTGGATATGACCGCTGGTGGACAGCACATAGCGGTTGTCCTTGCTGCCCAGCAGCCCCGCGCTGCGATAGGTCGCCGGCCAGGGACAGATGTGATCTGAGACGCCGCCGATGACGTAGGAATCCGCGGTCACCACTGACAGGTCGACCGGGCTGCCCAGCATCCTCACCGCACCGGGGGTGACCAGCGCATTGTTCACCCCCATCAGCACAAAGTCGCGGTGCAGCGCCGCAGCCATCCGGGTGGTGTCGGCGTTCCAGAACAACACGTCGAACGGGGCGGGCGGGCGGCCCTGCACGTAGTTGTTCACCCAGTACCGCCATACCAGATCGGTGGGCCGCAGCCAGGCGAACATCTCCGCCAGGGCGCGTCCGTCGAGGTAGCCCTTCCTGGCCGAAACGCGGATCGCCGCCTGCGCCGCCCGGTCGCTCATCATCGCCATGGCCGTTCCGGCCCGGGTCTGATCCAGCACGGTGACGAGCAAACTGAGGCCGGCAATTCGATCGGCCTCACCAATCTCGGTCAGATGCGCTGCCGTCATCGCCGCCAGGATCCCGCCCGAGCAGGCGCCCAGCAAGTGGACGCTGTCGGTGCCGGCGATCTCCTGCACCGCATCCATCGCCTCGACGATGGCCGCGCCGTAGGCGTCGAAACCCCAATCACGATGGCGGGCTTGCGGGTTGCGCCAGGACATGGTGAACACCTGCTGACCCTGCGCCACGAAGTACTCGATCATGCTGCGCCCGGGCGCGATGTCGAGGATGTAGAACTTGTTGATCGCTGGCGGCGCGATGAGCAGCGGAACCGTGCGCACCTTCGCGGTCTGCGGTGCGTACTGGATCAGTTCGAACACCGAGGTTCGCAGCACCACCGCTCCTTTGGTGGTGGCCACGGTCTCGCCCACCGCGAACGCGTCGGGCTCGACCATCGCCGGCACTCGGGGCTTCGAGAGCATGTCTCGGGCAAAGGCTCTCGCCCCGCGTAGCGCGCTCAAGCCGCCGGTGTCGATCAACGCCTTCCAGCCCAGCGGGTTCATCAGCGGGCTGTTGCTCGGCGCCAGGAACTCCACCAGATTGTCGACGACGAACCGCATCTTGTCGTTGTCACGCCAGTCCAGATCGGCGTCGGTAAGTAACCCATCGGCGGTTTCGGCGGCCGCGAGGTAGGCCCGCATGATTCGGCGCAGGACCGGGTTATGTTGCCACGCAGGGTCGGTGAAGCGCTTGTCGGCCTTGGCCGGAGCACGTTGCGATCGGCCCACGACAACACTGCCCAGCTCGCGCGCCAGCGTGCCGGCACGGCCGGCCACCGCGCCGGGTTGTTTGGCCAGGTTCGCGCCGAGGCGGGCCCAGGCCGCGTCGGGCATCATCCGGCGGACGAACGGGCGGGTGGCGCTGGTCAGCAGCAGGTCGAGCGGTGTGGCCAGCTCGTCGGCGGTTTTGGTCGTCGTGTCCCGGGAACTTGCCATGGTCATCGCGTGCTTTCGCTTGTCGGAACGGTGATTTCGCGCTTCAGGAGCTTGCCGGTGGACCCCTTGGGCAGGGCATCGACCAGCCAGAGCTGGCGGGGATACTTGTAGGCGGCCACCCGGGCCTTGACGTACTCGCGCAGCTCGTCTGGGTCGGCGCTTTGCCCTTCCTTGAGGGCGACGGCCGCGCCGACCTCTTCGCCCAGCGCGTCGTGCGGGATGCCGATAACGGCGGCCTCGGCCACCGCGGGATGCTCGTAGAGGACCTCCTCGATCTCCCGCGGGTAGACGTTGTAGCCGCCGCGGATGATCAGGTCCTTGGTCCGGTCCACGATGTAGAAGTAGCCGTCCTCATCAACACGTCCCACATCTCCGGTGTTCAACCACCCGTCGGGGGTGATCGCGGCTTTGGTCGCCTCGGGCAGGTTCCAGTAGCCCTTCATGACGTTGTGGCCGCGGATCTGGACCTCGCCGGCCTCCCCCTGGGGAACCTCGGCTCCGTCCAGATCAACCACCCGCATCTGCACCCCTTCGATCGGAGTACCGATCGATCCGACCTTGCGCGGCCGATGGGGATGATTGAACGACGCCACCGGCGAGCTCTCCGACAGCCCATAGCCCTCCAAAATTATGCAGCCGAAAGCGCTTTCGAAATCGGAAAGCAGCTGAACCGGTAGGGCCGCACCACCGGAGACGCAGGTCCGCAAACTCCGGGTCGCTTCCGGCGCGGCCTCCGATGCCACGCTGAGCAACGCCGAATACATCGTCGGCACCCCCGCGAACACCGTGACGCCGTCCCGCTCGATCACCTCAAGAACCTTGCGCGGATCGAACCTAGGAATCAGCGTCAACATGGCACCGGCCCGCACCGCGGAGTTGAGCCCGAGGGTCAAGCCGAAGCTATGAAACAGCGGCAAGCAGCCCATCACCACGTCGTCCGGCCCCGCCTCCATTAGCGTGCGCACGCAAACCTCGGCGTTACGGCGAAGACCACCGTGGGTGAGCATCGCACCCTTGGGCTTGCCGGTGGTGCCCGAAGTGTGCAGGATGACGGCGGTGTCATCGTCATTGCGTTGCACCGGGGCGCCCTGCTCGGCCAGGTCGGCGGTCAGTTTCGCCAGCTCGGCGTCGTCGACGACCCAACACTGAACGCCCGCCTCGACGCAGCGCGACGCGACCTCCTCGGCGGCCGCAGAAGTCGCCAACAGCGCCTTGGCTCCGCTGTCGGACAGGTAATACGCCACCTCGCGGGCCTTCAGCAGCGGGTTCATCGGAACCGCGACGGCGCCGCGATACATGATGCCGTAGAACCCGATCGCGAACGCCGGAGTGTTCGGCAGCATCACACCCACCCGATCACCCGGCTCGATTCCCGCCTTATCAAGCAGGGTCGCAACCCGGGCGGCCGCAGCGTCGAACTCGGCGAAGGTGAACCGCAGATCGTCACACTGCAACGCAACACGGTCGGGGTGGCGGTCTTTCGATGCAACGAGGTTGCCGCCCAGGCCGATCATGATGCGCCCCTTGGGGATGTGATCGCGGTGCTAATTTTCATGGTGACTTGGCCTGCGGGTTCAGCGCCTGCGCCTCGGCGTTCAGTTGCGCCCAGGTCAGGTGGCGCGCCTGTCGCTGTGACCCCGCGCCCTGCTGGACATCGATCATTGCGACCGCATCGGCGGGACGGCCGGCGAACAGGTGCGCCACGTAGCTCGGCGCTCGAGTTCGTCGGGGGTCACCAGCACCGGCCCGATCGGACCGAAGGTCCGGTAGGACTTACCCAACAAGAACTGCGGCACCAGCCAGCCAACTGAACGATCCGTTCCGAGATATCTTGTCCGACAGTCAATCCGGCAACGTGACCCACCGCCAAGCCAGCTTCAACGCACCCAGCGCGTCATCCGACACGGTCGGGAAATCGGGGTTTGGCCTTTGATGAGTTGGGTTGGCCTGAACCGTCGTCAATTTCAACACCCTTTCTCTCATCAGCCCGGGCGCGTTATGCCGTTCTGGGCAGAGTTCCGTAGCAGGACCGTAATCAGAGCGGGTTGGCAAACGGTAGGTGACAAGGTGACACAGTAACGGCGACCCCTTTCCGGGTTTCCGGCGCGATAACCAGCGTCCGTGCGCGCGTCGTTGGGCCTTGTCCTGGTCCGTCACCGCCCGCCTCGTTGAGAGCATCTCGTTTGCGGCGGCCCGGCCAATCGCCGCCGACAACCTACCGACGACCAACGTTAAACAACTAGCTTCTCAATCGTGGATCGTCGTGAAGACCTTCGCATCCAACCATGTCCGCGAGCGTGGTGAAGCGCGACTGATTGGGATCCCGCGTCCACCGACGAAGCCTGCCGAAGTCAAGCAAAAAATCCACCGCGGTGGACCAATATTTCGGCCGAACACAGCCATCGCGCCCGGCTCTGGCGGGCGAACGGTGGCGATCTAGATCAAGGAGGGCCAACCGAAATGGCTGAGACAACCAGCAAACGAGTAGCCGACTTTCTCTCACGCGAGGTTCCCCTATTCATCGGCGGGCAACATCGCAAATCCCTGTCGGGCAAGACCTTCGAAACGCCGAATCCAGCGACCGGAAAGACACTGGCGACCGTCGCGGAGGGCGATGCTGCCGACATCGATGAAGCGGTGCGCGCGGCACGCGCCGCTTACGATGGCGCGTGGAGAGACTTGACGCCCTCGAGCCGAGGCAAGATTCTGTGGAAGATCGGCGATCTCATCGAGGAGCACGCCGAAGAGCTTGCCGAGCTGGAGTCCCTCGACAACGGAAAACCGAAGCTGCAGGCACAGTTCGCGGACGTTGCCGTGGCTGCCGAACTGTTCCACTACATGGCAGGATGGACGACGAAACTCGAAGGCGACACCATGAGTTTGTCGACACCGTACGCTCCCGGTGCTCAGTTCCACGCCTACACGCTCCGCGAGCCGCTGGGAGTTGTCGGCCAGATCATCCCGTGGAACTTCCCGCTGATGATGGCTTCATGGAAGCTGGCACCGGCGTTGGCATGCGGAAACACTTTGGTGTTGAAGCCCGCCGAACAGACTCCACTGTCGGTGATCTTTCTCGCTGATCTGCTGACTGAGGCAGGGCTGCCCGACGGGGTGGTCAACATCGTCAACGGCTACGGCGAAACCGCAGGAGCGGCGTTGGCCGCACACGACGACGTCGACAAGATCGCCTTCACTGGCTCGACGCAAGTCGGCAAGCTCGTACTTCGCGCCGCAGAAGGAAACTTGAAGAAGGTCACTCTCGAGCTCGGCGGTAAGGGCCCGAACGTGGTGTTCGACGACGCTGACCTCGAGGCGGCAGTTGCTGGAGCAGCGGACGCGATCTTCTTCAACCAGGGCCAGGTGTGCTGCGCCGGCTCGAGGCTGTACGTACAGAGCGGCATCTACGACGACCTCGTCGCGGGAGTCACAGAGGCCGCCCGGAACATTAAGGTCGGTGACGGTCGGCTTCCCGATACGCAGATGGGCCCACTCGTATCTTCCGAACAGGTCGAGCGCGTATCGGGCTACGTGCAGCAGGGACTGGCCGACGGCGCAATCGCAACGGCGGGCGCCTCACCGGTCTCGAGGCCAGGGTTCTTCTATCCGGCGACCGTCCTGACGAACACGCGACCCGCGATGTCCGTCGTTACGGACGAGATCTTTGGCCCCGTGCTGGTCGCTGACCGCTTCGACGACGCCAACGAAGCCGCATCTGTCGCAAATGATTCCATCTACGGCCTGTCGGCAGGTATCTGGACCAAGGACGTATCCAAGGCCCACACCTTCGCGACGAAGATCCAGGCCGGCACCGTCTGGGTCAACTGCTTCAACATTCTCGACGCTTCGCTTCCCTTCGGTGGATACAAGCAGTCCGGATGGGGGCGCGAGGGGGGCCACGAGGTTCTCAACGCATACACGCAGACGAAGTCCGTTGTGATGATGCTCTGACGACCCCGACCAGCACGAGCCAGTATGGGAGCGAGAAGGTGGCTGGACCCCGGACGGTTCCACGCGAGACGATTGGTCACCCCTTCGCGTGTCACCCATCGCCGAACGAACTCACCCGTTGGGTTGGGTGTTGTTGCCCACCAACCCGCTTACCTGAGCCCAACCGCGACTCGAGCGAAAACGCGGCGAGAACCGATCACCCTGCCAACATGACCTCCGATGTGATTACCCCCCGGCCCCCGACCCCTTAGGAGCCCAATCATGCCATCCACCAACACGAACCACTACCCTGTACGCTTCAGCGACGGCGAAGAAGATGCGAATGGCGTCGCCAGCATCGTCGGGACCCTCCTCGAGGAGAATCTCAAAAGTTTCCCGTCGCGAACGAAGACCGCCCGGAAGATCCCGCGGCCCGTCGCGATCTGCAGTAAAGACACCGACAGCGCGTGCACCATCAGCTTCGGCAGCGACGGCGCGGTCGTCTCCAACGACGTCGTTGGCCGTCCGAGCGTCACCGTCATCGCGACCACCGCCCAGATCCTCGATGTTTCGCAGCTGCCAATGAAGGCCGGTGGGCTGGTCCCAGTGGGATTCTTCACGAAGCGCGGAATATCTGTCATCACCGCGATTCTTACCCGCAAGCTCGTCGTCAAAGGTCTGCTCACCCATACAGTGACCCTGCTGCGCACCATCGCGCTGATCTCGGTCGCCGAATAGCTCTGGTGTTCTATCTGGATTGCCCCGGCCCGGGGAACGGAGCGCGCCGTCTTTCCTCACAGTGACGTTTGTGGCACCGGGCCCGGATGGCCGCCTCCGGCAGGCCGTCGAATTAGGAGCGCTTTCGGTGAGCCGTCATTTAAGCGGCGCCGAGCGAGCGAATGAAAGGATGGCGTCGGCGACTGCCGCAGCGGCGGTTAGAGGCGGTGTGTGTCCGTTGCCTGCAATGGGCACGAGGTATGCATTCGGCAAGGCGCGCGCGAGTTCTTCTCCGAGGCTGATGGGGATTGGTTGATCCTGCTCACCATGGACGACTACTGCCTTTGTCGAGATGGCGCCAATGCTGTCGGTGATGTCATCAGCTCCCATGAGTACTCCCACTGCTCGGGCGAGCCGTGCAGGCGGCTGGTTCAACATCCGTTCTTTCCATACCTGTTCGACATCGTCGTCTCCGATGGCCATCTGCAGCAATCTGATCGCGGTGGCTTCCACGTCACCAGTCGCGAATGCGTCTCGCGCTGCTGCCATCCGAAGTAGAGATTGCCCGCTGAACGCATGCGACATTGTGTCGACGAGAACCAGTCCGGCGACACGATCTGGTGCCAATAGTTCTGCGCGGAGTGCGGTGAAGCCACCTTGGGAGTGACCGACAAGAATCGCCTGCGATACCTGGGTCCAGTCGAGGATGGCGAGCGCGTCGCGGGCTGCCTCCCAGTAGGTGAAGGGCAGCCCGTCGTCTTCACTGCTGCCGTGCAGTCGCATATCCCATGCGATGCAACGGAAGTCATCTCGCAGCAGGTCGATCACGCTGCTCCACATTGAGTTGTCCATTTGGTTTCCGTGGGCAAACAGCAACACTGCACCTTGACCTCCGGTGTCGGTGACGTGTAACCGCTGCCCATTGATCTCGACCATTTCGTCACGCATCGTCTGTGATCCTTCGTGTGACCCATGGAACGGCGGGCACCGCGATTGGCGAATCGCAGACTTTAGTCTCGTTGTTTGCCGTCATGGCATCGATCGTTGCCACACTGGCCAGTGCGCGCCACTGTCAATAAGTCATTGTTCGCTATAATCACGCCAAGCGGTCGCATCACGTCGCGGTGCAGATGCTGTCCGGGTTCTCAGGCGAGCCCCGAAGTCCAGCTTCAGCGGTGATGGAAATGCCGCCGCCGGTCTAGGCGCCTGATTCGGTGCGGGCAAAAGCATCGATCTCTGAACACGCCATTGGCGTGAATATATTGAACAATGACTTATAGACAGTGGCAAGACGTGCCTACGCGAGTGAACATCGAACTATGACAACGACCAACCGCGACACCTTGCTCGCAACGCCGGACGTGCCGTGGGCCTCAGAAGCAATAGAATTGGTGTTCACCCAAGAGAGCCGCTCCGTGGCTAATCACAGTGCTCGAAGCTGGATCTTCGCCCGTATGCTCCGCGATCACCTGAACTTGACCAACGAGGTCAATGAGACCCTGCTCTTTGCCGCGACACTGCTGCACGACATCGGTTTGCGCCGCGACGTGCGCGATCCTGTTCGCTTCGAAATCGACGGAGCAGATCGTGCCGCTGAATTTCTTACCGCTCAAGGCCTGGGCGCCGCCGAGGTCGACAAGGTATGGGAGGCCATCGCGCTTCATACCTCACCCGGAATTCCCGAACGTCGCGGGCCGCTGACCTTCCTGACTCGCGCGGGCGCCGGGATGGACTTCGGCAAGTTCACCGAGTGCATTAGTGACGACCAGGCCGCGGCCGTCCACGAGGACTACCCGCGGTTGGCATTCGCACGCAGCATCGTCGACGACATCGTCGAACAGATCCGGGCCACCCCCGAGCGCGGACCGATGTTCTCCATCGGACACACCCTTGTCAGCGAGCGCTCGACACCGCCATACGTCTCGCAGCTGGAACGCGAGACCTCCGCATCACGTTGGGGCGAATAACGATGGCCTGCGCAGACAGCCATACCAACTATCTCCAACAGGGACGTAACCGAGTCCGCAGCAGCATCGCACCTAAACAGCCACGCTGCGACAGCCACGCCGAGACCGTAAACACACAAAGGCGCCACATCGCATGACCCCCGTCGCCGAACTCTCCGCCAGCGCCGTCGAATTTCTGTCCGCAGGCACCCGGACCGGAATGCTCGGATTTATCGCCCAAGACGGCCGGCCCCTCGTCGCCCCGGTCTGGTTCGTCGTCGATAAGGGTGATCTTGTCCTCAACACCGCCAAAGGTTCTGCGAAAGGTCAAGCGCTGATGAGGGATCCACGTGTCGTACTGTGCGTCGACGACCCCCACCCGCCGTATGGCTTCGTTCAAGTGCAGGGCACCAGCACCCTGTCCGAAAACCCGGACGAACTGCTCGACATCGCAACGCGTACCGGCGCCCGCTACATAGGTCCCGACCGTGCCGAAGAGTTCGGCCGCCGTAACGGCGTCCCCGGCGAAGTCGTCGTCCGGATACGGCCGACCAAAGTCATCGCCGCGTTCGGTCTCGCCGAATAACCAGCCAAAAGCTCACTAGTGCTTGTGCAGCACGGATAGGAGACAAGCTTTCATGCCCATCGCCATCACCGGAGCGACCGGTCACCTCGGTCGGCTCGTTATCGACGACTTACTCTCTGCGGGTGTACCAGGTACAGACCTGATCGCCATCGCCAGAGACCCCGACAAAGCCCTGGCGCTAACCAATGCCGGAGTCCAGGTGCGAGTGGCTGACTACAACGACCGCGATAGTATGCAGGCCGCGCTGGTCGGCGTCGACAAGATGCTGCTGATCTCAAGCCCACAGATAGGTTCCCGAGTTCCCCAGCACCGCAACATTATCGACGCGGCCACCACCGCGGGTGTCAGCCACGTCGCATACACGAGCGTGCTGCACGCGGACATCTCACACATTGGACTCGCCGCCGAGCACTACGTTACAGAGAACGCTATCGCCTCCTCTGGCCTCGACTTCACGTTCCTCCGCAACGGTTGGTATTGGGAGAACTTCACCACCAACGTTCGCGGCATCGGCCTCGCATCCGCGTTGCAGACCGGCACCCTGCTCGGTGCCGGCGGCGATGGCCGCCTCGCCGGCGCCGCCCGCGCCGACTATGCTCAAGCCGCGGCCACCGTGCTCGTTACGCCGGGTCATATTGGTAGGTTCTACGAACTGGGCGGCGAACGTCTTACGTATGCCGAATTGGCCGCGATCGTCAGCGAAACCACCGGTACAACAGTGGTTTACAAGAACCTCACCGAGGACCAATACAGGTCAGCACTCGTCAAGGCTGGCCTCACCGATACCGCGGCGAAAACGGTTGCCTCCTACGACTCAGGCATCGCGCGCGGTGAGCTTGACACCCAAACCGGCGACCTTCAGACCCTGATCGGCCGACCACTGACCCCGATCACCGAGATCATCAAGGAAGCCCATCAGCGTGCGCTCACCGCGCGATGAGCACACCGCGGTCTGACACACATGTCGTGTGTGCTTCGGTCGACGTTGCGACAGGCTGAGTCAAGTTCGACGTCACGCTTGCGGGATCAGCCGCGAAGTCGTTGAGCGCGCCTGGTCGGTGAGCAGCAAGGGCAGCGACGGATCCGCTGAGTATTTTTCCCGGTAAGCCTCGTCCACGGCGGCGATCGAGGCACCGTCTGTACGCAGGGTGAGGTTGACCTTGTAGCGCACGCCGTCGGCGTCGACGTACGCCTGCGATTCGGTGGCGTGGCGGTACCAAGACCCGTTGGTCCCAAACCCGGATCGGACATACAAGTCGTCTCCGACTCGCACGACCCATACCGGCGTCGAGCGGTTGTACCCGCCACCCGTACCTTCGCTGCTGATACGGATTTCGTCTTGATCGGCGATCTCGCTGAGAGTTTTTGGTTTCCAGCCGGCTGTCATGTTTGCTTCCTTCGTTGCTTAGCGCTTTACCGGACCAACGCGACTGGTGTTACTGGCTCCGTCACCACTATTGCGGCCCGGTTGCCCACAGCGGCCCTGTGCGCTCGACACGCTCACAGAACTTCGACGTCTTAGCTGTCACTCGCCGTTGCCCGCGTTAGGAATTCGGCCAGGTGCTCGACCGACAGCCTCAGCCTCGGTCATAGTCGCCTCCTCAATTGTGTAACCGCAAGGTGGGATATCAGATCTGGCTGTAGCCTCCGTCAACCGGCAGCGCGGCTCCGGTGGTGAAGCTACTTAGGTCGGAGGCGAGAAACACGACCGCATTCGCGACTTCGTCGGCTTGT
>Ga0209772_10000001_pt1 | contig 94937 bp, 88 predicted proteins | sample BogFormECP03_OM1_FD_188235 | JGI IMG/M metagenome (GOLD analysis project Ga0209772, IMG submission 188235) | Bog forest soil microbial communities from Calvert Island, British Columbia, Canada - ECP03_OM1 (SPAdes) (version 2) | ecosystem: Environmental > Aquatic > Freshwater > Wetlands > Bog ... | reverse complement strand
TTATTAATTTCAAATTTAAAATAAATTTTTTTAATAAAATTTATTTTTTTTTTTTCCTTTAAAATTAATTATAAATTTTACTAAATTAATAATTAAAATATTAACAAAATGAATAATTGCTATTATAAAAATAATGTAACCTAAATGAAAATTAAATAAAAATTTATTATATAATAAAATAATCAAAATAATTATATTACTTATAATACGTACTAATAATTTATTATTAAATAATTCTAAACTATTAAATAACAAGGAACAAAAATAAATTATATTCTTGGTTAAATTAAAACATATATTTATTTAAATTTTATAAATTTTTTATTTAATATTTTTTTTATTACTTTTTTATTTTATTATTTTTACTATATTTTGGGAGCAATAGAAAATATTATAGTATAGTTTACTTTTAAATAAACCTTTGGCATTATAACCATGATTCATATATTTATAAACAAATGGTGCTTTTTCATGATTATAATAAAAAATCATTGAAAATAATACTCAGAAAACAGCAATACAAATTACAATTAAATAAAAAAAAATTGTATTGTGAAGCTCAATAATACCTGTGAAACCGGGTGCTGCCTAAAATTAAATATATAATTAAATATAATTATTGTTTTATATTTTTAATGTTGGACTATTTCTTTGTTTTATGTTTTATTTTAGTTCTACTTTATTATTATAAATTTTTATTTAATAATTAACGATTTATTTTAATAATTAAATATTTAATTTATTCACCTTTTAAAAATTTTTAATAGTTGAATAAATTATTTTTGTTTTACTAGTAGAAAAAGAATTAAAATTTTTAATTTTAATTTTGTACTGCATTTGAGGTATTATATATGGAGCAACTATTATACTTAATTTTTTTTAGTTCCTGAGAATTAATTACAATTCTAGGTTTTTTACCATTAGGTGTATTTTTCATATATAATGTACTTTTAATTTTATAATGTATTAATAAAACATTCATAATAGACACCACTTCTGGAATTGAAAAAAGAATCTGTACATAATCATAAACCAAATATCTAGCTTCACCATCACCCATTATTCAATTAGCTAATGCAATAGGTGTTAATAAATCATAAATGTTTTTAGGAATAACTTTATTACCTTTAATATTTTATAAATTGTAAACATAAATTATGAATAAAAGGTAACCCAATAGAAATTATATATAAAGAACTATTTTTTATTCCTTTTTATATTATATTCTTAAGTATGGTAAAGAACTAAAAATAAAAGATAATAAAAAATAAACATGCATAAAATAATGAAAATGTATTGTAAAAGATTGAATAAAAGCTATACGCATTAATTTATTAGTTTTAGATTTATTTATACCTCCATCAGAAAGAAGTAATCCAACTAAAATACTTTAATATAAATGTGGTAATAATAAATGTTGACTTACATTTTTAGTAAGTTTTTTTCTTACTAATGAAGAATCTAAATTAGAATCCCATAATACTAAAGCTGTACTATTTAAATTTAAAAAAAATGATTTGTAATATGTTCATAAAACTCGTACGTGTAGTCACTGAGAGAAAATAAATAACCTAATATTATTATATTTTTTTCTTCTGATTGTTCAAACCAATTAATTATTTCTAATTATCCATTCTGAACTTACGAATAGGTAAAATAAAATATAAATTAATAAAATAGAATAAATGGTAATAAGAATATTCCAGAATATAGTACGATAGATATTAAAATCATAATAGCGCTGCAAAATAACACTATCTTGGAAACCTAATTGTCAAGGTTGAGGCGCATCATTAAAGATAGTATCAAATTTTAATATATTTTTTAACATTTTTTTATTAAACTTTCAGTCTTAGTTTAATAATTACTCTTCCAAATGGATTTTTATTTCTTTTTATTTACATTTATTAAATCTAAATAAAATTGTAAATTAAAGATTAAAATAATATGCTATTAGCATATATAGAATTTAATACCCTGTGATTAATTTATTTCACAACTCTAATGTAAATTTAAATAAAAAAATATTTTTTTTATTAATTTAATTAAATTTATATTTTACATTGAATAGTATCCTAAGATTTAACTTAAAATTTTCTTTTATTATAAAAAAACAAAAATTTTTATAATTTATAATAAAATTTAAGGAGTAAAGGATTCGAACCTTTTTTTAATAATAAATAAATTATGCTTTACCTTTAGCCTACTCCCTTATTTATTTTTTTTTTTATAATAGAAATTAAATTTCTATAAGCGAGCCCTTCCAGATTCGAACTGGAACAAACCTAATTGACAATTAGGTACTCTAGCCTATTAAGCTAAGGGCCCATTAATAAATATAAACTCAAATTATTAAAATTATTTATAAATTTTGTAAATACAAATAAAATAAATTAAAATTATATATTTAATAAATACTAAAATTAAAAATATATAATTATATTTGTATTATTTATTATAATAATTTATTCTTAATAATATATTTTTTAAAATTATTAAATTTTTTAACAAGAGTGAGGTGATTCGAACACCTTCCAGTGATTTTGGAGATCATTATACTAACCATTAATACTACACTCTTTTATTAAATATAAATATAAAACTTAATTTATTATATTTTTAGCTTTACAAAACAAAACAAAACAAAACAAATTATATTTTAAAAATTTATTCTTTAATATAATAATTAATTTTTTTTTATATATTATATATTATTATATTCTTATATATTAATATATTTTTAAGTAAATTATAAACTGAATTAACAATATTGATTTTTTTATTAATATACAATATAAAAAAAGGGGGTTAATTAATTTAATTTTTTTTACTTAATTTTGTTATATACATTCTTATTACTTGTTGATATGTAAATGAAGGTAAAATATATTTAGAAAAAATAAAAATTAATATAATTAAAATAGCAAAAGCAAAAGTTAATTGATTTAAAAAATAAAATGGTATTAATTATATTAATAAAGGTTTAAATTGTAATTGTAAATTATTTAAAAACTATAATCCTAATTTATAGAGCATTGAACTAATAAAGTATGGTTAAACTAAATCTCTAAGTTTGTTTATATTATTAGATTTCCCACTAAATACAATTAATGAGTAAATTTTATCTTTAGTAATTTGTTTATTATGAGAAGCAATAAGACCAAAATTAGAGTTTAATGCTGCAATTAATAAATCAACTTCTGATTCTTTAAACGAATGAGTACATAAAACAACTGTATTGTGAGTTTTTTTTCAATATCCATCATCCATAATCCAATTTGCCAAACCACGTGCAAATAATATATCTGCAATATTTATTGGAACTATTTTAAGATATTTATTTAAATTAAAATCAAAACAATATCACTTTGAATGTATTAGAGTTAATTCAGTTAAGGATCTAGTCGCAAAATTATAACTTTGAGTGGATTTAATTGTGTGAGCATTTTTATTATAATTTAGTTTTCTATTAAATGTGCACAATGAAGCATAAGTTTCTAAAATAAAATTTGCATATTCTATTGTTTTATAATGAAATTGTAATCTTGCATTTCCATATTAAGCTCCATTTTTTTTTATTTATTCGTAAATGAGCATCACCGAGTAAATTTCCTACAATAGCTTCTTTTTGAATAATTGTTAAAGTTAAACCTAATTTGGACACTGGCAAAACACTAGATAAATTAATAAAAGTTTCTGATAAACCAAAAAAGTAAAAATAAAATATTAAAAATTTAATAGTAAAACCAATAAAAAAAATATGTGCTAAAAAAAGGGGGTTATTTATTTTATTTATTTTATTTAATTTAGTAATATACATTCTAATAACTTGTAAGTTAACAAATGAAGGTAAAATATATTTAGAAAAAATAAAAATTAATATAAATAAAATAACGAAAGCAAAAGTTAACTGATTTAAAAAATAAAATGGCAATAATTGAGGCATAAAATATTATAATTTTACAATAGGCTCTTATAATAATAAAGAACTATCTCTGCTTAATTTTATTTAAGCAATAAATAGTAAAAAATAAAAAGAATTAAAAATTTTTATTAATACTAAATAAAAAAATGAGATATTGAGGTTATCTTAAATTATAAAAATAAAAAAGAAATTGTAATGTAATTTTAAGAAAAGAAAAGAAAAAAAAAAGTAATTAATATAAGAATAAAAAAAATTTTTTTCTTTCTTTTATATTCTAAATTTTAAATTTAAAATAAAATAATATTAAATTATTATTTAAATTGTAGTTTTTGAAAAATTTATAATTATTATTTTTTAATTATTTAAGGCAAAAAAAATGTAAAATTAAAATAAGAAAAATAAAAACTACAAATGGGAGAGTTAAGTTTACAGATGGTTCTGTAGTAGACCTGCAAAGTCTTTATATTAAGGTTCAATTCCTTCTTAACTCTATTTTTATTTATTTTCATGTTTTTCAATAATAATAATTTATAAAATAAAAGTTAAATATAAAAAAATAAAATTTTTATCATCATAAAAAAAAATCTATTATTTAATGTTATAAATTTTACTGTAATAAATATATAATATATTATAACAAATTTTAATATAAAAAAGATATTTTGAACATTAAAAAAAAAGTTTAAATAAGTCAAATATAAATTGATTAAAGCCTATAATTTAATGGTTAGAATAATTTCTTGATGAGAAATAAGTAGAAGTTCAAATCTTCTTGGGCTTATAATAAAAAATAAAAAATAAAAAATAAAAACAAAAGGATAATTTATTTTTTTTATTTTTGTTTTTACAATTGTGTGATTTAATTAAAAATTTATTTATAAATATAATTTAATATATTTTAGTAAGTTAATTAGGTTTATATAAAATCTGGTAGTTTGAGTTAAATAAACTTTAGTTAAATAATTTGATTTATTTTTATTATAAATTAATTGAAAAAATAAATTGTTAAATTGTAATAAAAACAAAAACAAAATTTATTTTGTGTTATTATTTATTATTTTTTGATTTTTTTATCAAAGTCTGTAATAAAAAAACAACTATTTTTATATATTAATTTAATTAATTAAATTATTATTTTGTTATTTATATAAAGAAAATATATTATATTTTTTATGAGAATATTAAAAAAACATGTATTACTTAGATTGGTGAATTCTTACTTAGTAGATTCTCCAGAACCTGCTAATATTTCATATTTGTGAAATTTTGGATCATTACTTGGCTTTTGTCTTGTAATTCAAATATTAAGTGGAGCTTTTCTTGCGATGCATTGTTAAATTCAAAAGTAATGCGTTGCAAAAAATAAAAATTTATTTATTTTAAATTTAATTTATTATAAAAATTTTTATTAAAATTCTACTATTTGTTGGAACAACTTTTTATAATGTAAATACTAACTTTAATTTAGTAATAATTTTATATTTAAGTTAATCAGCAGGAATTTTAGTATCCTCAGAGATTATAATGTAGAAAGAATAAAAAAACCAGTAAAAATTTTTTATTCTAAGATATATTCCATAATACAGATTATACAATAATAAAAATTTAAAAAAAGTAAAAATTTAAATATTTTATAGTTTGTTTAAAAGGCATTATGATAATTTATTAATTAATTTAGATAATATATTAATTAGTCAATCAATACTATCTCCTTGATTTATAACTGGATTAATAGATGGTGAAGGTTATTTTACATTTATTATTACTAAAAATATTAAATCACGTTTAGGTTTGACTATATCACCACGATTTGGAATTTGTATGCATAAACGGGACTCAGTATTAATTAAAAAAATTAAGAATTATTTTAAAGTAGGGATATATAAAGAATCAGGATTAGTTTGTTATTTTGAAGTTTGTTATTTTGAAGTTAGTTCAATTAAAGAATTAGAAATAATAATAAATCATTTTAAATATTTTCCTTTACAATCTTCTAAGCGTCATGCTTTTTATATTTTTTTAATTATATTTGAATTATATAAAAATAAAATACATTTGAATCGTGAAGGTCTTATGTTAGCCTTAGCATATATTAATATTTTGAATAAAAATATTAAAACAGATATTATTAATTATATAGAAAATTTATATGGTCATTTATCTAATATAATTCTTCCTCCAATTAAAATTATAGAAAAAATACTTATACCTAATCCTTGATGAATTAATGGTTTTATTGTAGGTGAAGGATCATTTACTTTTTTTAAAAGAACAAGATTTACAGTTTCAGGAATAAAAAAAATTAGATTATACTTTAGTTTTTGAAATTTCACAAAGAACGCAAGATTCTTATCTTTTAAATGCTATAATAGCTTATTTTAATATAGGTAATTTATTTATAGATAAAAAAGGAATTAGTCGATGTAGAATAACATCTTTACCTATTTTACAACATATAATTCTTCCTTATTTTAAATTTTATCCTCTTTTTGGTTTTAAAAAAATTCAATATGATATATGATTAAAAGGAGTTTGTTTATTAATTACTCAAAATAAATGAACTAAAAAACGAGAAGTATCTTTGACTTCAATAATTAATAAATTATCTTTATTAACTAAAAATAATAATTAAATAATGAAATTATCTTTTTTAAACTTATTTTAGCTTAAATAAATAAGTTTAAATTTTAAACAAAATTTATTGTATTTTCATATATTTTGGCATTACACACCAAATGTAGATTTTGCTTTTTCGTCTGTAGAGCATATCATGAGCTTTCAAGCATTAATGAACTTACCTTTAATTTTAAGAGTTGAAGTTGAAAAAAATAATAAAAGTAAAAAATCCTTAGCTTTAGTAAAATGATGTTCAAATTTAGGATTAACAACAGGAATAAAATTATATAATAAAGAAATTAGAAAAATGGTGAGTTTACCTTTATTTCAAATATCTGTTTTAATAGGCTTACTTTTATAAGATGGATCTTTAGTTTTACCTTATACAAAAAAAGAAGATAAAAGTAATTTAAATCCTTTTTTAGCCTTTGGTCAATCTTTTAGTAAATTTTCTTATTTTTGATCTGTTTTCTTGATATTTTCTAATTATTGCTCAAGTTTACCTAACGTTCAAATTAAAAGACGAAAATTAAATTTAAATTATTCAATAAGATTTAATACTCGATCACTACCTATTTTTAAATACTATTTTAATCTTTTTTATATTCAAACTTTAAATGAAAGAATAAAAATCATACCAAAAGATATATTTTGTTATTTAGATCCTATCGCATTAGCTCATTGAATTATGGGTGACGGTGCTTATCATAAAGATGGTGGACTTATTTTATGTACTGATTCTTATTCTCTGCAAAACGTAATATATTTAATAAATGTATTAATTATTAAATATGATTTTAAATGTACATTACAAAAAACATCTAGTAAAAATTACAGAATATATTTTAAAAAAGAATCTATGGATAATTTAAGAAAGATAGTTTCACCGTTTATGCTTTCAAGTATGTTATATAAAATTCATTTATAATATTATAATTTCATTTATTAATAATAAATTTTTTACTTTTTTTTCCGTACAACTTTTAATTATTAACTTTTTTACTTATTTAAACCTACAATTTAACCCCTTTGTAAAATAAATTTAAATAGTAAATAGGTATAATTTTAATGTGTTATGTGTTCTTTAAATATTGCTAAATGATTAAACACTTTAAATTTAACTACTCTTAAAATTTTATTAATCTAGCCTGATTTATAATTTATAAGAAGATTGCTTGCAAAAAATAAAATAAAGTTAAAATGTTTTAAAATTTTTATAGTTTATAATCAGATTTCTGCGAAGATCTTAGAGACTATAACAATACTAATAATTTATTTATAAAAATTAGATGAAATAGTCCAAATATTTATTTTTATTTAGTTTTATTATTATATAATTATAAATATTAGATAATGCGTGATGTTAATAATGGATGAATTTTACGATATACACATGCTAACGTAGCCTCTTTCTTTTTTATATTTGTTTACGCTCAATTACATTATATTAACATTTTTTTATTTTTAACTTTATTTAGTAATTATATTTTTTTCTATTTAAATTTATTTTTAAATCAAACTGTTAAAATTTTTATTTTTTTATTATATTATAAAATAAACATGTTTAAAAAAATAATAGAAAATTTTTTAAATATGTTTAAACCTTCATTATCTAACTCTTTAAATATTTATAAAAATAATAATATAAATAAAACGTCTAAAGGTAATAAAATCAATTGTGAAGAAAATGATTTTATTCAATGATTTATTGGTTTTACTGATGCAGAGGGATCATTTAAGATTAATATTAAAAATAATAAAGAAGTACATTTTGTATTTCAGATTACTTTACATATTGATGATATTGCTGTTTTATATATTATAAGAGAAAAATTAAGTATAGGTATAGTATCAATAAATGGAACAACTTGTAGCTTTAGAGTTCATTCTTTTCAATTAATAGTAGATATTTTATTACCTATTTTTGACAAATATCCATTACTTACACATAAACAATTAAACTATAAAGACTGAAGAAAAGCAATTTTATTAAAACAGATTTCTAATGAAAATAGTAGATCTTTAAATATAGATACTTTTAATAAAATAATAGAAATTAAAAAAAGTATGAATGATTTTAGAACTAATTATGATGGTTATACAGTTTCAAGTAATATGGTAAACAAAAACTGATTAATAGGTTTTGTAGAAGGAGATGGTACATTTTATTTCACTAATTCAACTGCAGCTTTTGGAATAACTCAAAAAGATAAAAAAGTATTAGAAGCAATATCCATTTTTTTGACAAATCTAAATTTAAATTCTCCTTACAAAGATTTAGTTATTCCAAATAAACCTAATTGTATAATTAAAAATAATAAAGTAGCATTTCAATTAGTAATTACAGATTTAGATATTCTATTTCAATATATATATCCTTTTTTTAAAGATTTATCTTTTTATAGTAGAAAAAGAATAGATTTTAATATTTGAAGCTTAGGTTTATTTTTAATGATTTATGGTTACTATAATTTACCTAAAGGTAAAGAACTATTACTTAAATTATCAAATAATATGAATTCAAAAAGATATTTTTCAAATGTTATTGATTTTATTGATATTAAAGAAATAGAAAGTCTTTTTGATATAGATCCTCCATATAATATACATACTGGAAAAAGTCATTTCATTTTAGCTAAAGAATACGCTCTTAGCAAAGGAAGTAGAAAAGGTTATAAATAATATATATATAAAAATGGAAAAGAAATAACAGGATCACCTTTTAATAGTTTCAGATCAGGATGTAAAGCTATAGGTTTAAATTCTGTATCTTCCATAAAAAATTATATTAATACAGATAGAATCTTTAAAAAAGAATATACTTTTTATTCTAATCCTATTAAAGAAAAAAAAATAATAAATTTTAATAAACCTAATAGAAATTTATTATTTATAATTTTGAAAATATAATTAATAACAATACGTTAAATAAAAAGAATGTTAATGGGCCTGAATAAATTAATTTCTACTAAATTATATATTCAGTTATTTGCTATATGCTAGAATATTTTTAAAAGTAATTGAACTGAAAGTAAAAAATCAATTGCTTATAAATAATTAGCAAGGAAATTAAAAACCTTCAAAGATCATATGCTTATTTTACATTTTAATGTAATTTATTTAAGAAAGTAGTATAAATTTACATTATTTTATGGGATTATGGAATGATCTAATCTCCAGTATGCATAATTATTCAATGTAATTTTTATAATTTTGTATTTATATTAAAATTTTAATTAAATAAAAAAAAAAAATTAAATATTAATATAAACTGTAGATTGCACGTAGGTAGAGGTATTTATTATGGAAGTTACCATTCACCAAGAACATTAGTATGAACTATTGGAGTTATAATATTGGTAATAGTTTTAATTGCCAAGTTAATTAAAATTTTATTTTAAATTTTTATAATAACTATTCACTATATGCTTGAAACTTTATTAATTTATTTAATACTTTCAATTTTAATATTTATTTTTTTTTTTATATGTAAATACAATTAAATTAATAAAAAAAAGGTGAAGTAATAATTTAATTAAATTATAAAAAAAGTAACTAGCAGGACAATTAAATATAAACCTCAACGACTAATACGTGATGTAAAAAAATATAGTCTTGTTTTTTTTAATATATAAAGTCTATTGACTAATGTATAATATTTTATATGTTTTATTAATTAATATTTTTATTATTAAATTTTAAAGCTAAATATAAAAATCTTACCTGCTTTACCCTCAAGCTTTTAGGGTATGAAAACATATATAAATAAAAAAAAATACAGAATTATTATAGGTATAATTACACTAGATATAAATTTTAATTTAAATTTAAATCAAATAAAAACATATTTTAGCTTAGGTTATAATATTATAGAAGAAAATAAAATATTATTTTCTAGTCTTTATTTTACATCAATCCCTAGTTCTAGACTTAAAATTTTTCTTATCAAAAACAACTTTAATAATCCTATTTATATGTTAGAATTTAACCCAATAAATATATTAAGATTACCTGTTAAAAAAACCCTGAATTCTATTGCCGGTACATATATTTGTATTAATTTGATAAACGATAAAACTTATGTGGGCAGTGGCTCTATAAATTGCATGTATAGACGCTATACCGGTCATTTACTTAAAGGAATAGGGGGAAATTTATTAGTAAAACTTGCGGTATAAAATATGGATTGGAAAATTTTGCTTTTGTAGTAATAGAAATAACTAAGGAGGTAAAAAATAAAGAGGAAATTCTTCGAATAGAACAAAAGTATATTGATTTACTTTTACCTGAATATAATATCGCTAAGATTGCAGGATCTAGATTAAATACTAAATGAATTTTAGAATCAAAATTGCGACATAGTATTAGAATGAAAGAACACCTAGATAAAATACGAGTTTTAAAAACCTGTATCAGAAGAAACTCGTGCTTTATTGAGATCAATTGCTTTAAATAGATCACCAGTAACAGATGAAACAAGAAAAAAAATGTCTATAAATAATAATAAATCGGTTAAAATAATAGCATATTTTGCAGAATCTAATTTAGTTTATCGAGAATTTATATCTATATCAGATGCTGCTTTACATTTCTTCAATGATCGTAATCGAAGAGCTCCTATAAATATGCCTTACAAAAAAATATTAAATTTTTAAATAAATATTTTCTACGTAAATCCAATACAAATAATAATTAAAGGTCATTACTAATATATAAATTGCCAATTGAATAATTGGTGGTAAATGCTATATTTTCTTTACTTTTTATATTAAAATTTAACTGACTTATGATGGCTATAGCTTTCTTGGGTTATGTTTTACCTTATGGTCAAATGTCCTTGTGAGGTGCTACGGTCAATTGGCCTAATTTTTTAATTAAATTACAATTTCATTTTATGCGAAAAAGATATTATTTATTTTATTATATTAATAATTAATTTATTATTAAATAATAAATAATATTAAATAAAATATTTAATTTATTTTTAAAACTAATTCGCAGGTAAAATTAAAATACCTCAGAGACTAAATATGAAAAATATTTAAATATTAAGAAATAGTCCATACTTATTTAATAATTTTATAATTAAAGTAAAAAAAAATAATTATTATAAATTATTTTTTATTTTTATTACAAATATAAATTTTTATCTTTTGAATTAATGATTAAAATTAAATAAAAAAAATAGAGGGAAGAAAAAATAATAGCTAATTAGAATATAATAACTTTTTTTTTTTCAATATTTTAATTTAAAACCTGTGTTTATATTAAATAATGAAAAATTTAAAATTTAAATATTAAATTTAATTATTAATGCTAATTCTTAATTTAAATACATAATTATTAAATTAAGAATTAATATTTTAAATAAATTTAAGAATAATTTTGAATTGTTATTTACTATACAACATATAAGTTTGATGTCTAGTTTGTTTATAACTAGATTAAATACTAATTTTATTGAATGGTTTGTTGGATTTTCAGAAGCTGAATCAAAATTTATAATTAGAATTAGAAAAAACTCAAAAGGTATTGTCAGAGGGTTTGAATTTTTATTTAGAATAACTTTACATAAAGATGATTTAAATACTTTTGTTTTAATAATTTCAAAATTTGAAGACTTAAAATCTAAAATATTACCTATTTTTGATATGTTTAATTTAAAAGGTGTAAAACATCTTAATTATTTAGCCTTTAAAGAAGGATTTTTACTTTATATAAATAGATCTGATATTAATTCTATCTTAATAAATAAAATATTATATTTGAAAAATTCTATGAATGATAAGAGAGTTGATTTTGATTTATGTTTTAATGATAAAATTAATAAAGATCATGTTAATATAACTGAAAATTATATTCTAGGTTAATAGAAGGTGATGGTTCAATTTATTTTTACAAAAACAAATTTTATACTTATATTTCCATAGGTATGGAATCTGTGAGTTGTTTTGTATTAGAAAAAATTAAAGAATTTCTCATTAAAAAAATGGATGTTAATTCTCGTTTTTATGCTGAAAATACTAAATTAATTACAATAATCAACCAAAAATCAAAGAAAGGTAAAAAACCTTTTAGTATTTTACAGTTTTTGTCAAATAAATTATATACAAAATCAAATTATTCCTATGTTTGATAAATTAAAATTTCATTCGAAAAAATTTAAAGATTATTTAGATTTTAAGTTAATAGTAACTCTTATTTATCAAGGAAAACATTTAACTACTGAAGGAAAATCAATAATTTTTTCTATTGCAAATCGTATGAATAATAATCGTTTAACTACTAATACTAAATCTATCACTAGCATTATTGATAATACTAAAATAAAATCTATTTTAGAACTAAAACCTTTATTTATTAAAGACTTAGAAGGACGAGTTAAAAATATACTGATAAATAAATATATTCGGTCTGTTTATATTATTGAAGCTAGTTTATATAATGGAAAAATAATTAAATATCATAATGCTGTAGCTTGTTCTAAGGATTTAAATCTTTCTAATTCTACAATAATTAGACAAATAAATGATAATAAACCTTTTCAAACTGAAAGAGGTATTATAAAATTAAGAAGAATTATTATATTTAATAATAATTAAGTATTTAACTTATTTTTCTTTTTTTGTTTGATTCATTAAAACAATTTAATATTATTATTATTTTTATAAATTTTTTCTTTGCTATAATTCAATAAATTAAAAATTATATTTTTAAAATTAAAAACTTTAATATTTATAATTAAATTATTAAAAAATAAAACATTAATTTTAAATTATAAATAAGTAATGTATTACAAATTTATTATCTGCAATTCCAATATTTGGAAAAGATTTAGTTGAGTTAATTAATATCACAGAATATTTTTATACAGCAGCATTAATACCAGTATTGCCTACTATAGGTAATGTTAGTGTTCATGCTTTAAAAAAAGGAAAAAAAATAAGATTGGATAAAAAAGAATATTTATCAATTCCTTATTCCTTTTTAGCTTTTTTTGTTGGTTTAATAGATGGAGATGGTTATATATTTGTTAGAAAAACAACAAAAGGATTTATTACTATAAAATTAGTTATTGGAATACATTTAGATGATATTTCTACTTTAGAATATATTTATTCTGTTTTAAAATTAGGAAAAATATCAAAAAACCGAGATCATAAGAGTCCAATTTGTAAATTAATAATAAACAGAACAGATTTACAAGAAATTCTTTTTCCATTATTATTACATCATGGTATATATTTTTTAACTGAAACTCGTAGAGCTCAATTTAATTTAGCTATGTTTATACTGCAAGAAAATAAAAAAGTTTATGATCAATTACCAGTTATAGAAGAAATTCCAACATTATTTCAATTACCTAAAACAGCTTTAGATTACACAAAATTATCTTTTTTTAATAATTGAATTGTAGGATTTACTCTAGCTGAAGGTTCTTTTTTTGTAAAAAAAAATAATGATGGATGCTTTCAAATAAAACAAAGATTACATATTTTATTATTTGAAGCCTTTAAAATAGTATTTAATACAAGCCGAAAAATAACAATAGAAAAAAATAAATATAATCAATTTTCTGTAAGTTCTAAAATTGATATACAAACAGTAGTTAATTTTTTCTCTTTTTCTGGTTTACATCCTTTAATTGGTTTAAAAAATATTCAATTTTTAAAATGGTTAACAAATTTAAAAAATAGTTTTCGTTATAGAAAACTTAATTTTCCTAAATAAGTTAAATATTAATTTCCGTCATAAAAATATAAAACTAATAAAATATTATTGCTAGAGTATAAAATATTTTGTGATAAAGCTCCTTAAAATAGTAATATTTTAGAGGCAAACGGGGAAAATTGCTAAAATATCTAAATTATTAATCCACCTAAATTTAGACAATTAGCAGCGGAACTTGATTTGGTATATAAATATAATCAAGAACGTTCAACGACTAACAAGTGAGTTATACCTACAATAAGCTTGACACGATAACCTCTGCAACCAATAGTTTGGTTGAATAAATAGTCTAAACATTATCGTGAGATAATGAAAATAAAATTTAAAATTTTTTATTAATTAATAAATTGTAATTTGAGGTGGTTTCTCCGTATCAAATGCAACACTTAATAGATTCTTCTCTTTACATTATTTATTACCGTGAAGTAATTAAAAAAAGCGGTATTAAAATTTATTTAAATGCTTGAAATCTTATATTACACCTAAAAATTTTACTTTAATTTTTAAGTTAAAAATTTTTTAAGTGTTTTTAATATTTATGTATTTTACCTTTCGAAAAAAATATTAAATTATAAGACAATAAGCAGTTTATATTTTTATAAACTCAACGACTAAATAATAAAATAATATAAATTATAATATATGTCTTTCTTTTTTAGGAATAGAAAATATATTAATATTATAATTAATAGTCTAATTATTATTGTAAAATAATATAAATATATTGTTATTGAAGTTATAGATAAAATAAATATTAATATTAAAACAAAAATAAAAATAATTATTAAATTTATAATTAAAATTATTTATTTATTTTTTAATCAAATAATATATTATTTTTATTTTTACACACCCTTATACTTTATTTTCAATTTATTTTTTTTTATATATTTTACTGATTCTGTAAGCACTGAATCAAAAACTAATTATTAAAGATTTAAATTATTGATTAAATAAAATAAATAAAAATAAAACAAAAAAAACAGGTCCTGTAAAAAAAAAGAATTATAAAATATACCCAATTTAGATAAAGCTTTTATTAGTTTATTAGCTGGTTTCGTCGACGGTGATGTTTATATTAGTAACCGAGTACGTAAATCAAGATATCTTGAAACAAAGCTTATACTAAGCTTTAATAATAGAGATTTAAGTACTATTAAATATATTCAATCTAAATTAGGATTTGGTTCAATAATTAAAGTAAATGACGCTTCATCACGTTTTATAATATATCGATTTAATTTATATTATTGTTCCTTTATAATTAAAAAAATAATTTTTATTTTTAACTACTAATAGGAATAATCAATATAATATATTATTGTGTATTATTGAAAATAACATAAAATTAGGTAAAAACTTACCTAATATTATATATAATTATAATCCTTACGATTTAAATGATGCTAACATTATTTTTAATCTTTTATAATTTTGTAAATGGTTTGTTGGTTTTACTCAAGCTGAAGGTTTTTTTATCAGAAAAATATTGAAGCTTTATTAAGTATATGTCAAAAATATTCTATAGCATTAACTTATGCTATTTTAAAATTGTTTAATTTAAATAAAAATTATATTTTAATAAAGAAACTAATTTTTCAATTATAAGAATGTCTTCTATTAAAGACATACAAAAAGTTATTAAAAAATTTTTTTTTGCTCATGAGGCTTTTATAGGTTATAAATACACACAATATATTACTTGATTAAATAATTTAAGAAATTCAAATAGATATAAGAATTTAAATTTTCCTTTATTAACTTCAAATAATAAAATATTAAAATAAATGTTTTATTAGCAGCTTTAGTTGTAGCACATTTAATGGCTCTTCATTTTCATGGATCTAATTTTATTGGTCCAAAATTAAATTTAAATTTTAATTATATTATAAACAGAAATTATTCAACAATAAAAAATAAATTAGCTTTTATTTTACCTAGATTCAAAGCTAAAAATAGAATAGGACCTCATAACCATGAAATACTTTCGATCTTATTTGGATCTTTAATAGGCGATTGTCACGGAGAAAGACTATCAAATGGAGGTGTAAGATTTAGATTTAAACAAAGTAAAATTCATAAAGATTATTTATTTTATTTACATAAAAAAATATTAGCTTTAGGTTATACTAATAATATTTTACCTTATTTAGTAAAAAATAATTTAAAAAATAAAAATTTTGAATCATATTGTTTTAACACTTATAGTTTTACTAGTTTATTATGACTATATAAAATTTTTTATAAAAATAAGAAGAAAGTTTTACCTAGTGAAAAATATCTTTTTGAATTATTAACTCCATTAGCTCTTGCTATTTGAATACAAGATGATGGTACTTGACACAATTCTAGCATAAGAATAGCTACAAACAATTTTAAATATAATGAAATAGAAATTTTAAAAAGTGTTTTATATAATAAATTTAAAATAAATTGTTCTATACATCATTTTACTAAATCTAATCAATTTCAACTATATATTAAAAAAGAATCTATAGAATTAGTTAGAAATTTAACTTTCTCCTTTTTTCATGAGTCTATGCTATATAAATTAGGTATAAATAATTAATATTTTATAAATAGTCGTAAGATTTTAATTTAAACTAATATTTTAATTTAAAATTTTTAAGACAATGATAGTTGTCTTCAAATAATTATCAAATACGGCTTCGCCGCATTAATTATTAGGCAATGCTAGTGAAAACGGTTAAAATTATTAATCAGACCGTCGGATAAACCTTTTTGTGAAAAAAGATAAATTCGCTACAGACTGGATCACTGGTGGGTAGAATATTTTAAATAATTAATATTAAAATATTTTGCTTAATGTATAGTCGATAAATACAAATTAAAATTTAAATTTTGATTTTTTAATTGTATTTTTTATTGCAAATAATCCAAATGGAATAACATCTAGTGGAGATAGATTTTCAATGCATCCTTATTTTATTTTTAAAGATCTTGTAACTATTTTCTTTTTTTTACTTGTATTATCTATAATCATTTTTTATTATCCAAACTTAATGGGTCATAGTGACAATTATATTCCTGCAGATCCTATGGTAACACCAATTTCGATAGCTCTTCCATTTATTTTTAAAAATAAAATTATAGAGTTTAATAAAAATAATACTAATAAAGAAGAAATTTTAATAAAATTAAATAAATCATCTGATTTATTTAGTAATAATAAACCCTCAAATAATTTTAAATTACAATTAGAAGAACATAAATTTAATCAGATAGTACAAGGTATTTTTCAATCAAAATGTCATATTGGAGGTTACTTTATAAGTAAAGAAGATGTAAATTTTAAACCTTTGGTTTATATTTATCAAAATGCTAGTAATGAATCTATTATTTTTTTTAAACAATTAAATATATTATTTGATAATAAAATGAAATATATAATATCTTTAACAAGTAATAATAAATATCAAATAAGATTACAATCTAAGGATTTTAATTTTATTATTAAAAAATTTATACCTTATTTTTCTAATTTACAGAGTGATAAGTATTTGAAATTGATTTACTTAGAAAAATTATACCACTTATTAGATTTATTAAAAAAGGAATCACAAATACTTGAACTAGATTTAAAACAAACCACATATGATAATTTAATAAATGGTTTGGTAATTAGCAAAGAAAATAACCAAAAAATAAATATTTTAAAATTTAAAATTATAAATTTAGTTTATAATTTATTAGATAATTCTAAAAAAAATATAAATATAAATATAAATATAAAAAAAAAATATGTATTGTGTAAATTAAATTCTATTTTAATAGAAAAAATGGCAATTAATTACATTCAAAATATAAAAACCAATTCATTAAAAAATGTACCTAAATTAAATAATTGGTTTTTATATGGCCTATACTTAGGAAATGGAAAATTTAGTGTAAGTATTAAAAAAGATGGAATACTACCTTTGTACTTTTTAAGATTAAAAATGTTTCAAAAAAATACAATAAACAATTTGCAGTTTATAGAAAAAATTATTCAATTTTATTCCATTTTTAATATTAAATCTTATTATTTAATAAAAAAAAACAGTAAATTTATAGAGTGGTATATAGAAGATACAAATAGTTTAAAAAAAATCAAAAATATATGATGTGAAAATAATAAAATTTGATTATCTTTTTGAAAACATAATCAATTGAAATTATTAATTAAAACTAATATTTTAATAAACCAAATTAAATATTGGAAAGAAGGACAATTAACCTTGTTAAATATTATATATAAATACACTTGTATGTCTAAGAGTAATTACTCTAATTGGTATAAAAAAATTTTGTATTATTTTGAAAAAAAAAATAAAAATAAAAAGTTAAACAACTTTTTATGATCAACACCTTTTCCTAATATAGGAAAAGGTGTTCTATGTACTACTGATTTAACTTTTATATTTATATCTAAAAATACTTCTTGATTGGTATCACTTCCTATTAATGTTAAACCAAAAGCTAAATATTTTTTCTTTAAAACTTATTTAACTAAAGATAAAGCTTTAGAACAAGCTTTAAGATATAGAGATCAAACATTAAATGATTGATTACACTCTAATAATTTAATTTAAAAATAATATGTAAAATGTCGATTTTAATTGAAATATATTAAAAAAAAAAGAAGGTTAATTGTCAAGAATATCCAATTAATTGGACAACTTGCAGCGAAATATCTTATTGCAACTTAAAAAATAGTAGTTAATTTTTTATGATCATCTATGATAAATAAGATAGCCGTTCAACGACTAGAAAGTGAGTGGTGCTAACAATAATCTTTCCACGAAAGCCTTCCTATTTGCTTTGATTCTTCAAAGGATAGATGACATAGTCTGAACCATTTATAATTAAAATAGTGTAAAGGTTTAATATCTTTATATTTTAAGAAATAATGGAAAATAAAAGTTAAATGCTTTTATAATAATAATAAAAATGCTTATATATTTTTGTATATATACAATATTAAATATAATCTTTATTGCCAATATTTTGGGGTAGGTATAATTTTCTATTATATCTATGCTTTGATTCCGTTAGTTAGATATAAGGTTATTTTAATTTTTATAATTATAGAATAATCGGATTATAATCCCTAATTGAGGTGAAGTAAAGGCTTAAATTTATTATTATATTTAACAAAATTTGAGTGCCTGAATGGTAAAACATTAAAATACCTTTCTTGAAAGTAATTTCTTGAATATTTTTTATTATTTTTTTTCGTTTTTTTGCTATATGCTGGAAAATTATTAAATTAAAATAATCAGCAGGTAATATAATTACTAATTATACCTTAGAGACTTTACGCAAATATCTTATTTATATTAATTTTAGATAAAGATAAAGATAAAGTCCAACTTAGTTTTAAATATTTTATTATTAAAATATTAATATTTTAAAAGTTAAAGATTTTAATTTGGAAATTAAATTTAATATATATTTATATTTTATTTATAATGTTTGTAATAATTATTAATTCTAAATTAAAAAAATAAATTAAAGAAAGTAAAAATATTTAAATTTTATAATTATAATAAGTTATACCTTTAAATAAATATAAAGGTAAAATTACATATAAAAAAACTAAATTTTAATTTTTTTTATAATATACTTTAATCACATTATATTTTAAACTTATTACAATAATTAATTATTAATAATTAAATTTTATTATCATTAGGCTAATTTTTAAAATTTTATATTTTTATTTATATTTAAATTAATATTTAGATCTTTTACCTTATTATGCAATATTACGTTCAATCCCTTCAAAATTATTTGGAGTAATTGCAATGTTTGGTTCATTATTAATTTTACTTGTTCTTCCTATTATAGATTTAAGTCGAATTAGATCTAACCAATTTAGACCAGCCATGAAATTTTTCTTTTGATTATTTGTAGTAAATTTTTTGATTTTAATGTGAATAGGTTCTCAACACCCTAACTCACCTTATTTAGAAATAGGTCAATATGCTACTGCATTTTATTTTAGTTATTTTTTAATTATTATTCCAATAATTGGAATAGTTGAAAATACTTTAATAGACTTAGGTTTAGATGGTTTAGATAAAAAAAATGAAACTAGAAATAAAAAATAAATATAAAATTTCAATTAAAAAATAAAACAACATATTTAACCCCCTAATTTAGTTTATACAAAATTAAAAATAGTAATAATTATCACCAAGAAATAGAAATAAATCATACTAGTTAAATATGATTTATTTCTATTATTAATAATTTGGAATTAGAAAAATCAATTGATATTAGAGATAATGTAAGTGATGCAGTTTTTTACGAAAGATTAAAAGGGTTCATTGATCTTGAGGGATACTTTAAAATAGATTGAAATAAAAACGCTAAATTTATTATTACTTTATTACTTAGTAATAACTTTACATAAAGATGATCTATTTATACTTAAATATATAAAAAATAGATTAAATATAGGTAAAATTTTTTTAAATGAGCAAAAAGAAAATAACACTGTAGTCACTTGACGAGTAGGTTCCCAAGCTGAAAAAGTTAAATTAATAAAAATTATTGACTATCTTAATACTTCAAAAAATTTAAATTATAAAGCATGGAAATAATTTTTTTCACTTTTTATTGATAATAAAAAATCAAGTCCAGAAACAAAAATAATTAATAAAAAGTAAAATATTTGCTTTTAAAGCTACTATGAATAAAAATAGAACTTATTTTCTTCAACCTTTTAATTTCATTAAAATTATCCCTTATTGATTACTAGGTTTTATAGAAGGTGATGGTAGCTTTATTGTAGTTAAAAAAACTTTTAGTCTTTTATTTAGTATAGAACAAACTATAACTGAAAAACCTGTAATTGAAGCAATTGCTATTTTTTTTTTTACGATTATTATCAGGGGCTCAAAAAGAATAAATCAAAAATAAAAAATATTAGTTAGAGTTATAGAAACCTCTCCATGAGAAAATCGAATTAATATTAATCAAAAAGGTTCAGTTCTTCTTAGTGTTGCTTAATTTCCTTTCTTTACGGAAATTTAATTCTATTTTTAGAAACTCTTACTTTTATTACTAAAAAATATTTAGATTTTGAAGACTGAAAAACTATTGCAAAATTTTAAAAAGAAAAAAAACATTTAATAGCTGAAGGTAAATAAATTATAATACATATTTGTAACCAGATGATTGTAAATCGACTATATACAAATCTTAATTTTTCAAAAAATTTAGAAGAACAAACAGATATTAATAATAGAATAAAACAATTATTATCAAAAAAAAGATTAAATAAAAATAAAATTTAATTAAATAAATATTTAATTAAGATAAAACCAAATAATTGATATTTTTAATTATTACTTTTTATTAAATAATTTTGTGTAATTAAAGTTAAATAATGTTACCTAATAAAAAAATTCATTAAATTTAAATATTAAGCAAAATAATTTTTTATAAATATCATATTACACCTTTACCTGTAATTGATTTATATAAAATTTTAACTATTATAAGTTTAGATGATTTTAAAAATGTTAATGTATTTTTAAATTAAAAAAAAAAGTTAAATCTGTGTTTATTTTAAAAATATTATATATTATATATTATAAATGTAATTATAATATAATATTTTTTTTTCGAAAAGTCGTAAAATTAAACTTTTCTGGCAAAATTTATAAGTATTAGGGATTGGTTAACTATTAATTTAATTAATTTGAAAAAAAAAAATATTTAAAAAATAATCTGAAAGTAAAAAAAATTGTAAATATTAAAATTGTAGAACATTAATAAATAATACAAATTAATAAAAATTAACAAATTAAATGTAAATTCTTATTAATTTCAATTTAAAATATATTTTTTCTTTCTTTTTTTTTTTTTACTTAAAAGTAAAATAGATTTAGATTAAATATTTTAAATTATATTTATTTAATGGTAGATGACAAAATGGTTCGTCGCTCCCTTTGGGTGGGAGATATATAGCGTGTTCGAATCGCGCCTATCATATAATTTAAAATTTATTTTTATCATAAATAAAAAATTAATAAATATTTATATAATAAAAATTATTGTTAAAATTTTAAATTAAAAAAAATATGAAATATAAGTATAAATAAATTCTTTTAGTTTAATGGCAGAACAACTTTCTTCTGAAAAGTTAGTTTTGGTTCAAATCCAAAAGAGAATGAAATTTAAAATTAAATTATGTTTTGTTTTTTTTTTATTAGGTTATTTTATAAAAAAAAACATACTCGTTAAATTATGCCTTTAACATTATTTAATTTTTAACAATTGTGTAATTTTATTTATTAAATTTAAAATTTTAAATTTTTAATAATTAATAAGTAATAATTTAAGTTCTAATTATAGTGATAATGATATTTAATTAATACAAAATAAATAGGATTATTAATAATTTTATATATGTTTAAATATTATAATTCCGGTTTATTCTTAGTCAAGAATACTTTATGTTTCTAACTTGTCTAAAAACCAAAGTTAATAAGAAGAATTACATACGCGGAATCTATTATTATTTATTTTTTTAATTATTATTTTTTTAGTTTAATATTTAATATTTAATGTAATACATTTATATTTTATTTTTAATTTTATTTATATAAATATATATAATTATATTGGATAAATTTTTATAATTTATAAAAAATCCTTTTAAAAAAATATTATTTTTTTTTTAGATATTATTATCTATATTGTAAAAAAAAATACAATAATTTCATTAATCTATTTTATATATATTTGTAATTTAATATAAAATATGAAAATGAATAAAATATATATATTTTAATTTTATGAAAAACTTTTTTTCTATCTATAATATAATTTTTAGTTTAATTAGTGTATTAGTTGTTATTATTCCTGTTTTAATGGCAATTGCTTTTATGACAATTCTAGAAAGAAAACAACTTGCAGCCCACCAACGAAGAGTTGGTCCCGATACTGTTGGATACTTTGGTATTTTACAACCATTCAGTGACGCTATGAAATTAATTCTTAAAGAAACAATAATTCCTTCTCAATCAAATAAGGTTTTATTTTATTTAGCTCCTGTTTCAACATTAATATTTAGTTTATTAGGTTGAATTATTTCCTGGCTTAATTAAAATTTCAATATATGCTAAAAAAATTTTAAAAGGTTAAATTTTAAATAATTTTATAATATCTAAAAAAAATTATTAGCAGGCTTAATATTTAAGTTAAGCCTTAGAGACTATACGTGAAAAAATTTTTATAATAAATTAAATTTTTATTTAATAATATTTTTTTTATTTAAGAAATAGTCCAAATTTTTAGCAGGATATTTTAGAAAATATTTATTTGTTAATTAATATTTTGTTTTTCAATTATAAATTGGAATTTAATTTAAATATGTTTTATATATCAACTTTACCTTTTTTAAGTATTAATTTTAATTTACGTTTAAGTAAAAATATAAAATTGTATTCAAAAATAATTGCATTAAATCGAACAAAAGGACCAAAAACTAAAACTGCACCTGAATTATCTGAATTTCAAAAAGAAGTTATTTTTGGTTTAATGTTAGGAGATTTAAGTGCAGAAAAAACAAGTTTAAATGGAAATACTAGATTACGTTTTTTTATGTCAATTAAAAATAAAGATTATATGAATCATTTATATTCTATATTTAAAGATTATATTAAAACGCCACCTAAAGAAAAACAAAGAAAAAAAATTAATAAATTAACAGGTTTATTACAAACAGATATATGGTGCTCTACCTTAAGATTTGTTCTTTTTAATTGGGTAATGACAGATTTTTATATAACAAAATTAAACAAAAATATTAAAATTATACCTATAGACGCTGAAAAAAAATTAACTGCAGTTAGTTTAGCGTATTGGATAATGGATGACGGTTCTTTTTTTAAAACAAAAGAACAAATAATATTGTGTACAGATTCTTACTCTAAAGAAAACGTATTACGTTTAATTAATATTCTAACAAACAAGTTTAATTTATCTTGTGGTTTAATTAAACAATTAAATAAAAATAGAAAAATATCATATAGAATACGTATTAATAAATCTTCTTTAGATACTTTAAAATTTTTAGTTAAACCTTATATAATACCTTCGATGTCTTATAAATTAGGTGAAATTTAATCTTTAATAATAAATAATTTTTTTTTATATTTTTTTTTCTTTTGTAAACATTTATCAATAATAAAAATATTTAACCCCCTTTTTTTTTTCTAAATATTAATGCTAAAAATATTGTGAGGAATTATACCTTTTGGACAAGGTATTACTCTTTTTGATTTTACACTTGGTATTTTGTATACTTTATCATTATCTTCATTAGGTGTATATGGCGTTCTTCTAAGCGGTTGAGCAGCTAATTCAAAATATGCTTTTTTAGGTTCTATTAGATCTTCAGCTGCTATGATATCATATGAGTTAATATTAAGTTCTGCGATTTTATTAATTATATTATTAACAGGATCTCTTAACTTTAATACAATAATAGAACATCAACAAGCAATTTGGTTTATTATACCTTTATTACCTGTATTTATATTTTATTTTATTTCAATTTTAGCTGAAACAAGCCGTACACCTTTTGATCTACAAGAGGCTAATCCTACTAATAATGATTTAGCCTCTATAAAGTTTGCTATTTGCTGAAATATCCTAAAACTTTAATTACTTAAATAAAAAAAAATTATAAAAAATATATAAATGTCTGTATTTTTTTTTTTTAATAAAATAATTAATTAGGAATTAATATTTTATTTTTTTTTTTATTAAAAATTTAATTAGGAATTAATATTTTATCTTCTTTTTAATTTATGTTTATAATTTTTATTACATTAATTTAACTAATTACTTTCTTAAAATAAATATAAATTAGATAATATATATATTATTTTGAATAAAATAATAATTAAAATATATTTTATTTAAAATACAAAAATAGTTTAAGTAAAAATATTAAAGATAACAATGGATAATCAGCAAAAAAAAAATATATAATATATATATATTACTCAATATTTCAGAGACTATGCGCAAACATTAAAATAATTTAATATAATATAGTCCAACTTTAATTGAAAAATTATAGAAATAAGAAAATTATTATTTATTTTATAATATTATTAATTATATATTACTTGTTTAATAAAATGTTTATTGATAATGAAATCATTTATATTAGTTCTGTTTTTATACCTATAAAAATCTGTAATAATTTGTCATCACCTGAAAAATATAAATCAGATTTATATAAAAAGGGAGGTGTTTATGGAATTATAAACATTTCTGATGTTAAAAAGAGACAACAATATATTGGTTCTAGTTTAAATTTATATGAACGATTATTAGATCATATAAAACGCAGAGATTCTAATAGTAGATTACAAAGAAGTATCTTAAAATATGGAATTAATAATTTTATATTTGTGATATATTATTGACATAATGATCCTGCTGTAATTTTAACAGATATAGAAACAGAAGTAATTAAAAGTTTTCCTTTTGAAGATCTTTATAATTATAAAAAAGAAGCTACTTCTATGTTAGGTTATAAACATACTATAAAAGCCATTAATAAAATGAAATTAAGATTTAAATATAAAACTAAACATCCAATGTACGGTAAAACTCATGATACATTTGCTTTATCAAAAATAAGTAAACCAGGTAGTTTGAATCCTATGTTTAATAAAAAGCATAAAATTGAAACTATTAAAAAAATGTCTTTAGCTAAAAGTAAAGTTCCTTTAGGTTTATATGATATTAGAAATAATTTATTAATTAAATTTATAAATCAGGTAGAATTATCTAAATATCTTAATCTTCATAAATCTACTATAGGTAGATATTTAAAAACAGGTAAATTAATATTAAATAAATATTATATACGTAAAATAAATAATTAAAATAAAATTATGGAATCAGAATTAGTAGCTGGATTCTTTACAGAACATGGAGCTACAATTTTTGTGTTTTTCTTTCTTGGAGAATATTCTTCGATTGTATTATTTAGTAGTATTTCAGGTATATTATTCTTAGGTGCTTTATGATTTAGGAAATCATTTGTGTGCCTAAAATTATCAAACTCCGGGAACACCCTAAAGCTTCTGATACCAAACTATATTCGGAATAATATATGTGGATGAATTAATTACATTTGTATGGTTATAACTCAGATGATTGATGAAAATATAATGGGTAATCGCGGATCTAAGTCAAAATTTATTTCGAATTTTGTAAAAGAGCAACGAGTAGATGGTAATTGATGGAATAAACCATTCCATTTAAAGTATACTCTAAAGGGTTTCGAAAGAAACTATCAAGTCAAAATCCTTTCTAAACAATTTAATTTAACTAAAAGAAATTATTCGACCGAAAGTTCATTAAATTTACAGTCTAATTTAAACCCATTTTTTGTGTCTGGTCTAATTGATGCTGAAGGTTGTTTCTCTGTTACAATTTATAAAAAAGAAAATTATAGATTTGGTTGGTGCGTACGAGCTCAATTTTCAATTGAACTAGATTCTCGTGATATACTTTTAATAAAAAAATTACAAGTATTTTTTGGTGGTATTGGACGAATAAATCAAAGTAAAACAAATAATAGTTTTATTTATTGTGTAACAAAATTAAGTGATCTAACAAATGTAATCATTACTCATTTTGTAAAGTATCCATTGCTCACTCAAAAAGCAGAAGACTTTAAGTTTTTTAAACAAGTAGTTGAGCTTATACAAAATAAAGAACATCTTACTCTTGATGGTCAACAAAAAATTGTTAATATTAAAGCTTCAATGAATTTAGGTTTGTCAGATCAGCAAAAAAAAGAATTTAGTAACTTTAAACCAGTGGAAAGACAAATCATTAATACTACAAATATTTCAAATCCAAATTGAATCGCAGGTTTTACGTGCGGTGAAGGATGTTTTAGTGTAAATATTTCCAAAGGCCAAACTAAGATAGGTCATTCTGTTTCTTTAAGATTTAGTATTGCACAGCACAAAAGAGATTTAAAACTAATGGAAAAAATAATTAATTATTTAGGTTGTGGCCTTATAAATACAAACAGTAAAAGAAATAGTATTGAACTACGAGTTTCAAAACAATCAGATATAATAAATATAATTTTTCCTTTTTTTGAAAAATATTCTCTCGTTGGTGTAAAACAATTAGATTATCAAGATTGATGTAAAGTTGCAAATTTAATGAGAGACGGGAAACATCTTACAGTTGAAGGTTTATTAATAATACGTAACATAAAATCTCAAATGAACACTGGTCGTAAGTTTGATTAATATTTAATTGCATGATAAATTTGATAGCCTTGGGATATCACTTACCTGAAATTTATCTAAATGATTCTATTTTAAATCTTCAAAGTATAATTTTAGGTATAAAAACTTCTATTTTTTGTTTTTTGTTTGTTTTGTTCAGAGCAACTTTGCCTCGGCTTCGATATGATCAACTTATCCTGTTGTGTTGACTATATTTACTTCCAATAGCTGTATCTTTCATTATATTAATACCATGCTTATTAAGTGCTTTTGATATTATTTCTTACTAAAAATGAAAAAAATTTTAAATTTTTTTAACCCCACTATTATTTTAAATAGTACAGTATTAAAATTTAATGTAATTAATTTAAATATAAAGAGAAATATTTCTAATTTAAATTTTAAATCTAAAAACGTATTAAAAGATTTAAAAGAAAAATTACCTTTTATTGAAAAAGGTAAATTTATTTTGGTTATATCTTTTACCTATTGCTGTAGCATTTTTAGTAATTGTATCAAGTATTTTAATTTCATTTGATACTTCATCTTATTAAATTTATTTTTATTATTTTTAATTTTATATTTTAACATGAACATGTTTAATTTTTTAATTTTAGTTAATTTATTTTTTAAATTAGATTTAGATTTAGATTTAATAATATATAATCCATTTTCAATCTATTATAAATTAAAATTAATATATTTAAATGTTTTAGAATTTCTAATTACTATAAAAATATTAATTTATTTTATTATTAAAGATAAATTAATATTTATTGCATTTTCTTTCTTCTCTATTTCAAAAATACCAGAAATATTTTCAATATTAGTTATTTTACCGATATATTTTAATCAGAGATCATTAAAAATATCAAAAATAAATAATAGAAATTATTATACAAATTACAATAATAATTATAAAAAAAAATCATTATATTATTTAAAAATATTTATTATGAAAATAGTATTTAAAACTTTTAAAAATTTAATTGATTTATATATTTTAATTTTTAAAATAACAAAAATAATTATACAAACTATAAAAACAATAATTCTAAATTTAAAAAAAAAATATTTAATAGTATTTAGCATTATTACTACTATTTATGTAATTATAATTAATATTATATTTTTTATTAATTTATTTAATAAATTTAAAATTATTTTACAATCATTTAGTAATTACTTAAATCTATATATTAAATTTCCCTTATTAATTTCTATTATATTATTTATTATTTTATTATTTATTTATTATACAATAAGTTTTATTATACCTTATTTACTAAAAAAGTCACCAATTAAAAAATTTATTGAAAAAACTATAAAATTATTATCTAAATTATATTTTATTTATAATTATATTAATTCTTTATTTTCATTAAAAACTATATTAAAAATAAAAATTTTAATTATTTTTGTTAAAAATTTAATTTTTATTATTATCATACCTTTTGAAATATCTTTTTATTCTAATATATCATCTGTATTGTATAATATATTTTTTTATAAAGATTTTTGATATGAAAATAGTTTAATAATTTCTGAAGAGAAACAAGAAAAATTTTCAAATAATAATGAATCAGATAACAGTAGTAATACTAATCTTCAATCTAATCAAAATCCTACTGTAAACAATAATTTTAATAATTTTAATATTTTATCTGATCAAGAAAAAAAAAACTATATTAAAAATGAAATGATTAAAAGAGGTATTTATCCTATGGAACAAACAGTATCTTGATTAGCATTATCTACATTAAATAATACTGATGGTTCTCAACTAGAAGTTGATAATTATGTTTCAATTAATTTAGATATAATATCAAATGCTGAACAAGAAGCAAGAGAAAATATCCAATATTCTTCAATTAAATATTTACAAAACCAAGGTTCTTTTTTGAATACTTCTGAAATAGAAGAAAATGAGCTTCAACGAGCTATAAAACTTTCAATAGCAGAATCTAATACTTCTAAATATGAAGGAGAATCATTTGCAGAAAGCTCTAATAATGTTTATAAAATTAAAAATGAAAATATTAATTTATCAAATAATACACAAGAAGATGAAGAAGAAGAAGAACTTCAACGAGCTATAGCATTATCATTATCACAAGAGTCTAGTTCAAATATTAATTATAATTTAACAGACTCTACTAATTTAAATACAGAAAATACAAATCCTTCTAATTTAGATCAGATCAGCAATACATCTTTAGATAATTTAAATAAAGGCAAAGGAAAATCAAGACAAACCTAAAATTTTATTTTCATCTATTCATTTTTTATCTTTTTTTTATATATAAAAAAAAAATATTTAACCCCCTTTATTTTTTATTCTTAAATAAAAAAATAGTTCAAAATAATAAAATATCATTAATATAAATTTTTATATTTTAATTTATAAGTTTTTATTAAGATTAAATTAAATTAGATAATTAAAAAATTAAAAAAAAAAAATTATATAAATTATATAAAAAAAAATATATAAAAGAGATAATAAACATTGCATTGAGCATATAAAATACAACTAAATTAAAATTATTTAATTTATGTTTAAATAGTAAAAAGAATTTAATTTTGGTTCCGATTGAACGTTTTTCAGTAGTTTTGAGACATGCAAATCATTTATTTCTAAAGATTAATATATAAAAAATTGGAAGAAATAAGGTGTAGAGGTGAGGAAAATAAATAAGATACCTTATAGTCACTATAAATAAGTGATTTTACACTTATTAACAACTCATTTATTTCAAATTTAAGTTTACGTTAAATAAAAACAATTATTTTTAATACCTATTAGATTAAATCTTTAGGTAAAAGAGTTGGTTGAGTGCTTTTTAGTATTAATTTATATTAATTATAATAAGTAGTGTAAAAATAAAAAATAGCTATTTTTATAAAAAAAAAAGGAAATTTTCCGCTATATGATTCTATTTATGTTGTTTAGGTAGTTGGAAGGGTAAAAGCCTAACAAGCCAATGATCAATAGCCATGTTTGAGAGAACAGATGGTCACATTGGGAATGAAATGCCCCAAGTAGTATAGAACTACCAGCAGTCAAGAATATTAGTCAATGCTCGCAAGAGTGAACTAGCTAACTGAAATCATAGACAAACTTAAAGGTGTGATCTTTGATAAAATAAGGGAAAATAATGATATTACCTTAATATTAGTGTTGTCCAAAGCTGTTAAGTTTTTTAGGAAAAAACTATTACGGCTAAAACTATCAAACTCCGGGGACTTCCTAAAGCTTTTGATATCAAACTATATTCGAAAGATTATAAGTGGCTGAATTAATTACTCAAGTATGGTAATAAGTCAAAAGATAGATGAAAAGAAAATGGAATATCGCGGATCTAAATCAGATCTTAATAAATCTGTAAAAGAGCAACGAGTAGACGGTAGTTGGTTTCTAAATAAAATAGCTGTTCCAAATAGAAACTTAAGGTTTACTCTAATGGGCCTGGAAAGAGGCTATCTAGTTAAAATCCCATCTAAACAATTTAATATTTCATTTTTTCTACATTAAGTGGTAAAAACACTAAATTAAATCCTTTTTTTGTTACAGGACTTATAGATGCAGAAGGTTGTTTCTGTACTACAATTTATAAAAATAAAAAACTTAAAACTGGTTGACGAGTACAATCTTATTTAGAAATAGGATTAAATCAAAAAGATAGTTTTTTAATTTATCAATTACAAGAATTTTTTGGTGGTATAGGTTCTATTAGGTTAGATAAAAAATCTAATGCATTAAAGTATTCAGTAAGTAATATTACAGATTTAATAAATATTATTATTCCTCATTTTACAAAATATCCTTTGTTAACTCAAAAAGCAGCAGATTTTATATTATTTGTACAAATAATAGAACTTATGAATAAAAGTGCTCATTTAACTATAAATGGAATACAAAAAATAATTAATATTAAGGCTTCAATGAATTTAGGTATTTCAGATATAATTAAATCAGAATTTAGTACAATTAATCCAATACAAAGACCAATTATTAATTCTACGACAATACTTGATCCTCAATGAGTATCAGGTTTTGTTTCCGGAGATGGAAATTTTGACGCTGGTATTAGAGAGTCTAAAAATAAAATTGGTTATAAAGTATATTTAAGATTTAGAATAACACAACACATTAAAGATACAAAATTATTGGAATTAATAATAAGTTATTTAGGGGCAGGTAGACTTGAAAAAGATCTTAAGGCTTCTGTTGTAAATTTAGTAATAGGTAATTTTTTAGATTTAAAACACAAAATTATACCATTCTTTAGCAAATATACTATTTTTGGTATAAAACATTTAGATTATATAGATTGATGTAAAATTGCTAATTTAATAAACTTAGGTTCCCATCTTACTCTTGAAGGTATAGAAGAAATTAAACAAATTAAGTCAGGAATGAATAAAGGAAGAAAAAATTAAAATATTTAATTGAATGATAAATTTAATGAACCATGGGTGCCAGAAGACTCGGTAAGGCCGGAGACGCTAACGTTAGTCGTCCTAAACAGGCGTAAAGGGTGTGTAGGCGGCTTTAAAAGTTTTATTTTAAAATAGCCTAAATAAAATAAATTAAAAGAAAAAAATAAATTTAAATATTTAAATTATTATTATCATTATTATTATTTTGCAAATATAAAATGAATTAAAGCTAGAATCTGATAGAGGTTAATTAGAATAATGCTTGGATTAGTAGTGACTCACAGGTAAACCAAGTAGAATGCTAAAGGTGAAAACTTTTTTTCCATTAAAGATTGACGCTGAGAAACGAAGGTGAGGATAGAAAAAAGGATTAGTTACCCAAGTATCCCTCTACTGTAAACGATGAATGGTGGTTTTTAATTACAATGATAATTAGTTTCTATGTTAACACGATAACCATTCCGCCTTGCGAGTACGACTGCAAAGTTGAAATCAAAAAAATTAGTCGGTCTCGAAGCAAACGAAGGTGGGGCATGTTATTTAATACGATAATACGCGTAAAATCTTACCAGTTCTTGCATAAATATTCCTTTTTTATTATTAACTTTTTTTTAGTTAATAATAAAATTGAGAAAGTTTGGTTTTTTAAATAAAAAAAAAAAAAAGAGATTTATTTCTCAAATTTAATTAAATTTAATTAAATTTTAATTTTAATTTTTTTTTTCCTTAACTACAGGTGTTGCATGGCTGTCGTCAGTCCGTGCCGTGAGAAATTAGATTAACTTCGATAACGGACGAAATCCCTGTTATTAATTTATACTTAATAATTTATGGTTTTTAAAAGACCATTTGGGGCAAAGACAAGTCGTTATGGTCCTTATGAACTGGGCTATAAACGTGCCACAAAAGACTTTAACAAAGTGAAGCAAAATCTTACCCTTAAACTTATATGACTTATAAATTATAAGCGTATATTTTTGTTTTTTTATTTTGATCTATTGCTAATTAATATCTATATATTATTAATTTAAAAAATTCTTTTTTTTTATTTTAAATAAAATAATAATAAAAAAATAATTTTTTTTAATATAGTAAATTTATTATATAATAAAATAAAAAAATTAAAGGAAAAAAAAAAAGAAAGAGCTAATCATTAAAAAAAGTTATAATATAAAAATACTAACGGATTGTCGTCTGAAATTCGGGGACATGAAGAAGGAATTTCGAGTAATCGTTGATCACTAGGCGCAACGGTGAAGAAAATGCATTCGTGATGAACTAACTGTCTGTCGCTGGGAAGAAGCTTAGGTAGGAGGAAACTAAGACGAAGTTATTCGTAAACATAATTTTCAAGGATTCCTTTTTTTAAATAAAAAATTTTTTTTTTTTTTTATGAGGACTTTCAAACCTTCGGGAAGGGTGTTTTTAATTAAACATCTGATTGTTTATATTTATAAATAATTTGATTGAATTTTACAGTAATTGATTAAGTAAATAGATTTTTTTTTTTTGAACTTAATTAAATAGATTTAAAAATAGCCTTTGTCTTGGTAATTAGTTTTAGTTAATTCATTTAAGTAACATCTCAAAAGTCATAGCAAGGTAGTTGTACTGGAAAGTGCAGCTGGATAATAAAAAAAAACATATAACCCCCACTCATTAATTAATAATTTATTTTCAATTATTTATTTAGAATTATTATATATTAAACAAAATATATTCTTTATATATTTTTTGTATTTAAAATAAATTAAATAAATATAAGTAAATAAAAATATATTAAATAATTAATAATATAATTAAAATCTGAATTAAAACAATATTTAATATTAAAATTTATCAGAATAAATAATAATATTTATTTTAATAAAGGGGTTAGCTGAGTGGTTTAGCAGTAAATTTACACTTTATTTACAGGGGTTCGAATCCTCTACTCCTTAACTATAATAAATAATTATTTTTAATACTAATTATTAATATATTTTAATTATTAAAAATAATGAATAGATTATAACGTGAAGACTTTAAGTAATAATTATTACTTATTTTTTTATAAAATAAAATATATTTAATTGTCTATAAATAAATAAGTAAATAAATAAAAAATAAATAAGTTTAAATATAAATAATTATATTCAAAATTTGATAAAATTTATGTTACTTTTTTTGTTTTAAATATAATAATTCAAATATTACTATTACTATTACAAATAATATTATTATATTTAAATTTAATATTTTGATATATTACATTGTAATATTGGTATAGTAATATTAATAAATTTAAGATAAGATATTTTTTTTATTATACTTGTACATATTTTAAGTTTATTTTTTATTTAAAATAAAGTATTTTTTTCAATTTTAATTATTATTATATTATAGTAGTTTTTATTTTTTTATTTTTAAAATTATTTTAATTATTTTAAGTAAATATATAAAAATATTACCGATATTTAACTTAAATTTATATAAATTTATTTTTTTTTTACTTACAAATATAATAAGCTTTTTTTTATATAAATATTTATTTTTTAATAAAATATTTATAAATTTATTATATTAAAAATTTAGGTAAAAATATTATATTAATAAATTTAAGTAAAAATAAGAAAAGATAAATTATTTACCATTAAATTGTACAAGAAATTAAAAGTTAAAATTTTGTTAATATTTAAATTCTTAGTAAATTATGTATCTAATATTAATAAAATTTAAATTTATAACTTTATTGTTAAAATAATAATAATTAAACTATATTATTATTTATTTATAATTGAGATTAATGTAATTAGTATTTGTTCTATTAAATTTTATAAATAATAATTAAATTTTAAGAGGGTACATTTATAATAACTTTAATAATAATATTTTTTTGATTAGAGGTTCTTTGGTATAATGGTTATTACACCTACCTTTCAAGTGGGAAATGTCAGTTCGATTCTGATAAGAACTATTTAAATTATATAAATATATTAATTTTATTTAAGGAATAGTTTTCATTGGTAAGTTAAGACAATTGCTAATTGTTAGGGAAAATCTCTTAGGTGTTCGATTCACCTCTATTCCGTAAAATAATTATAAAAAAGTTAATATTTTAATATTTTACTTTTTTATAATTTAATATTATATATAATAATTAAATTATTATTTTTTTTATTTTTGTTTTTATTATGTTTTTTTTTATTTTTTTTTTTATTATTATGTTTTACGTAATTTAATAAAAAAAATTTAAATAGAAAATTATATTTGTAAATAGTTGAGCTAAATTTGATTTAAAAAGAGTTATTTATATAATAACTTAGTATTGAATATTAAAATATTATGCAATGACTCTATTCTACTAATGCTAAAGAAATAGGTACACTTTATTTAATTTTTGCAATTTTTTCTGGTATGTTCTTCATGCTTGAATTATATTTTGCTTTTTGCTGGAATAATTATTTAATAGTAAATAACCGATACTTACCTTTAATTATTATTTATATGAAAAAGGAAGAAAAAAAGGTTAAAAATTTTATTATAAATTTTATAATTAAATCAGCAGAAAATTATAATCATTTTCTCAGAGATTTTATGCAAAAATGTTTAAATAATTTAAAATTTTGTATTAAAACAAAATGGAAATTGTTGTTGTATTGTAATGAAACTAAATTAATTAGCTTTATTATTGCTGATTTTTACCATTCGATTAAGATTTATAATATTTATTTTACTAGATTTAATCACACTTTGATAGAAAATAAAAATATTAGTAAAAATAATAAACTATCTAATAATTTAGACGCTAATGATAACACTTATTCTAATAAAAAGAATATTGGAGAATTAGGTTATTACTTAGCAGGTTTAATTGAATCATATGGTAGTATTATTATCCCAACATTAGAAAGTATAAATACACCGACTATTAGTATTATCTTTAACATAAAAGATAAACCCTTAGCTGAACATATTATATTTGTTTTAGGTTATGGAACAATACAAAAAAGTCAAAGTGATTTAGCTATTAATTTAGTTATTAGAAATAAATTAGGTATTATAGATTTATTGAATTTAATAAATGGAAAGTTTAGAACACCTAAAATATTACGTTTACATAATTTAATAGATTGGGTAAATAATAATCCTAATTATGCTAAATTAAATAATTCTCCTTTAATTAAATTACCTATTGATAATAGTCATATAAATGATAATGCTTGATTATCTGGTTTTTCTGAAGGAGATTCTACATTTCAAATTAGAATTAGTGAAGGAATTAAGTATAATAATATTACTACTACTTATGAAATAAGTCAAACTAGATTAAATCCTTCTTTATTAGAAGATTATAAACCTATTATGGAATCTATAGCTAATTTATTTTTTTCAAATGTTAGTATAATTAATTTAATTAATTTGATAGATCAGGTAAACAAAAAGGGTGAAGAGCTAGAAATACTAGTAAAGCTGGAGCGAAGTTGTAAAATATTTTACAAAATATCCTTTGTTTAGTAGTAAACATTTAGACTACTTATCTTGGAAAGAAGCACAGCAATTAAAAATAATGCTCATCACAAAAATAAAGGCTTAGAAGGTTTAAATCGAATAAAATGTCTTAAAAAATCAATGAATAATAATAGAATTAATTTTTCATGGGATCATTTATCTCAATTTTACACTAAATAAATTATATTTAAAATTTTTATTAGATATTTTATATTTTTGTTTAAAATTTAATCTTTTTTCAATAACAAAATCTTAATTTTTAATTAAATATTTAAATAACTTAATACAAACAAAAAAATAAATTTTTAACCCCCTTCTCATTTACTCTTTTTTATATAATCTAAAATTTAAAAAATAAAAATGAGTTAATTATAAATTTAAAAATAAAAGGGTTTAAACATAAGATAAAATCCAAATTTGTTTTATAATTTTTATTTAATCTTTTTTAATTAAAAATAAAAATAATTATAAAACTTAAGTTTGATGATTGGAACAGCTTTTTCTGTTCTTATTAGACTTGAATTAGCTTCACCAGGTGTTCAATTTTTACAAGGAGATCATCAATTATTTAATGGTGCGCCGTTTCATTATATTGTTCGTTGTGGTATCGATCATATCGAAATATCACAGGGTCAACCAAATCCATTAGTTCTTAATGAGCTATTGAGCCTTAAAGCATCAATCTTAGCCAGTTCGGGCCAACCGAACGGTGACCATAGCATGATTGAAAAGCCGTTTGAAAGAATATCGGCGAGCTACGGTTCCCATGATGAGGTAAACGAATCTCTACAACTCTCTACGCTGGTCGAAGTTCCAGACTCTGAAAACAGAAATCTAATTTCATTATCAGAGTACCATATTTTGGGTCTTTTGTTATACGTTGAGACATTAGACTTGATTTGGTCAGATGGTCAGGTTACCAGAAGTAACCTCAAGGAGGGGAGACATCTAAAGGAACACATCGACGGACAATGTAAGAACTCGGGATCACCTGACGGGCGAAAGCTCTGAGGTGACGGAGGATCCGTATTAGCTAAACAAAACTCGATTAAATCTCGAACTACTTTAGTGAAGGGATCTAGGTATATTTCAACCAAAGTGTCTCTTCCTGCGGGCTTTGACAAATTGGGGAAACTAAGAGAATTAAATACTTTATATACCAATTTTGTAAATATCAAAGTCCTGGACCTCATCTGTGATACTGATATCCTGATAGCAGCATACTCTAAATTGAAATCTTCTCCGGGTAACATGACTCCAGGAATGGACAGTGAAACATTGGATAAGATCGACAATTCTTGGTTCGAAAATCTTAAGAAAGCACTTCGAACTAATTCGTTTCAATTTAGACCAGCCCGAAGAGTAGAAATACCCAAACCTAACGGTAAAGGTACTCGACCACTAGGGATAGCCTCTCCTAGAGACAAAATAGTCCAAGGAGCCATGCTACTAATATTAGAAGCAATATTCGAACCTTCTTTCCTAATACACGCCCATGGATTTCGACCCGGCAAAGGATGCCATACAGCTCTAAAAGAGATAAAAGGGACATTCACATCAGTAAATTGATTTCTGGAAGGAGACATCAGCAAATGCTTTGACACTTTCGATCATAAAGTATTAGTCCACCTAATCACAAAGAGAATTAACGATAAAGGTTTCATAGACCTTTTACACAAAGCTCTAAGAGCAGGATATTTCTTTCAAGGGCAATTTTTCTCTCCAGAACTAGGAACTCCTCAAGGATCTATAATCAGTCCCATCCTATGCAACATTCTACTTCACGGCTTAGACAAATTTATTCTAAATCTTCAGAGTGAATTTGAAATTGGGAAAAGACGAAGAATAAATCCACTGTGAAGAAAATTAACTAGAGCTGACCGATTAAATGAAGTGCATGAAAGAAATATTGGATCACGTCTTCATATAGATCCTAATTACAAACGTCTGAAATACGTACGATACGCTGACGACTTTCTAATAGGAATTATTGGTAATAAAGAAGATTGTGTAAATATAATAAAAAAAATCCATGCCTACTTACTTGAAGAACTGAAGTTAAACCTTAACCTCGAGAAAACGGCTATCACAAACGCTAGAAAGAGTAAAGCTCACTTCTTAGGTACGGACATTAGTATTACACCACTAAACAAAAGACCTTTGCGTCTGATAAATAGAGGAGAGTCTAAATTCCGAATGAGAACTACCACAAGACCGTTACTTATGGCTCCAATCACCAAATTAGTAAAAAAACTAACCGAGAAAGGATTCGCAAAGAACGGAGGTAGACCTACACGTCTATCAAGAATGATGCCTTTTGAAACCAATCAAATAGTTAAACATTTCTGACAGATATGATTAGGCCTAAGCACTTACTACTCGTTCGCTGATAATTACGGTAGTCTAGGAAGAATCCACTACATTCTTAAATACTCTTGTATACTTACCCTGGCCTCTAAATTAGGTTTGAAGACAGCAAAAAGAGTATTTACAAAATATGGTAGAGATATTAAAATTAAGGATAAAAATAACAAAGTTATAGCTTCTTTTCCTGATGTACCTCTAGCTAAACCGAAGAAATTCTACATCACTGACTTTACGAATTTAAACCCTTTAGCTCGATTAGAAAAATTATCTAAGAGTACCTTCAGATCGAGGGCAGTCTTAGATAGTGCTTGTACAATCTGCAAAACAACAGAACAAATCGAAATGCACCACGTGCGTAAACTTAGAGATTCTTCAAAATCCATAAAAAATGATTATATGACTAACATGATGTCTCGAATGAACAGAAAACAAATACCAATTTGTAGATCATGTCACATCAAGTATCACAAAGGAGAAATCTTACTTTTTAATCAAAACAATATCTAATTTACCCCTCTTAGCTTAATATACGTGAGAGCCGTATGATGCGAAAGTATCACGTACGGTTTGGGAAGGGGTCTTTGGGCCTAACGAATATTTCTATGGTCCAATTTCCTATTTCACTGATAATCACAGCCCATGCATTTATTATGATTTTTTTTATGGTCAAATTTTTTTTGCTTTATAATATTATTATATAATTTAGAAAATAGTAAATTTTCAAATAAATTTTTTACTCCAACTTTAAACTTTAATACTAATTTTAAAAAAATTAAATTAAATATATAAATTTTAATAGAATTTATAATATTCGTTTTTATTCTACTAATTCTGAAGATGAAGATAAAGAAGAAGAATATATTAAATTAAAGATTGAAAATCCCTTTGAAAATAGAAAACAAATATTAGATATAGCAAAAAATAAAAAGTGAGTATATATATTTGAAATTTTAAATAAAAATATGTATTATTTAGGTAGTAGTATAAATTTATATATTCGTGTTTGTTCTTATTTTATGCCTTCTTTTATAGCTAAGGCCGATAGATATGTATTAATATATTTTAAAAATATGGATTTAAAAACGTTAATTTAATTTTATATATTTTTAAAGATTCTGCAACTATAAAAGAAATTTTGGCTTTAGAAGAATATTATATTAAAAAATATACTAACAATAAGTTATTAAATATAGAAATAGTACCTAGATCTTGTTATCATTTACCTATGTCTGAAGAAGCACGAAATAAATTACGTAAAATAAGAGGTCAAGCTTTTTATGTTTTTGATAATTTAAGTAAATCTTTAATTTTTATTTTTGATAGTAAGCAATATGCTTATGATAATATTAATATAGATCATCGTACTTTAAATGACTGTTTATATAATGGTGAGTTATATTTAGATAGATTTTTATTTACTTTATAGCCTTTATTAGTATTTAGTTTTGAATCATTAATAAATATAGAAAATTTAAAACTTTTAATTAAAGAACAAAGATATAAATTTAAAAGTAAATAACCTGCTAGTAAAATTATTTATGTTGAGAATAAATATAATACCTTATTAAATAAACAATTTAATAGTATTTCTGAATTTGCCAAAAATGTTAAAGGAGATAGAGGTACTATACTAGATTATATTAATGGTAAAAAAAACTGGATTTTATCGAGGAAAATGAAAAATAATGTTGATTAAAAATACTAATTTTAAAGAATAAAAAAATAAAAATAAATTATATAATAAATATATATTAGGCATGGCCGGATGTTAAGGTAACTTAACATTTTCATCCTGATTTTTGCTGGTATATTCTTAGAGTTTGAGAACTAGCACAACTTCGTCATTATAGATGTACCTCGTTGAAAAACGGCAGTAAAATTTTTTAAAATTGGATAACCAGCAGGAAACCAAAATATTATATAAAATATTTTATATTAATATTAGTAGTTTTCTCAGAGACTATACGCAGGATATCTTAAAAAGATTTAATAAAAAAGATAAAGATATAGTCCAATCTTTAAGGAAACTTAAAAGTAATTGTATGCCTGGTCTTGTAGGTGGTTTTGGTAATTTTAAATATTCAATTTTATTTTCGGAGATTACAATTAATAAAGTTTTTAATTGTAATTTTAATTCTAATTCTAATTCTAATTCTAATTCTAATTCCAATCTTTCTTCTTATTTAGCGGGTTTAATTGAAGGTGATGGTACATTTGCCGTGCACAATTTTAATTCAAAAACAAAAAAATATACACCTAAAATTATAATTATTTTTAAAAAATCTGATTTATCTTTAGCTCAATTTTTAAGAGATATTACGGATAGTGGAAAAATATATATTAAACAAGATAGGGGTTATGTTCTTTGGCAAATACAAGACATAGTAGGTATTTTTACTATTGTTAATTTTATTAATGGTTATATGCGAACACCTAAAATTGAAGCTTTACAACGAACCATTAATTGAATTAATGAATATATAGTTCAGAATCAAAATAGTAAATTACCTTCTACTTTATTAATTATTTCAAAAATTTATCCGATAGAATCTAGTAGTTTAGATCAGTCAGAAATTAACAGTAATGCTTGATTTGCTGGTTTCTCTGATGCTGATTCAAATTTTTCTATTAATATTCACAAAAGATCAAACAAAAACTCAACTAGAATTCAATTATATTATCGGCTAGAAATAAGCCAAAATTACCATAAAGATGATTCTGACGGAAAAAAAATTAGTTTTTTTTTTATTATGTCTAAAATGGCTAAATTTTTAGGTGTAAATATTTTAAGCCGTACTAGAATTAAAGGCGATAAACAATTTTTTAGCTATACTATTATGGCTCACAATAAAAAAAGCCAACAAATAATAATAGAATATTTTAAAAAATATCCACTGATTTCTTCCAAATATTTAGATTACAAAGATTGGTTTTATATTTTAGAATTACAAAAATCTAATCCTATAACTACTTCTTATTTAAAAGAAAGTTTACGAATTAGAACAAATTTTAATAAAACTAGAACTAATTACAATTGGGATCATCTTAAAAATTGTTACTTAACGAAAATTTAAACAATTATAATTGCCGTGGTAAACTGTAAAGTTTACTTTATTACGTGACTATCTGCGAAAAAGTTCTAAAATCTTCTTATATCTTTAACTGAAAACTTAAATTAATTTTATATAAAATTAATTAATTAAAAAGCGTACAGTTTTATTAATAAATTAAGAAGAATAAAAATGGATTATTCGCAGGAAACCAAAATAATAAATTAAATAAGTTAAATTTTATAATTTATTAACGAATTTTTATCATATTTAAAAGTTATAGTAGGATCCTCAGAGACTATACGTGACGCGGTTATCTTAAAAATAACCTGAAGATATAGTCCAAACATAATCGAAAGATTATGAAATGAATGAATTATATATTACCAATACAATGTGGAGCTGTCGATATGGCAAAGGAATATAAAAAATTAAATTTCTCTTTAATAAATATAAATAAACTTTTGTTAAAAAATTATAGTATAAATAAACAATTTAGAAATAATGATTTAATGTTAGGTTATTATTTAGCTGGATTAATTGAGGGTGATGGATATATTTCTATTAATAATAAAAATAAAGTTATATTAGGTATAACTGTTAATATAAAAGATTTATATTTAGCTGAAAAAGTTTTAAATTATTTAGGACAAGGTTTTATTGTAAAAAGAAAAACTAATAGTATAGAATTAAGATTTACAACTGTAAAAGTTTTAGAAAAAATAATTAATCTTGTTAATGGAAAATTTAGAACACCTGCTTTGTGTTGTGGGATAACACTATTGCGGGAGCAACTATCAAACTCCGGGAACATCTTAAAGCTTATGGTACCAAACTATATTTGAAAGAATATAAGTGGCTGAATTAATTACTCAGGTATGGTAACATCCCATAAAATGATTGAAAATGAAATAGATTATCGCGGATCTAAATCAAAATTAAATAATATGAATTTTGTAAAAGAGCAACGAGTAGACGGTAGTTGGAGCAGAGCCAAATCTAATAAAATGCTCTTAAGGTTTACTCTAATGGACTATGAAAATAGTTATCAAATCAAAATCCTTTCTAAACAATTAAATAAATCAAGATATTATAATACTTTAGCGGTAAAACAGACAAATACTCCTTTGGATAATGAAATTAAAATGAACCCTTGATTTTTTACTGGTTTTACTGATGGTGAGGGTTGTTTTTTAATTAACATTACTAAAAGTAATAATTACGTGAATGATTGGGGAGCTCGTGCTACTTTCAAAATTGGTTTAGCTAAGAAAGATTTACCTATTTTATATCGTATACACTCTTTTTTAGGTGTAGGAAACATAACAACCAGAGACTTCTCTTGTAGTTATGCTATACAATCGATTAAAGATTTACAAGTTTTAATAGATCATTTTGATAAATATCCTTTAATGACTCAAAAAGGAGCCGATTACCTTCTATTTAAAAGGGCTTTTATTTTAATTAAAAATAAAGAACATTTAAGTCTGGAAGGTTTACGGAAAATTGTAGCAATTAAAGCTTCTATAAATTGAGGTATCTCTTTAGCTAATAAAGAGGCTTTTCCAAATACTATACCAGTAACTAGACCAAGTATTTTAGATTTTAAATTTAAAGATCCTAACTGATTAGCAGGTTTTACTTCTGCTGAAGGATGTTTTTTAGTAAGGATCATTAAAACCTCTAACCGTAGAATAGGATATCAAGTGCAATTGGTTTTTAAATTGGTGCAACATTCTAGAGATGAGCAAATGATGAAAAGTCTAATTGATTACTTAGGTTGCGGAACTGTAAATGTACACAATAAAGCCGTTGAGTATAGAATAAGTAAACTTGATGATCTAAATAATAAACTCATTCCGATTTATCAAAAATTTCCTATACAAGGAATAAAACTTCTAGATTATTTTGATTTTCTTTCAGTATTACAATTAATGAATAAAAATTATCATTTAACGGAAGAAGGATTAAATCAAATTTGAAAAATTAAAGAGGGTATGAACAAAAGTAGAAAATAATTCCTCATCTGTTTACCTTATAGTATATATCCTTATTTATTTGCAAGATAAATTTGATAGCCATGAAAATAGATCAATTATATAAATTAATTGATTGGATGAATAGAAATCATTCTATGAATATTCCTAAATTATCTTTAGATAATTCACCTTTATTTAATAATAGTTGACTAGCTGGATATATAGATGCAGATGGTCATTTTTATATAAGATATTCTTTAAAACAATTACAATGTAAATTTAGTTTAGAACAAAGAATGATTTATCCTAAAAGTCAAGAAAGTTTTAAACCAATATTAGATCAAATTTGTTTATTTTTAAATGTAAATTTAATTATTCGAAATCGATTAAATTATAAAAATTCATATTATATAATTAAAATTGAAAATCAAAATTCTACCCAAATACTGATAGATTATTTGAATAATAATTCATTACTTAGTAGTAAATATTTAGATTTTTTAGAATGACAAAAAGCATTTAATCAAATAAAAAATAAAACTCATTTAACAGATCAAGGACGAAAAATTGTGTATTCAGCTAAAAATAATATGAATAATAAGAGAACTTATTTTAATTGAGACCATTTAAATTTTTTATAATGCCGTTTATTTTTGTAAAAAAATAAAATTACTTAGCCATAAGCATAGAATTCCTCAAATTATTTGTAGAAAAACAAAAAGAACAGATATAAAATACTCTTAATAAAAATAAATTATATTTTAATATACTTTATTTTCAGTTGTTTTAACGATTTTTATTTGTAAAAATTTTTATATACATGGGGAGAATATGCTGGAAACATTTAATGAAATCATAAATTATTTGGATCCTCAGAGACTTCTATATATTTATTATTATCTAGTATATTGAATATATAGGGAATGTTTAAAATTTAAACATTAATACGCTAAGCTCCAATTTTTTAGTGTTACTAGATAACTAAAATAAAAAATTAAAAAAAATTTTTATTATAATTTCTTAATTATAAAATTGGATGAAGACATAGTCCAAGTTACTACTAAAGTAGTGACATAAATTGATTTCCACGTTTAAATAATGTTTCTTTTTGATTATTGCCACCTTCTCTTATCTTACTACTTGTAAGTTCATTAGTAGAAAATGGTGCTGGTACATACATCTTGTGCCAGAGTAGTAAGTAATTACTATTTAGAATATCACTATATATTGATAACTCCTAAATCTTTAAGCATTAAAAAAATACTCTTAGATATTATAATGGACAATCAGCAGGAAATCTATTAAAAAAAACATATGCTTTATTAAATAGAATTCTAAGAGACTATACGTGATACTCCTTTACTTTCTTGATTGATTGAAAGGATGAAAACATAGTCCATTTTATATGAAAATATAAAGAAAAAAAATAATTTTTATTTTTATTTTATTCTAAATGAAGACAAGATTAGGTAAAATATTAAAGTCTTCCTTTAAACAAACTCTATCTTATTCTAATTTAAAAAAAGATCTTGAAATAAATAATAAATTAGGTTCTTATTTAGCAGGATTAATAGAGGGTGATGGTTCAATAATTGTACCTAAAGCAATTAGGAATCAAAAAGGTAAGTTATTATTCTTAAAAAGATATATAACAAGTAGAGCTGTTGTCTATAATGCTTCATGTGAATTAAAATCTAATGTTAAATTTTCACATGTAACTTTACATCCTTATTACGTTACAGGTTTTGTTGATGGTGAATGTTCTTTTTCAGTTTCAATACTTAAACGTAATGCTTATAAAACAGGTTGAGGCATTAATCCAGTTTTTACTATTAGTCTAAATAGTAGAGATACTAATTTATTAAATCAAATTAAAAAATTTTTTTTGTGTTGGTCAAATTACGATACGTAAACGTGATGGAGCTGTTTATTATTCTGTAAATTCAATTAAAGAATTAAATAATATAATTATACCTCATTTTGAAAAATATCCGTTATTGACTCAAAAAAGATTTGATTTTGAATTTTTTAAAAAAAATTGTAAATATAATGTATAAAAAAGAACATTTATATTTAGAATGACTAAAAACTGTTATAAATCTTAAATCCTCAATGAATAAAGGCCCTACACCTGTTTTATTAAAATATTTTCCTAATTTAAAACCATTTGAAAAGTCTCAAAATATATATCCAGAATATTTTGAATTAGACTGTAACTGAGTATTAGGGTGTATAGAAGGTGAAGGTTGTTTTTCTGTTTTAATTAAAAAATCTACTTTATATAATATTGGTTATCAAGTTCAATTAAATTTTAGTATTGTTCAACATTCTCGTGATATATTACTAATGAAAAATTTTATTAATTTTTTTAATTGTGGAAATATTTATGAAAATTCAAAACATGTTACATTTATTGTAACGAAACTATCAAAAATTGAAGAAAATATTTTACCATTCTTTGAAAAATATAATTTACAGGGACAGGGGAATAAATTATTAGATTATGTCAAATTTAAAAAAGTAGGCCAATTAATGAAAAATAAAGTTCACCTAACTAGTGAAGGATTAGAACAAATAAAACAAATAAAGGAAGATTCCTAAGGTAAAAATCACTTTTGTAGAAAAAGATACACCTTTAGCTTATAAAATAATGGAAATATTTAAATCAGGTACTATTGAGCATCCTCAAGGTACAAATTATATAAATTTGTTATTTCAAGATGTAAATTCAATACAAAAGATTGCTGTACTTCTTAATGGAAAAATGAGAACACCTAAAATAGAAGCTTTACATAGATTGATTGTTTGATTAAATTCAAGATCTTCTAATAAATTAGATAATATACTTAAATTAGGTTTAGACAATAGTAATTTAAAAAATAATGCTTGATTATCTGGATTTATAGAAGCTGATGGTAATTTTTATTGTGGCTTTAATTTAAATACAGAAGGTATAGCTGAAGAATTAAAAACTTATATGAGAATCAGTCAAAAAAGATTATATAATAATAATTCGCCTAAAAATAATAATTCTAACTTTTTTATAATGGATAAAATTAAAGAATTTTTAGATATTAAAAAAGTTACTGAAATAAAAAGAGATAAAATTAATTTTATTGAACTATCTTATGAAATTAGAACAACTAAAAAAACATCTTGTGAAATTCTGAAAAATTATTTAAATAATTATCCTTTATTTAGTTCTAAACATCAAGATTTTTTATCTTGGTGTGAATTTAATAAAATAAGATTATCTAGAGAGTATAGAAATATTAAAGGAACTTCTAAATTAAAATCTATAAAAAACAGCATGAATACCTTAAGAACTCAATTTAATTGAGATTCATTAAATAATTTTTATTCTATTTAATGTAATTAGGAATAATATCAATAAGACGTAAATAATATTTTTTTATAAAAATGACAGGGTGAACTGTTTATTATAAGCAGTCTAAATATTGTGAAATATTTATGTATAAACTCTACTCTATGCAAGGAAATCTTTATATAAAATACATATACTCATGATTATTAAATATTAAAAATAAAATGATTAAATCATATGTTATAATTATGTGTTTTTTAAGACAATTTGCTTCAATTAATAATAGAAATAATTTAATTGTTCAGAGACTGAATGTAAATTCCAAATCAAATGATTTGAATGTAGAGCAACTTGAATGATTTCAACAGTGTAAATTTTCTACTTTTTCAAATTTAAATAAAGAAATTTTCAAATTAAGTGAAAATGAAATTGAACGATTAAATCCTTTTTATGTAACAGGTTTAGCCGATGCTGAGTCAAGCTTTTATTTAAGGTTTATTAAGAGAGGTTCAAATAGAACTGGATGAGATATTAATCCTGTATTTAGAATTGAACTTCATAATAAAGATGCTTTTTTATTACAAAGAATACAATCTTTCTTTGGTGTTGGTTATTTTAGAGAAAACATTTTACGTAATAATTCTAATAATAATAGCGGTTTAACTGCAACTTATTCGGTTGAAACTGTTAAAGATTTTATTAATGTTATTATACCTCATTTTAATCAATATCCACTTATTACTAAAAAAGGTTCAGATTTCGAATTATTAAAACAAATTGTGGAAATGATGGCTCATAAAGAACATTTATCTGATAAAGGAATTAAACAAATTTTAAGCCTTAAAGCAGCAATGAATTGAGGTTTATCAGAAAAAGTAATTGACAATTTTCCCAACATAATACCAGTAGAAAGACCAATGGTTCTTATTCCTAAATTATTAAATCCTTTTTGGTTATTGGGTTTCATCGAAGGTGAAGGTTGTTTTGAAGTAAAAATTTCTAAATCTACAACACATAAAATGAATAAACAAATTTCATTAAGATTTACTTTAACTCAACATATTCGAGATAAATTATTAATGAATAGTATTAAACAATATTTTGGTTGTGGTTTAATAAACGAAACATCTAAATTAGTTCGGTTTGTTGTTAATAATTTAGAAGATATTAATAAAAATATTATTCCATTTTTTAATAAATATTCTTTACAGGCAATTAAGAAATTAGACTATAATGATTTTGTTAAAGTAAATAGTTTAATGTTAAATAAAGAACATCTTACTGCAGAAGGTTTTAATAAAATTATTTCAATCAAAACAGGAATGAATAGAAGTAGAGATCAAAGTAATAAATCTATAGATTCAGTACCGAAGGCAGAAGATTCTCTCTGTTCTAAAGACAAAACAGAAGAATTAACTACATATAAAAATAAAAAATCAAAATTGTCTAATGAACTACTCAACTTAAAAAAACACAAAAATGAATTAGAATGGTTTAACAATTGGCTAGTAGGATTTACTGATGGAGATGGTTCATTCACATTAAGTAAATCAAATAAAAAATGGCAATTAGTATTTAAAATATCACAACATAAATACAATTTAAGAATTTTAAATTATATAAAAAGTCAATTAGGTATTGGAAAAATTAATCAAGAAAAAAAAACTAACATGGCTAATTTTAAGATAACTAAATTAGAATCCATAGGTAAATTTATTATACCAATATTCGATAAATATCCTTTATTAACAACTAAACAATTTAATTATGAAAGATTTAAAAAAGCTTATTATATTATGACAGATAAAAGTTTATCTAGTATAGAAAAAAATATTAAATTAAACGACTTGAAAACATTAAAAGCAGATTCTACATATATTTCTCCTATTTTTGAAAATTTAAAATTCGATATTACAAATATAGAAAATATAGAAAAAAATATAAGAAATATATCAAAAATCTTAACTAAACCTTGACTAATAGGATTTATAGAAGCTGAAGGCTCTTTTTATATAACAAAAAAAGATACTAATAGATATGAAATGGGTTTTGGTATAACTCAAAAATTAGATCCTCATATTTTATATTGTATCAAATATTTACTATTTTTAAATTGTAAAATAAGAAAAAAAGAAAATTATAATTATTATATTTTAGATACAATAATTAAACAAGATATTTTAAATATTATTGATTATTTTCAAAATACTATGAAAGGAATGAAAAGTTTTGAATTTAAATTATGGTCTAGAGCTAATTATATTTTAAATTTAAATAAGATATTTAGTGAAAAAAAAAAAAATATAAAAATATACAAAATTAACAAAATATTAATTAAAACAAAAACTAAATTTAATAGATCTATTCATACTAATGTAAATAATTCGAATCTTAATCCTTTTTATATTTCAGGATTTTCTGACGCAGAATCTACTTTTGTAATTGCAATTACTAAAAGATCTTATTTAAACATTGGATGGGGTATATCCACTATTTTTAGAATAGAATTACATTCAAAAGAATTACCTTTAATAAATTTAATTAAATCCTTTTTTAAAGATGCAGGTAATATTGATGTACATAAAACTAGAGATAGTGTTGCTTATACTGTAAATTCTATTAAAGATATTAACAATATTATTATTCCTCATTTTGAAAAATATCCTTTAATTTCAAAAAAGAGAGCAGATTTTATTCTTTTTAAATCAGCTGTAGAATTAATTAATAATAAACAACATTTAACTTTAGAAGGTTTAAATAAAATAGTTGCAATCAAAGCTTCTATGAATAAAGGTTTATCTGAAGAACTACAAACAAATTTTTCTAATATTAATCCAGTTTTAAGACCAATAATTGATAATTGTGAAATAAAAAATATTAATTGGCTAATTGGATTTTGTGAAGGAGAATCATGTTTTTTTGTGGATATATTTAAATCTAAAACACATAAAATAGGTTATCAAGTTAAGTTAAAATTCCAAATTAGTCAACATTCCAGAGATATTCAATTAATGAATAATATAATAAAATTCTTAGGTTCTGGTACTTTAATTATAAATAATAATAAATCTGCTATTGATTTAGTAATTTATAAATTCTCAGATATAGAATGTATTATTGTACCGTTGTTTAACAATCATCCTTTAATAGGAAACAAAAAATTTGATTGTTTAGATTTCTGTAAAGTAGTTTCTTTAGTTAAAAATAAAAAACATTTAACTTTAAAAGGCTTAGAATCTATTAAACAAATAAAATCTGGAATGAATAATCTAAGATCTTTATAAATTTAATACAAAGGGGAGAATTAGCAGAAAACCTTATTTATTTTTAGAACAAGTAGATTCCCGTTGAAATCTTTTGAATTTAAAATTTGAAGTAAATGTATAAATAAAACAAATTCTGAAAAATTAGAAATTCAATTTATACTTAGAAAGATAAAAAAATAGTAATATTAAATATAAAAATTAATCAAGTTGAAGGCATAGTCCAATAAATCATAAAATTGATTTAAGTTATCCACCATTATCTAGTATTCAAAGCCACTCAGGAGGTAGTGTAGATCTAGCTATTTTTAGTCTACATCTTGCTGGTATCTCTTCTTTACTAGGTAAAATTTTTAATTTGTACCGTTTATTTTTGTGAAATAATAAATTATAATGCTTCTATATGCTAAAAATTTGCGTATTATTTTTTAAATTTAATATATTTTTTAAAAATAAAATATATAAAATATATAAATATATAAAATATTTTAAAATAAAGCAATTAAAGCAAAAAACAAATTAATGTTTTTTTTAGAGACTTTACGAAGCAGATAAAAAAGAATAATTCTTTTTTAAGAAGATAAAGTCCAAAAAAAAGACAAAATATAATTTTATAGATTTAATGTTTATACTTCCTTTAAAACCAGTTATTAAAAAATGGAACAAAATAGATAATTCTATATTTACTCATACAAATTCTATGGCACTTATACCATTTAATGATAAACTTAATAGTACAATAGGTTTACCTAGAATAACTAAATTTATAAGAGAAAGTACTTATTTAAATACTATAAGTTTAGATATTTTAGTAGGTCTTCTATTAGGAGATGCGTATTTAAAAAAAGGAAAAAACAGTATAAATGTACGAATCGGATTTAAGCAATCTATTATAAATTTTCCTTTTATGTGAAAAGTATTTATAGAATTATCACATTATTGCTCTTCTTTACCACGGTTTGATTTTGCAAAAATAAAAGGTAAAAAATATGGACAATTAATACTAGAAACAAGATCTTATCCAGTTTTAAATGAGTTATATAGCTTATTTATAGTTGATGGTATTAAGATTATTAAAAATGATTTATTTCATTTTTTATCTCCTAGATCTTTAGCTTATTGAATTATGTCAGATGGTGTTTCTAATCAGTATGGTTTAACAATTTGTACTGATGCTTTTACAATTAAAGATGTAGTAATTCTTATTAATATTCTAAAAATACGTTACGATTTAAATTGTAATATACATTATATAAATAGACGTCCACGTATTTATATAAAAGCAGAATCAATGAATAATTTACGTTCTTTAGTTGGTCCATATATAATTCCGTTTTCAAAATATAAATTAGAAAAAGGTAAACGTCCTAATCTTTAAATTATATTTTGTTTCTTTAATTGGCAATTAATTTTATATGTACAGTATTAAATATGCGAACAAATGGTATGTCATTACATAATAGGAATAGAAGCCTCAATTGTGTATAAGAGCCAAACTCCGGGGAAATCCTAAAGATCTAATAACTAAGCTTTTAAGGGAAACTTTAGAAGTGGCCTCATTAATGCCTGAGGGTATAGTAACATCATTAGATATGAAAGGTATTTATTATTCCGCTTCGCGGATTCCTTGAAATGGGTGATTGCGGATCTAAATCAGTATTAATTAATATTAATACTGTAAAAGAGCAACGAGTAGACGGCTTTTCAATCTATTATTTAATATATTAGATTGTAAGGTGTACTCTAATCGCCGGGAAAACCGGTTCTAAGGTAAAAACTATCTAGGTAAGTTTTTAAAATTAATATAATTAAATTTACTTTTGTAGAATAGTAATCCTTTGAGCTTATAAGTATTTAAATTATAAATTTAAAATTTATTTTACTTATAAGTGAATAAATTGAAATATACTACCAATGCTAATAATTTTAACCCTCATTTTGTAACAGGATTTTGCGACGCTGTATTTCAATTTAATAATCGATATAAACAATTAAAAAAATAAATTCCCAATTTCGACTTTAATTCATAAACATAAACTAAATCCTTGATTTATTACCGGATTTTCAGATGCTGAATGTTGTTTTGCTTTAAAATTTAATAAATCCTTAAAATACAGAATAGGCCATAAAGAACAATTTCAACCAATTTTTACTATTGAATTACATAAACGTGATTTAAATTTACTGGAACAAATTAAAACTTTTTTTGGAATAGGAATAATAAGAGTAAATAATATTAAAAATACCGTAACTTATAGTGTAACCAAATTAAATGATTTAGTTACAAGTATTATACCACATTTTAAAAATTATCCTCTTTTTACACAGAAATCTGTAGATTTTTCACTTTGGTGTAATATAATTTCTATTATAGAAAATGGAGGACATTTAACAAAAGAAGGATTAAATGAAATAATTAGTATTAAATGTGCTTTAAATTGAGGATTATCTGATAAACTAAATAAGGATTATCCTAATATTATACCTATGATTAGACCAACTAAACAAGAAATAACATTAATCGAACCTTATTGGTTAGCTGGATTTTCAACTGGTGAATGTTCTTTTACAGTAAGTCAATATTTTAGAAATGACAAATTAGTTATAAAAAGTATATTTCAATTATCTCAATTAGATAGAGACACTGAATTATTAAAATTAATTTCAAAATATTTAGGCACTGGAAATTTATACCCCGATAAAGGCGATATGATGAGACTTATGGTTCAATCTTATAATGATTGTTTCAATTTAATAATTCCTTTTTTTGATAAATATCCTGTTCTTGGAGATAAAGCTAAGCATTATCAAATTTGGAAAGAAATAGTATTACTTTTAAATAATAAAGCACATAAAACTCCTGATGGAATAAAAAAAATATTAGAATTAAAAAAATTATTAAATAAATAATCTTTATAAAATGAATCTTGCTTTTCTTTAAATATTATTAAAAACCCATTATTTAACACAGGTTGAAAATTAAGTTTAGTCTTTAGTATACATTTACATAGTAAAGATATAGATATTTTATATAATATTCAGAAGTTTTTTGGTGTTGGCTATGTTACTTTACATGGAAAAACATCTATGTTTCAAGTTACTAAATTAGGAGATTTACTTTTTATTATTAAACATTTTAAATTTTATCCTCTGAAAACACAAAAATATGCTGATTTTTTATTATTTAAAAAAGCTTTTAATATTATAAATAATAAAAAACATCTTACTATAGAAGGTTTACATGAGCTTATTAGTATAAGAGCTTCTTTAAATAAAGGTTTACCTGAAAGATTAAAAATAGCTTTTCCTAAAATTAAACCAATAATTAGACCAAAAGTACCTAAATTATCTTTGGTATCTAATAACTCAGATATTAACCATTGGGTTGCAGGTTTTGTTTCAGGTGAGGGCTGTTTTATTATTCAAATAAGTAAATCTAAAACACACAAAATAGGTTTTGGCGTAACTTTAAACTTTTATGTATTTCAAAATATTAAAGATTCTTACTTATTAGCAAGTTTTGCACAAGTTTTTGGTTGTGGTTCTTCAAGAATTGTTGAAAAATCAGGTATAGTTACATTTTCTGTAAGAAATTTATCAAGTATAACTGATAAAATTATACCTTTTTTTGAAGAATTTAAAATAAAAGGAGTTAAAGCTAAAGATTTTAATGATTTTAAAGAAACATCTATTTTAATGAAATCTAAATTACATTTAACAAAAGAAGGGTTAAATAAAATACTCTTGATTAAATCAAGAATGAATTTTAAAAGAAGATAGTATATATTTACTATGTTAAAAGAATTATATTTGAATTTTCTATGTTTGCTTTAGCAATAAAACTACTTGAAAAAATAAAAATATTTTATTGTTTATACGTTATGGGATTTTTAATAGCTTTAGATTAAAGTTTCCACATATTATATTAATTGTATAATAGAAGTGGGTGAAACTTCCGTTATTTGTATGAGCCATTTTTGTTACAGCTATTTTATTATTACTTGCACTACCGGTATTAGCTGGTGTATTTTATATTGTGCCAGCTTTAAATTTGGCTATATACTGGGAACACTTTCTTAAAATTATTATAGAAAGTCAATCAGTAGGAAACTTATTTGATTTTAATTTTTTAAGAATCCTCAGAGAATATACGCCAGAAGTAATTTGTTGTAATAGTTTTATATTATTAAATTCTAAAAATAGTTCTAATTCTTCCTCTGCAGCTCTGCAGATAGATAAAAATTATAAATTTATCAGTTATTTAACTGGTTTAATTGAGGGTGATGGTTCAATAATTGTCCCTAAAAATGAAAGATCTTCTAAAGGTAAACTTAATTATCCTTCTATTCAAATTGTTTTTCATTTAAAAGATTTACCTTTAGCATTATTAATACAAAAAAATTTAAGATTTGGTTCTTTAATACGTAAAAAAGGGGTAAATGCTTATGTTCTTTATATTAATAATTTTGAAGGTGTATTAAAAATAGTTAATTTATTAAACGGTAAAATGAAAACACCTAAGATTAATTCTCTTTTTAATTTAATAGATTGATTAAATAATAAAAATCCAGAATTAAATTTAATAAAACTACCTTTGAATAATAATTTATTAAGTGAAGATGCTTGACTTTCTGGAATGATTGAATCAGATGGTCATTTTAGTGTAAGAACAACTATGACAGGTAAATATCCTAAAATAGAATGTAAATTTGAATTAAGTCAATTATATTGAGATGTATTGAGTGATTCTGGTAAATTAATTATGATGAAAATAGCTAAATATTTAGAAATTAAAGATTATAGTTTTAAACAAGAAAAATTTTCTAATAATTTAAAGTTTACTATTAAAACACAAAACATTAGAAGTAATGAAATTTTAATTAATTATTTAACACAATTTCCTATTTGGTCTAGTAATTTATTAAATTACAAAGATTGATTATTAGCATTAGATTTATATAAAAAATTTAACAAAAACGATAAATCAGGTTATGACCCTGAAATATTAGAAGAAATTAAATTAATTAAAAAAAGAATGCATAATAATAGAACTATTTTTAATTGGGATCATTTAAATAAATTTTACAACTTAAATTATTAAGATATATTCCCAACTTCTATGTGAATAGAAGAGTATATACTCTAAATATATTAATTATATTTTTAAGAATACAATTATTTTTAATAGTTAGTATTCATGGGATTTTTACCAGTATATCAAGAATATTTTGGCAATTAGTATGCTTCTAACAGATAGAAATTTTTCAACTAGTTTTTATGACCCAGCTGGAGGCGGAGATCCTGTACTCTATTAGGGTGGAGTTTTTATTTAAAACTTCGAAATGATTTATATGCTGAAAGGACTAAATTAATATATTGATAATATATTATCAAAAATTTATATTTATATTTAAAGGTTAATCAGCAGATAGTTAAACTTGCTCAACGACTATACAATCATTTTTTTTATTATTATAAATAAGATATAGTCTTTTTTACTAAATAATTTATAGTAGAAAGTTTTGTAACAAATACTTTAAATAGTATATTAATATTCTCTAAGTTAGGTGGAATCGATAGAAAAATAGTATTTAATTTTGATAAATTTAAAGAGGAATCAAAAAAAGATATTTCTCAACATTGGTTAGAATGATTTATAGGTTTGTTTGAAGGTGATGGAACTTTAGTTACAAGTGTTAAAGGTTTTTCTTTTATTATTTATTCTATTCATAAGCCGACTCTTCAAGAAATTAAAAATGTATTAGGTTTCGGTAATATTTATTTCGATGTAAAATCTGAAAAATGGTCTTATAGAGTAGAAACTCGATATGAAATTTATTTGCTTTTGCTTATTTTAAATGGTAACTTAGTTTTAAATCATAGATATTACAATTTTATATTTGTAGCTAAAGAGTTTAATAAAAGATCTTTTAAAGGTAAAATTTTCTTTAAACAATTAAACATATTGAAATATAGTTCTTTACCTACTTTAAATGATGCTTGAATTTCTGGATTTACAGATGCTGAGGGTCATTTTGGTTTACCTATTGAAAATTTAAAAAAAATATTAAATACAAAAAATAAAAAAATTTACAAATCTTTTGTTTCATCACTGCAAAAATCTATCTGATTAAAAAATAAAAAAGATTTTTCTACTTTTGCTCAAGACTATAGATTGGAACCATGATTTGTTTCAGGTTTCTGCGATGGTGAATCTACTTTTCATATCTCAATAATTAGAAATAAAAACTTTACAGTAGGATGAAATGTTATACCTCGTTTTCAATTAGGACTTCACCAAAAAGATTTTGATTTATTATTACAATTAAAACAATTTTTTGGTGGAAGTGGTTCAATTATAAAACAAGGAAGAAATTCTTTTCAATATAGAGTTTCAGCAGTAAATGATTTATTTTTAATTATTGAACACTTTGAAAATTATCCATTAATAACACAAAAAAAAGCTGATTTTTATTTATTTAAAAAAGTTATTGAACTTATGAAAAATAAAGAGCATCTTTCTATTGATGGACTGCAACAAATTATTAATATTAGAGCATCGATGAATTTAGGTCTATCTGATCTGCAAAAATCAGAATTTCCTAATACTATTCCAGTGGAAAGAATACTGATTTACTCAACTAATATTCCAGATGCAAACTGAATAGCAGGATTCTCGAGTGGTGAGGGTTCATTTCACGTTAATATTAAAAAGTCAGCAACTAAAATTGGTCATCAAGTTCTGTTGAAATTTAGTATTACTCAAAATGAAAGAGATAAAATTTTATTAGGTTTAATCTCTAAATATTTAGGTTCTGGTATACTTTATAATAATAGAACTTGAGTAGATTTAACTATTACTAAATTTTCAGATATTACAAAAATAATTATCCCTTTTTTTTTGTTAAATCCTATCCGCGGTATAAAACAATACGATTTTCAAGATTTTTGTCTTGTTGCTAATTTAATAACAGAAGGAAAACATTTGACTATTGAAGGATTAGAGCTCATTCGAAAAATCAAAGCTAGAATGAATACGGGTAGAAAGTAACACAAAGTTTAAAAATTAGGACGTAAATTCATTTCACATTATATTTCAATTACATTTGAATTAGGACAAAATGGTGAAAAATGATTATTTGTTTATTTGAAAGAATTATTTAAAGGTGGACTTTTATATACATTTACATCTAAAAAACCTAATGTTGAAGAATATAATAGAATAATATTTAAAGGATATAAATTAGGAGCTAATCCTGTAACTTTAGTTTTTGACTATTTTAATAGATTTCCTCTTTATACTAAATCAAATATTTATACTGAATGAAGATCTATTCATAAATCTTTATTATCTAAAGAACACTTAGATAATATTAAATTACCTAATTTATTATCACGTTGCGAAATGCTTAATGATAAAAAAAAAATTATTTAAAAAATAATTTATAACAAAAATTAATTATGTAGTAGATTAGCTACCAACATCTTTTTTGATTTTTTGGTCATCCAGAAGTTTCCCCTCTACTTTGACTTTATATGTACATTTCTTTTTTTGTTTACCTAAAATTAAAATGTTTAATTTATATTAATTTGTCATTAATTTTTAATTTTAATTTATTACCTTTAAATCTAAATTACTTTGATCTTAAAGAAGAAAATATAAATACTAATTCTACTAGTAATAGTCATCCAAAAGAGGAAAACATTAAGAAAATATCTGTTCATGTGCCTACTCATTTAAAACCGATAAACGATACTGAATTAGGCCATTATTTAGCAGGCCTTATAGATGGTGATGGGCATATTCATATAAGATATATTGCAATAAGTTTTAATTTTTTAGATGCTTCGCTAGCTTATTTTATAAAAAGCAAAATAGGTTTTGGAAATGTGTATAAAATAAAAAACAAAAAAGCAATTTCATTAGTTATTAGTAAAAAAGAAGGAATTTATAAAATTTTATCTTTAATTAATGGAAAACTGAGATCTGAAAATAAATTAAATCAAGTAAATAGATTTTTAAGTAATTCTACTCATGATTTAATAAAAAATAAGTTAAATTTTAAATTAAATGAATTACAAGATTTAAATAATTATTGATTAACAGGGTTTTCTGACGCAGATGCAAGTTTTCAAATTAAAATTTTAAATAGAATAAATAGAAAAAAACCTGAAATACGTTTATCTTTCCAAATAGATCAAAAAAAAGATTTACTATTAAAAGCTATTAAAGGGTTCTTAGGCGGAAATATTGGTTATAGAAAAACTCAGGATACTTTTTACTATAGTAGTACTAATTTTGGTGCAGCTAGAAATGTTATTAACTATTTTGACAAGTATCATTTACTTTCTTCAAAACATGTAAATTATCTAAAATGAAGAAAGGTTTATATTTTAATTCAAAATAAACAACATTTAGATTCTTTAGGAATTAAAAAAATAATAAAAATAAAAAATTCTATGAACTCATTTTCAAATGAAAAATTAGATTTATCATAAGCATAAAATTTAAAATAAAATATTATCTATTTTTAGGATAACAACAAAAAATAAAAATTTACTAAGTTAAAGAAAATATAGGCTTCTTAATATTGCTATGTGCGGGAACAATTTCATTTAGTTTTAAATACTCCAATCTAATTTTAAATTTTAAAAAGATCATAGTAACAATATTAAAACGAAGAAGTCAATCTGCAGGTAATTTTATTTTTTTACAAACAAACATAACAAAAAATGAAAATACCTCAGAGACTTTATGCAATAATTCTGTTATTAAAAAAATATCTGTTCATGTGCCTACTCATTTAAAACCTATTAATGAGAATGAATTTGGTCATTATTTAGCAGGTTTAATTGATGGTGTTGGTCATTTTTCTAATCAAAAACAATTATTAATTGTTTTTAATGAACAAGATGCTTCTTTAGCTTATTTTATTAAAAATCAAATAGGCTATGGAAATATATATAAAGTAAAAAATAAAAAAGCAATTATTTTAGTAATTTCTAAAAAATTAGGTATAATTAATGTTCTTAATTTAATAAATGGTAAAATAATATCTGAAAATAAATTAAATCAAATTAATAAAAATATATTATCTAATCCTAATTTTAATTTACTTACACATTTTAATAAAAATACTAATAATGATTTTAATAATCATTGATTAGCTGGATTTTCTGATGCTGATGCTAGTTTTCAAATAAAATTAATTACTAGAAATAATAAAACAGAAGTAAGATTAAATTTTCAAATAGATCAAAAGCAAAATGAATTATTAATATTAATAAAAAATTTCTTGGGCGGGAATATTGGATACAGAAAAACTCAAGATTTTTATAACTACTGTTCAGATAGTTATGGTTCAGCTAGAAAAATTATTAATTATTTTGATTGCTTTCATTTATTATCTAGTAAATATCTCGATTATTTGAGATGAAGAAAAACATATATTTACGTTAAAATTTCTTCAGCTACATCCGAAAATAATTTAACTAAAATTAAAAAATGATCCAAATTATTAACAGAAAAGGATTCAATAAGATTAAGTTTAGATAAACTCAACACATTTAAATTCAATAATAGAAAATATAGTACAAATTCCATAATTAAATCTTTACCTTTATTAAAACCTAGCTGAGTTACAGGGTTTGCAGATGCTGAGGGATCTTTTATTTTATCTATTACTAAAAATAGTAGATATAATACTGGTTGAAGTGTATCACCCTGTTTTAGAATTGGTTTACATTCAAAGGATTTAACTTTATTAATAAAAATACAAAGCTTTTTTGGAGTTGGAAATATAGTAAAAGATAATAAAAATAATTTATTTTTTTATAATGTATATTCAATTACAGATCTAAGTAATATAATAATACCTCACTTTTTTAAATATCCATTGTTAACTCAAAAACAAGTCGACTTTTTACTTTTTAATTTGGCTATAGAGATTATAAAAAGAAAAGAACATTTAACTACCGAAGGACTAATAAAGATTCTTGAAATTAAAGCTTCACTTAATAAAGCTTTAACTGATGAATTAATTAAATATTTTCCAAATATTATTTCTATCCATAGACCTAAAGTGCAATATCCTTTAATTATTGATCCTAATTGACTAGTAGGTTTTATCGATGGGGAGGGGTGTTTTTTTGTTAACATTAAATTTTCTAAAACACACAAAACTGGTTCTCAAGTACAAGTAAGATTTATATTAACTCAACACCAAAGAGATTTAGAATTAATGGAAAAAATAGTTCAAATATTAGGATGTGGAATTTTAAGCAAGGAAAAAAGAAATCCTTCTATATATTTAACTGTTACTAAGCTTTCTGATAATATTAGAGTAGTTTCATTTTTTAATAACTATTCTCTTCAAAGTTCTAAAAAACTAGACTTTACTGATTTTTGTAAAGTTGTTGAGTTATTGAAAAACAAATCTCATTTTACATTAGAAGGTTTAAATAAAATAAAAGAAATAAAAGCTGGGATGAATACAGGAAGAGTTATTAAAGATGATTTAACCGTAAATTAATATATAGTGTTTAAAGGTTATACTTATTATTATGGAAGTACTAGTTTTGGTTCAGCTAAAAAAGTTATTAATTATTTTGATAATTTTCATTTACTTTCATCTAAACACGTAAATTATTTAAAATGAAGAAAAGCTTATATTATTATTCAAAAAAAAGAACATTTAACTAATTTAGGATTAGAACAAATTAACAAACTTAAAAAATCAATGAACAGAGGTTCAGTAGAGCCAAAATCTTAAAATTTAAAACAGAATAAGATAAAGTCCTAACAAGGATGTGAATTCTTGAGAGTTAATATTTAATAAATTAAAATTAAAATTAAAAAAAAAAAAAAACTTTTTTTTTATTATTAAATTAACCAAAATTTTTGTTATATTTTAATTATACCTGGATTCGGTATTGTTAGTCATATTGTTTCTACATTCTCAGGAAAACCTATATTTGGTCTATGTGGCCCTTTAATTATTTTTAGTCTAGGTAAAAAAACACTAATTAAGTTAACGCAAAGAACTATTTGCAAGAAGTTTCTGAATATAAATCTTATTTTATATTCAATATCATTTAGAACTAATATTATTAGTAATTTGATTAAAAATTCCGTATTAGTAAAATTATTTATGATAAGAAATAACTCGCAGATAACTAAAGCACGAAATTATATAATATGTTTTATATATAAAACTCAAAATAAAATACTTAATCCAAGTATTATATATTTTACGTTAATATATATTTTACAAACATTTATTTATAATTTTAAATTTAATATAAAATATCTTATTAAATTAAGCATGTTAGTCGGAATTTCAGAGACTATACGTTCTTTATCTGTTAATTATTTTACTTGCTTAAGTTCAATAAATACAAATATTAATTCCTCTGTAGCAATTGGTGAAGAAAATAAAAATAATGATTCAAATAAATTTACTATTCATAGTGAGAGATTTATAGAATGGTTAGCAGGATTAATAGATGGAGATGGTTGTTTTTTATTATCTAAAAAAGGTTACGCTAGTCTAGAAATTGTTATGGATATTAGAGATCAACATTGTTTATATCAAATAAAACAAAAATTTGGTGGATCAGTTAAATTACATTCTCGTACTAATGCTATTCGTTATAGACTACATAATAAAAAGGGTTTATTAAATTTAATTAATAATATAAATGGAGAAATAAGAAATCCTGTTAGAATTTTACAATTAGAACGAATTCTTAATTTATATAATATTAATTATAAAAAACCAAAACCATTGACATATAATAATGGTTGATTAAGTGGTATTTTTGACTCAGACGGTTCTATTTATTTGAATGATAAATCTGGTCAAATATTTATTAGTATTTCTCAAAAAGATTTATATATTTTACAACCACTTGTAGAATTATATGGAGGAAAAATATATCCTCATGGTAAAGTAAACGCATTTAAATATACAATATCACGAAAAACTGAAATATTAGATTTAATTAAAAATTATTTTTCTAAATATCCTAGTAGAACAGATCGTATTTCTAGACTTAGTTTAGTTTCAGATTTTTACAGATTACGTAATTTGCATGCACATAATTCTTCACCTAAATCAGCAAAAGGAAAAGCTTGGCATTATTTCTTAGTAAAATGAAGTAAATATATTCGAGGAAAAGAAAAATAATAAAAATTAAAATACTTATAAATCAAGAATATATTATAAAATTTTATTAATAACAGATAAAGAAATAGTCCAATTCAATTTTTAAAAAATGAATGTACATAGGTATGGTTTATGCCATGTTTTCCATTGGTATTTTAGGTTTTATGGTTTGAAGCCATCATATGTTTAGTGTTGGTTTAGATGTAGATACAAGAGCCTATTTTACCGCAGCTACAATGGTAATTGCAGTACCCACAGGAATTAAAATTTTTTCATGGTTGTCATTTTCCTTCAGCAAGAAAAATATGACCAGCAGAATAATTAATAAAAATAAAAATACTTTAAATCTTTTAGAAAGATTTCCTAGATCTAATAAATATTATTTACCTGAAAATAAAAATTGTAAGGAATTAGTAATTTATGGTTCAAATTTTTCATCTACTGTAAATTATCCTCCATATACATCTATTGTTAGATACATGGTTAATATTCCATTTAATTTACAGTCTTTAATAATTGGTATTTTAATTTCAGATGCTTGATTACAAATAAATAAAGTAGGTAATACTAGATTAGCTTTTAAACAATCTTTAGATAAATCTGAGTATTTATTTTATATTTTTAATAAACTTTCTCATTATTGTTCTTCTTACCCATATATAACTAAAACAAAAATTAAAAATATTAAACATTTTGGTATTGCTTTTACAACTAGAACTTATCCTTGTTTTACTGAATATTATAATATTTTTTATATTAAAAAAATTAAAACTGTACCATTAGATTTATATAATTTATTAACTTATGAATCTTTAGCTCATTGGATAATGTGTGATGGTACAAAAAGTGGAAAAGGTTTAACATTACAAACTCAATCTTTTACTATTAAAGAAGTAGTGTTTATTATAAATGTATTAATACATAAATTTGATTTAAAATGTAGTATTCACATGCAAAGAAATCAACCTACAATATATATTTCAAGTAAATCTATGAAAAAATTACAACCGTATATTATAAATTATTTTAATAAGACTATGAGATATAAATTATATATATAAAATTTTATTTTTATTTTTATTTTATTTTGCAGTGGCAAACTCGAGGGAAGTCTTAAAAAAAGAACAAAAATGAATTTAAGATCATCGTCGAACTAAATTACAATTAGGAAACTTTTTGTTTAAAAGTGTAGAGGCCAGATGCTACATGATTTCTAATTATAATTAATCAATTTATTATATATGAAATTATAAGGAATGGTCCAATTCACCGGTAACGGATTTTAGGGTTAATCACCTAAATAAAGTATTTATGTAATTATTGTTTTATATAAATATAAATACTGAGAAGATAAGCTAGCTGAATCTGCTATGATTGAAGGCTGAACCTTGAGCAACTTTATATGGAGGTAGTTTAAGATTTTCTACTGCTTTAATCTTTACAATTGGCTTTATTTCATTATTTACAGTTGGAGGATTTATATCTATAATTTTTAATATAAAAATTAGTTAGTTCTCTTAAAATAAAATGATATGCTGGAAAAATATTTATTAAATTTTATATTATATTTAATTGTTATAAATCATTTATAAATAAAATTATAAAATCAAATTAAATAATGATGAAAATAATAAAAAAATAAATTAATGTGTAATATTAATCAGCAGGAAAGTAAGATTAAATTTAAATAATTTATTTTTTAAATCCTCAGAGACTCTGTATTTTAGAATTTATTAATTTAATAAATAGTCCAAAATTTAACTAATAGATTTAAATTGTAACAAAAATTTACCAATATAATTTTTATTTATTAGAAGATATAGATTTATCAGTTTATATTTTAAATGACAAAATATTTAATTTAAGCTCAATTTTAGCTTTTAATAATTTAAAATTAGAAATTAAAAAACTTTATAATAAAAGCCCTTTAATAATATATAATAGTTTTAAAAATGATAGAGCTAATTTAATTAAAGATCATAGAGATAAAAAATCTGGTGTATATTGCTTATTTAATAAAATTAATGGTAAAATTTATATAGGTTGTTCAATTAATTTAAGTGGACGTATGAGAAATTACCTTAATAATTCATATTTAATTAATAAAAAAAACGTTAATCAACCTATTATTTAAGCTTTACTTAAATATGGAATTGAAAATTTTTCAGTAATTATTTTAGAATATACTAAAGAAGAATTTATTTTTGATAAAGAAACTTTTTGAATAATAAATTTAAAACCTTATTATAATATATTACAATCTGGAGGATCATCTAAAGGATATAAACATTCTGATAATATTAAATTGATTTTATCAGAATTAGCTAAAAATAGAAAACATTCTGAGAAAACTAAAATTTTAATAGCAAATTCTTTAAAAGGTGAACTTAATCCTTTTTATGGTAAAACGCATAAAATTGAAAGTATACAAAAAATTATAGCATCGAAATCTTAAGGTAAAATTTATATTTATAATTCTATTAAAGAATTGGAAGTTATATTTCCTTCTATAACTATTTTAAGTAAAACTATAAACAGTAGTATTACTTTTATTAAAAAAGTTATGAAAGAAGGTAAAATTTTTAGAGATGAATGATATATTTCTAATAAGCTATTTTCTATTTTAGATACTCCAAAATATAATTCATATAATGATTGTAATAATCTTATTAAAGAAATTAAATTAAATTCTAAAATTAAGCAAGCTATTTTTGTATTTGATTTATCAGGTAATTATATAAAACGATATAATGGAATTGTAGAAGCAGCTGAAAATTTAAATATTCGACATGAAAAAATAAAACAAGCTGCTATATCTAAATCAGCAATAGGTAATTATAAATTTAGTTATCATCGTCTATTAGATTAAAATTTTTTGTAACAGGAGTTATCTTATCTAATGCTAGTCTAGATATTTCATTACATGATATTTTATTATTTACTAAAAAACTTGTTATAATACCTATGTCTTTTTTAATTAATAATAAAAATGAGGTAATCAATAACAAAATAAATGAAGATGAACACATTAAAATGTTTTTTGTAGGGTTAATGGATGGCGATGGAAGTATACAAGTTAACCATTGACGTAAAAAATACCTACAATATAGATTTGTTATTAAATTTAATAATTTAAAATCTAATTTTAATTTGTTAATTAAAATTGCTAAAGTGATAGGAGGAACTGTTAGAATTGTAAATTCACAAAAAGAAGTTATATGAGTTGTTGATAAAAAAGAAACTATAATAAAAATTATAAGTATTTTTGATAATTATTCTCCTTTAACTTCAAAATTACAATGTCAATTGGTATTTCTTAAAACTTGTTTAATGAAAAATTCAATTGAATGATATTTATCTAATAGAGATCTAAAATATAATAATCAATTAGATTTGATTAAATCTAAAGATTTTATTATCCCTAAGTATTTTAATAGTTGGTTATCTGGTTTTATTGAAGCTGAAGGTTGTTTTTCTATTAGAATTAAAAACAATCATTCTTTTTCAATCGGACAAAATAATGATTTTTATTTAATAGATGCTATAAAACAAAAATTTGAAGCAACTAATAAAATAAGAAATTCTTATAAACATTTTTATTCACTAGAAATATATAAAAAAGAAATTTTAAGTAAAATTATAAATCATTGTTTAAATTATCCGTTATTAGGAGAAAAATCCATATCTTTAAACAAATTTATTAAAGTTTTTAATAAGTAAGTGTCATGTTGTCTTGCCACCATGACAAAATAATTAATAATTGTTTTTTCGGTAATAAATATTTTATTGCTAACGGTGAAATCTTACATGTTTTCTAAAAATGAGGAAAACTTATAAAAATTGTAAGACAATACCGTGGAAACCAAAATTAAATTAAATTAATTTAATGAGTAGGATCCGTAGAGACTAAACGTGGCAAATCGAAAATTTATTTAGTTAAATAATTAGATAAGTTATAGTCCGAACCATCGCGTAAGTGATGTATAAAAATATGTACTACGAAAAAGACTTATTATGTAGTTGCTCGAATGGGCCAAAATAAAGAATGTTTTGCAATTGACTATATGCTGGGAACTATATTTTTAGTTTATTATTTACTATTTAAATTTAATTATCTATCTAAAATAGATCTAAGTGGAAGCTTTAATCTTCTCTTAAATAGTGAAATTGATAATAAAACTGTTTCATTAAATAAAACTTATAGAACAAATATACAATCAGCCGAAAACTGCAAAGGATTCTCAGAGACTATACGTCAATTATCTAATACAAATTCAGAAAATGATAATAATTTTTATGATTGATTCGCTGGAATTATAGATGGTGATGGAAATTTTGATATTAGAAAAGATTCTTCTAATCGTCTTATATTAAAAGCTATTAGAATAAAATTGCATAATAGAGATGTTAGAATTCTAACACGAATTCAAAATTATTTACACTTAGGTAGAATCAGAGCAGATAAAAATAAACCTTATTCTTTATATATTATTTCGACACATAAAGATATGAAATTTTTAATTCAACGATTAAATGGTTTAATTAGAATTAAAGTTACTGGATTTCAAAAAGCATGTACTTATTTTGGTTTTGAATATATAGAAGCTAATTATAATATTAGTCCCTTCAATTCTTATTTTGCAGGACTAGTTGATACAGATGGTTCTATTGTTTTTAATTTTAATTCTAACAGAATAGAATGTAATTTAGAATTTAAGTATAATAACTTTACAAAAAAACTTAATTTTAATAATACAATTCCATATTATAAACCATATATTCTACTTAGAAAAAATAAAAAAAATCAAACTGGAAAAGAATTTAAATCTATCGCCTTTAAATATCAAACAGTCGGCGGTATGATTTATTTATATGATTTTTTTATGAAAAATAGATTATATTCTGATTTTAAATTTTATAGAGTAACTAAAATTAAAAAGTTTATAGAAATAAGGGATTATCAAAATGAACCAAAAGATAGTTTAGAATTTAAAATTTATTCTGAATTTTTATTAGATTGAATACAATATAAAAATCCTTTATGAATTAAAGTTCCTTTTGTAAAAAAAATTAGATAAAGAGATAGTCCAATTATTATTTTTAAATAATAAGCATTTTCACTACGTATCATCTATGGGAGCTGTTTTTGCATTATTTGCAGCATTTTACTATTGAACACCAAAAATAATAGGTAAAACATTGAATGAATTATTAGGTAATATTCATTTCTGAACATTATTTGTTGGGGTTTTACAAATAATAGTTAGATTTAAATCTTTTATAATTAATCAAGTAAAATCAATTGATATAGAAGATCTTACTGATCCTAAATTAATAGAATCTGTTAATACTGATGATTCTAATTTAGAAAAAGAGTTAGAAGAAATACCTAAAAATAATTTACCTAAAACTAAAAAAGGTAAAACTAAAATTATTTCTGAAAAACTTAATAATATTCCAGCTGAATATAAGTTCATAGATCTAAAAAGATCAAGAATAGATATTCTATCTAATATCAAAAACAAATCCGGTGTTTACATGTTTTTTAATTTAGTTAATGGAAATAGTTATATAGGTAGTAGTATTCATTTATCTAAAAGATTTAGAGTACATATAAGTAATGTAAATAAAGGAAAATTACCTTTATATAAATCTTTAAGAAAATATGGATTTAACAATTTTGTATTTTTGATTTTACAATTTTGTGAACCTGTTCAAGAAGTTTGTATAGGTTTAGAACAATATTTTTTAGATTTATATAAGCCTAAATATAATATTTTGTTATTAGCTGGATCTTCAGAAGGTTTTAAACATTCACCTGAAACTATTGCTAAATTAAAAAAATTACATTCTGGAAAATTACATCCTAGATTTGGTAAAAAGGTAACTGAAGAACAAAAAATATTAACTAGTATGGCTTTAAAAGAATTTTATTCTAAAAATACAAATAAATTTAAAGGTAAAAAAGGAATACTATCTTTACAATATGGAATTGGAGGAACTCAAATTATTATGAAAGATGAAAATAATAATGTTTTATCATTCCCATCTATTAATAGTGCCAGATTACAATTTAGAGTAAGATTTAATACTATTTCTAAAAACATTGATACAAATTTACCTGTTTTAATTAAAGGAAAAATATGACAAATTTCAAGTAAAAAAACCTAATAAATATTAAGTGGAAGAATATATTAGCCCCCAGATTTTAAAAAATCTGTAAACTTTGTTTTATATGCTAAAAACTCCTAAAGCTTTAATTATTAAATTAAATTTTAAAATAAATTTAAGATATAACAATGGATAATCAGCAGGAAACTAATGAAAACTTATTTTAGTTTATCCTCAGAGATTACACGAACTAAATAATATGTAATTATATTATATTATTAAAATATAATCCAATCTAATTAGAAATAATTAGTAGTAATGTAATTTAACATTCTTCCCTCTTAGAGTTGGGGGCCTACAATAGAAATTATGTAGTGTAAAAGGAAACAATTTTTCCTGAAAAACTTGGATAATTGCTGAAAATATTTTATGGTATCCTAAGCCATTTTACATACAATTAGCAGGTAATCTTTTATTAAAAAAGCAACTTCAACGATCAAGCGCCAAGTACCCTAAATCTTTAATAAATTTTATTTTTAAGGTAAGGGTAGTGATATGATCTAAATTTTTAGTGACTAATAAGCATTGATAATTTATCTAAATTAGATGAAACTAAATCTTTATCATCTAATAAATGTAACTTGAGTTCTCAAATATTAAAGTTAGGCTTATTTAAACGTTCATACTCTACTAGTGCGGTTAACAATAACATATCTGAAACAAGTAATATTGATATCAATAAATCTATTAAGTTTGATTCTCTTGAGCAAGGATGTGAGCAAATTAAGTTTAAATATTTAGGAGTTTCTGGTGTTTATATTTTAACAAATAAAATTGACTCTAGTCGTTTCTATATTGGTAGCTCTAATAACTTAGCTAGAAGAATGGAGGAATATAATAAATTAACTAAAGGTTTACGTAATCCCCATTCATCTTCTGAATTAGAAATATCTAAAACTTCAGCATTAAGTTGAAGTCTAGAGTTCATATATATTACTACTCCTCAAACTTCCTTAGTTTTTGAACAATATGCAATAATCAAGCATAAACCAACTATTAATAGCAATTTAAAAGTTATTCCTAGAATCAATCCTCATTGAGTAAATAATTTAGATAATGCTATTTTAATAATTGAAAATTTATTATCTACATTAACTCTAGGTTCTGAAGGTTATAACAGATTACTCGTATTCCTTAAGACTTTTAAAATAGCTAATAGTTTAAATTATAATCTTGAAGATATGGATAAAAAATATTATTGTTTTTTAGTTTTTGTATATGATATTAATTTACCAGATAAACACCCTTTTGTTTATTCGTCTATTAATAAAGCTTTAAAAGGATTACAAATTAGCCATAGTACTTTATTAAATTACATTAATAATAAATATCTTTATAAATCAAGTCTTATAATATCTTTTGAATCTTTGCTTGTAGAGGATTTTGCTAATTATCAAGAAAAACCTGAAGGAGACAGTCAAATCCGTAAACACATTCTAGTATACAATCAAGATAATGAGATTGTAATGGAATTTAAATCTGGTAGAGAAATGGCTAGATATTACCAGATTGATAGTAAAGTAGCCAGAGCTGCAATAGCCTTAGGTGAATATCTGAATATTAGGTATTGCACTCGTTTGAGTAACAAGATTATTTTATTATATGAAAATAGTTTTAGATTTAGATAAAAAAAATATTAGTTCTAATAGACATAAAGGTGTGACATGCGTTAGATATATTTATAAAATTATATAATATTTTTATAAGAATAAAATCTCTACTTGAATTAAAAACAAAATATTCTCTAAATTTCTTGCTTTTAAATAAAGTTCGTTATATTTCACAAAAATTTTCATCAGATTTAGATCCTAATTTTATTACAGGGTTTACAGATGCGGAAGGTTCATTTATGATTTTTGTTTCAAAAAGTTCCGAAAATCGTATTGGATGAAGTGTAGGTGCTAGATTTGAAATCTCTCTTCATATTAGAGATGAGGATTTATTGAATCGCATACGTACATATTTTAATGGTGCAGGTAATATTACTAAATTTGGTGAGAAAAAAATAACATTTAGAGTTAATGATTTAGAACAAATTACTAATATTATTATACCACATTTTCAAAATTACCCTTTAATTACTAAAAAAAGAGTAGACTTTAAATTATTCTCTAATGTTGTTAAGCTTCTTAGTAATAAAGAACATTTAACTATAGATGGGCTAGATAAAATAGTAGCTATTCGAGCCTCAATGAATTTAGGTTTATCTGAATCTTTAAAAGCATCTTTTCCTTTAATTATGCCTGTACCAAAACCTGATTTTAATTTAAATAAAAATTTTCATCCTCAATGAATAGCAGGTTTTACAAGTGGAGAGGGTTATTTTGGGGTAAAAATACTTTCAAGTTCAACTATTAAATCCGGTAAACAAGTAAAATTAATATTTCAATTAACTCAACATTCAAGAGACGAAATATTAATGAAGAATCTTGTGGATTATTTTGGATGCGGTAAATATTATACTTCACGAAAAAGAGGGGACTTTCAAGTTATAAAATTATCAGAGATAATCGAAATAATTATACCTTTTTTTCAAAATAATTGTATTAAGGGGGAAAAATTTAAAGATTTTAAGGATTGATGTATAGTAGCAAATTTAATGAAAAATAAGAAACATTTATCCGAAGAGGGATTAAAGTATATACAAGATATTGTAAAATCTATGAACAAAGGGAGATATTAATTAATTCAAGTACAGATTAATTTTTAATTAATTTATATATTTTTTTTTTTTTTTTTCTTATTATTTGAGGACTTTTTATTGATATCTAGAGATATTTCCAATAGAAAAACAATTTATGTATTTGATAGTAATACTCATGAATTACTAATAAAATTCAATGGTGTATCGAAAGCTTTGAAATACGCTAAAACAAATTTTTATACATTAAAAACTCTTATAGAAAATGGAAATTCTCATGACGGTAAAATATATAGCTACAAAGATAAATTATAAGTATATACTTTACAACGCGTACGCCTAAACTGAACGCAACATTTCTTAGGTTTGGCTGGTATAATAAAAATTTTATTATCTTATGTAGAATATGAAAACGTGTCACAGATTATTAATTTACTTTTGATAATACCTATTCATATTAAACCTTTTGGTCCACATATTAATCCTAATTCTAAAATATTAAATAAACCAGTACGTTTCTATCTACCTAATTTAAATAAAAATCTAATCGGTAAAGAAAATAAAAATCGTACAATTATTTATCAATGAATTAATTTAATTAATGGAAAAATATATGTAGGTAGTGCCTGATGTGGTTCTCGACGTTTATTATCTTATTGAACACCAAGTACTTTAAAAAGAAATCTCCCTATTTATAATAGCATAAATTATTATCATCATAATAATTTTATGTTAATTATTTTAGAAGATTTAGGTAAAACAGGTACATTAACTAAAGAATTTTTACTTTATCGAGAACAATATTATTTAAATATTTTATTTAAAGATTTTTATTATTTAGCCTTAAATAATTCTCCAACAGCTGGAAGTAATTTAGGTTTTAAGCATAAACTTGAATTTGGTTTTAGTAGAAAAGGAAACTTAAATCCAATGGCTCCATCCAAAGGAAGAGAATTCTCTCCTGAATTTTTAAATATGCAAAAACGAGATAAAACAAATAAAAATAATCCTTTATTTGGAACTAAAAAATCACCAATTACATTAGCTAAAATAATTAAACTTGTTTATGTATATAATTGTGAAGATTTGTCATTTTTAGGGTCTTACCCTACTGTAGAATGTTCTAAAAAATTTAAGTTAGGTAAAGATACTTTATCTAAATATTTAAAATCAGGTCTACCTTTCAAAGGTAAATTATATTCTAGAATAAAACTACATAAATAAATATTATAATGCCTCTTTAAGTTTTAAGTACTTAATAGATAATCGGGTGAATTGCAAAAAAAACAAATTTAATATATGTCAATTTGCAGCGAATATTTACTAGGTATATTATTTTTTATTTAGACGTAAAAATAGTAAATAACGTTCAACGACTAACAGGTGAGTAATACCAACAATAAACCTGTTCTATTTAATAAAATAAAAATTTAATAGAGCTCCCGAACAGTTTTACGTCGTAAATTAAAAAAACTGTATGACATAGTCTGAACTTAATCGTAAGATTAAGAATTTAGAGATTTTTTTATGCTCTAAGACTAACAAAATTGATGCCTAGAAGAATTCCAGATTACCCTGATGCATTTAGTGGTTGAAATGCTGTTTCAAGTTTTGGTTCGTTAGTATCTTTAATAGCTACTGTATTATTCGGTTATATTATTTATGATATTTTTGTTAACCAAACTTATAGCACAAATAATCCTTGGTATGTTCCTTCTTTTTATACTCAATTAAAAGAATTAATTAGTGATACTTACCAAGATTCGTCAAACACAATAGAATGAACATTACCTAGTCCTATTCCTTTTCATGCTTTCAAAATGTTACCTGTACAATCATAATATTATTAAAATTTTTCTAATTACATAAAATAATATTATTAACCCCCTTCACTTTTATTTATTTTATTATTAATAACAATAATTTATAATTTCTGTTTCTTTTTTTTTGATTCTAAATTCTTTAGTTTCTTAATTGATTCAGATAACCTCAATATCTCATTTTTTTTCAATTCTAATTTTATAATTTATATAAAATTTTTTTATTTAGAATTTATTTTAGGTTGAATTATATTCTATAGTCTATAGAATATAGAGATAGTTCTTTTTTTTTTTAAGAGCCAAATTTAAACTTTTAAAATATGACTTTAAGACATTACATACAAAAAAATTTTACTACTTTAATAATAACACTTGGTGTACTTATTTCCGTTGATGCATATCGAATAGCAATAGGAGAAAAAAGCGCTAGAATACAAGCTGGTATAAATGAAGCAACTAGACTATCTAATGAAATTAAAAAATACCAAGATACTATTATTTCAAACCAAGATAATCAAACAAAAATTGCTAGTCTTTCTACAAATGCTTCTGAATCTTTTCAAAATGTAGTTCATGAAGGAGATATTGTAAAAAAACTTATTAAACAGTTAACTAATAAAGATATTTCACAAGATGAAAAAGATTTGATAGTAAAAGAAATGGAACATCATACTAATAATCAAATTAAAGCCATGGATTCTGCAAACAGTGAACTAGAAAAAATTAAAGAAATTGTTATAGATAAACCAAAAGAAAATATAATAAATCATTTTAATGATATATTAGATTCATACAAAGAATTTCTTTCAACACTAAGTTTAGATCAGATAGCTGCTATTGCACATTTATTTGGTTTTGTTTTAATTCTTTCATGTTTATTTTCTTTATTAGCTATAATTTATGGAGATTTTTTAATCGATTACTTTAAAATCGAGAACAAATATCCAAGAATCTCAAGATATATCAAAATTAGAAAAAAAGCACAAAGATTTTTTATGACAATAAATTTTATATTAATTTTCTTAACCATTATTTTTCTTTTTTTATTTAATTGTTATATTTTCATTAATAATCCAAAAATATAAACACCTTTAATTATTTCAAAATGTTACCTGTACAATCATAATATTATTAAAATTTTTCTAATTACATAAAATAATATTATTAACCCCCCCTTCACTAAAAAAAAAATAATTGCTTTTACTACTTCAAAATTATTTAGATAAAAAAAAAATAATAGATTTTTATTGTTAATTTTAGATATAAACGTAACCCTTCTGTAAAATATAAAAACTATTATTTGTGATAAATTTTTATTATTAATTTTTCTAATTAGGTTTTCAAAAGGTTATAATGATTTATAAACAATAAAATTATTATGATTATTAATTTATTCAAAACATGATTTGATTGAACATTGTTTGTCAGTGAAATAAAGTTTTTAAATAAAAAAAAAAAACAAGTATTTCTATTTATGTTCTGAATTTAAAAACTTTACTAGTTATTTTTTTTATAAAATACAAAATATATTCATTACAAATAATCTTCTAAAAGTTTTATATTTTTATTTGGTTTAAGAATATGATCTTTTTTAGTATTATTATATTAATATTGGCAATAGCCTTACCTTCTTTAAACAATAGTATTAGTACTAATATATATATTAGAATATCTTCTATTATATTATTATACTCCGGATTATTATCATTAAATGTTATAAATGTTCCCGCTGTGGGACCCGGTATAGGAATTTTTAGTGGTTTATTTCATGTAACATTAATATCTCAATTAATGGACTGTTTTATTTTTATTATTGGTTTATTAATTTTAGTTTCTTGACCTATAATAAGTAATAATAAAATAAAAAATTATAAAATTTCCTCATTTGGTTTTAAAAACAAAAATAACAAAATAAATACTTATGCAATTGAATATTCATTAATTATTTTGTTTAGTTCTTTAGGTGCATCTTTTTTAATATCTGCTGCAGATATAGTTTCTATGTATTTAAGTATAGAATTACAATCTTTTGGTGTTTATATTTTACCTACTATTTTTAGAGATTCAGATGATGCTACTTCAGCTGGGTTAAAATATTTTTTATTAGGTGGTCTTTCTTCTTGTTTAATTTTACTTGGTGGAGGATTAATATATTCATTTACAGGTTTAACTAATTTTGAATCTATTTATAGTTTAATTTCTTTATCTGAAAGTAATAATATAATTCAAGGATTTAATTTAGGTTTTATTTTTATAATTGTAGGTTTATTATTTAAAATAGCTGCTGCTCCTTTACATAATTGGTCTTTAGGCCTTCTTACTAAATAACTATGCGTAAAAATTATTTTTAATTAATTTAATGCTAAGTTAATTTGGTATGATAAATTTTATTATATGCTGGAAGTTTTCTATATAAAATAAAATTAAAAATTATTTTAACTTTAAAATAAGTACTAAATTGTAGTTTATCTAATTTATATAAGCTACTTAAATAGTATAATTATTTAATTAATTAAAATTTTAATAACTTTGAAAAGATTAGCTGCTTTGATGTTAAAGTTTATGTTATATTTATTGTTTTCATAATTATTATTTCATTATAATTTACCAGCAGGGAAGCAAAAAAAATTTTTTAAAATAAGCGCCCTCAGAGACTTTACGTAAAAATTTTATTTTTATAAATTAATATAAAGTCCAACCTTTAGTTCAAGAAAAAATTAAAATAAAATAAAATAAAATAAAATAATAAAATATATACAAACATCATTTTTTTTTTCGTGGATTAATTGGCTAATGCAATTTTTTATTTTAATAGAATTTATCAAATTCAAATAGGAACTTTTATATTATTTTATATTGCGGCATTACTTTTTCCTTTTTATATTCAATCAATTGTATCAAATATAAATTTCTTTAGTAGTTTTGAAACTTCAATAAATCAACTATTACTCTCTTCTCTTCCATTAATTAAACCAAAAAGATTAAAAAAAAAAAGAAAAAGCAGCTTTTTCAATTTCTAATGATTTGAAAGAGATTTTTGTTGGACTACTTCTCGGAGATCTTTATGGAAGATTCCGAAATGGAAATACAAGTTTCGCATTTAAACAAGGTGTTATTCATCAAGATTATATTTACCATTTATATGAATTATTTAATACATATTGCCCAAGCGCTCCTAAAATATTTAGAAGCTTACCTGATATTAGAACTGGTAAAATATATAGTAGCATATCTTTTACTACATATACATTACCTTGTTTTAACGAGCTATATAATTTATTTTATTTATCAGGTAAAAAGGTAATTCCAAAAAACATTGGGGAATTGTTAACACCTTTATCTTTAGTTTATTGAATATCTGATGATGGCTCCTGGAATAAAGTTCAACGATATGTATCATTGAGTACTGATTCTTTTACATTAGAAGAAGTTGAGCTTTTAATTGAAGTTTTAAATAAAAAATTTAATTTAAGTTGTTACAAAATTAGAAATGGTCCTGCTTATAAAATTATAATACCTTCTTATTCGATTAAAATTTTACAAAAAATATTATTGCCACATATGCCACCAATGATGCGTTATAGGTCTATAGTTTTCTATATTTAATAAAATATACCATTTTTTTTTTTGAATTAAAGGTTGCTCCTGACGTTTATGATGATAGTCCCACAATAGTAACTATTTGATTAACAATTATGCCTAAGATATCTATTTTAATGTTATTTTTAGAATTATATATACAATGTATTGGATTAGAAGTTATATTAACAAATCCAGAAAATTTTAATTATAAATTTGCTGAAATAAAAAATTTAATTCTTTTAAGTTCTTTATTATCTTTAATTCTAGGAACCCTGTCAATTGAAATAGGAAATCAATATATTGGGGAATTATTTACAAAATTATCAAACTCCGGGAACATCCTAAAACTTTTGATACTAAAATATAAATTAAATTATATTAATAATTGAAGTAATTACTTACATATAGTAACAATTCAAAAGATAATTGAAAAATTAATGGACAATCGCGGATCTAAATCAGTAATTTTAAAGAATACTGTAAAAGAGCAACGAGTATACGGTAATTGATGCATTAATCTTAATCCTATGCATTTAAGATATACTCTAACGGGTTTCGAAAGAAATTATCAAGTCAAAATCCTTTCTAAACAATTAAACAAAAAAACGTTCTCTACTTTAGATAATCAATCTAAATTAAATGGATGATTTGTAACAGGATTTAGCGATGCAGAATCTACTTTCCATATATCTATTGTTAAAAATGAGCAAATTAAATTAGGTTGACAAATGTGTTTTTAAAATTACTTTGCATATTATTGACTTAAATTTATTATTACAAATACAACGATTTTTTTCTGGTATAGGTCAAATAAATATAGATCAAAAAAACCAAAAAGCAGCATTTATAGTTAGAAAATTAAGTGATTTAAATAATGTAATAATTTCACATTTTTTAAATTTTCCTTTGTTAACTCAAAAAGCAGCAGATTTTATTTTATTTAAAAAAATAATTGAAAGAATAAATAAAAAACTTCATCTAACTACAGAGGGGTTGCAAGAAATTATTAATCTTAAAGATTCAATGAATAAAGGTTTACCGTTGGTTTTAAAAATAAATTTAAAGTTACTAAACCGATTTATAATACGATTATAAATACAAAAATTATTCCTGATTTAAATTGAATTGCAGGATTCGTTTCAGGTGATGGTAATTTTGATATTAAAATTAATGAATCATTAAGAAGTAAAATAAGATACCAAGTTCAATTAAGATTGAGAATTGGACAAAATGAAAGAGATTTAAAATTAATAAAGTTATTAATGAAATATTTAGGTTCAGGTTCAATATACAAAAATACTAAAACACAAGTCGTTACATTAACAATAGTTAACTTTTCAACAATTAATAAAATCATTATTCCAATTTTTCAAAAAAACCCTATTTTTGGAATAAAACATTTAGATTTTTTAGATTGGTGTAAAGTTGCTAATTTAATGAATGAAGGAAAACATCAAACAATAGAAGGATTAGATTTAATTCGTTCAATAAAATCTGGTATGAACAGAGGTAGAAAATCTGAATAATTTTTAATTGTATGATAAATTTGATAGCCGTGAGTAGGATTAGCTCAAACTAAAATAAAACGATTACTAGCTTACGTGAGAAAACTGTGAGCTTAATTACCAAACTCCGGGTAAATCCTAAAGTTTCAGGTACTTTTGACTAACGAAAAGTCTAAAACTGCTGAACTAATTATTCAATTATAGTAATAAACCTGAAAATGTTAATGTTTTTAACAATGGACAATCGCGGATCTAAATCAGTAATATATAATTATATTACAGTAAAAGAGCAACGAGTAGACGGTAATTGTATTGCAGATTTGATGCAGTATTAAGGTGTACTCTAAATATTTTTCGAAAGGAAAATTAATTTTGATAGAATATCGTTTAATAAAAATCACTTAAGTTTAAATAATTCAGTAATTTACATACGGAAGTATTCAACTTTAAGAGTAGAATCTAAAAGTATTAATGTTTTTGATCCATACTTTATTACAGGTATCGCAGATGGTGAGGGTTCATACCTACAAATTTTATATTTTTTTCTAGTAAATTTTTTTAAAAAATTGAAAATATTTATTTTTAATAAAAGTCTGATATTTTTAAAAATCCTAAAATTTTTAGTGTTTAATGGTTTATCTTCTATATACTATATTATTATTAATAATATAAATAAATATTATTTATTATTACTAAATTCTGAATTATTACTCTTTATGAAAATAAATATTATTAAGTGGAGTTGATTATTTTTTCCTCCTCGAATTTTTAAGTCAAAGAAGAAAATTAAATATGAAAAAATATCACAAAAATTCTTTTTGAAATTAAAAGAAAATTTTATTTTTTTATATTTTTCTTTGTTTATTTTTATTTAATTTTTAATATTTTAAATAATTTTCTTGATAATAATATTTTTATTTCAACAGTGGTGCCTATTATAATATATTCAAATATTATTGAATCAAAAACAGAAATTTTAAAAAATAATAAAGATAAATCAGGAGTCTATAAAATTACAAATAAAATAAATGGGAATTTTTATATTGGTTCAAGCATTAATATCAGTAACCGATTCAAAAAACATTTAAATATTTCTTATATTTCTAAAAATACAAATAATAATATATTATATAGAGCCATAAAAAAATATGGTTTTGAAAATTTTACACTCGAAATTTTAGAATATACACCTAAAGATAGACAATTATTAATATCACGTGAACAATATTATTTAAATTTTTTGTTACCTACTTACAATATACTTAAAAAAGCTGGAAGTCCTTTAGGATTTATGCATTCAGAAGAAACAAAAGCAAAAATGAGTTTATCTAAAAAAGGAAACAAATATAATCTAGGAAAGAAACACAATGAAAAAACCAAAAACAAAATAATTAAAGCTCAAGGTTTTTCAGTTGAAATTTTAAATGTAAATACAACTGAAAAATTTATATTTGATTCTATTAACCAAGCAGCTAAATTCTTAAATTGCTCTAACAATGCGCTAAGTTATTCTTTAAAAAATAACAAATTATATAAAAAAACTTATAAAATAACTAGAGTTTAATAATATAATAATTTTAAATTTAGCAGAATATTTTTTAAGTTATTATTAAAAAAAAAATATACAAGCAATAATTTATTAATTTTTGTGTTTATCATTTATAAAATGAAAAGGTATTTGTATAGTTAGAAAAAGTAAAGGTCATCATTTAGGTTGACGAACTGAAGTCGTTTTTCAAATAGGTTTGCATACAAAAGATTTAGACTTATTAAAATCAATAAAAGATTACTTTGGTGGAGTGGAAATTATTAGTGAAAGTAAGTCAAAAGATATGTGTGCATTTAGAGTAAGCTCTCCAAAACAAATATTAGAACAAATTCTACCACATTTTTATAAATATCCTTTAGTTACTAAAAAACATATTGATTATCAATTATTCAAAAATATAGTTGAGATTATGTTAAATAAAAAACATTTAACAGAAAGTGGTTTACAAGAGATTGTAAATTTAAGAGCTTCTTTAAATTTAGGATTGTCTGATGAATTAAAAGCAGCTTTCCCTAATACTATCCCAGTAAAACGACAAATACTTACTAAACAACAAATACCTCATCCTCAATGAGTTGCAGGATTTGTTACGGCTGAGGGTTGTTTTTTGTAAAAATAACAAAAGGTCGAAATCTTGCAAGTGTAGGAGTTCAAATATTATTTCAAATTGTTCAACATGTACGAGATACTATATTAATGAAAAGTTTTATCGATTATTTTAATTGTGGTCAATATGTTCAACCTCGAAACAAAGAGTGAGGATATTATCAATGTACTAAATTTACAGATAATTTTGAAATAATAAGATCATTTTTTAATCAATATCCTATTCAAGGTGTAAAATTTAAAGATTTTAAAGACTGAGAAAAAGTAGGAATAATGATTAAAAATAAAGAACATTTAACTCAAAAAGGTGCATCAACAATTATACAAATAAAATCGAATATGAACACTGGTAGATTATTTGATGATAAAGATTAAACCTCTTAGGGAATATATAATTTCAGTATTTTATTTTATGATATTTCTAAATTGACAGTACAATTTCTCATATCGGATTTATTTTATTAGCTTTATCTATTTCTACTGAACAATCCATAGAATCACTTATATTTTATATAATTCAATATTCTATTACTAATTTAAATACTTTTTTAATTTTAATTGCCTTATCTTATTTAATTTATAATTCTCTACTTAAAAATAATTTTAAAAAATTATTTATAAATAATCACTATTTTTATATTATATCTATATTACTACATAAATTTAAAATTACTAATTTAAATTTGGAAAATATATTTAATATTCTTCCGGAATTTATTTTTAAATCTAAAAATTCAGTTTTAATAAAAATAATTAAAGAAATAAAAATGGGAATAATAGATATAGATATTAAATATATATCCGATCTTAAAGGCCAATTTTTATCAAATCCTTTACTTAGTTTAAGTTTAAGTATTTGCTTATTTTCTATGGCGGGTAAAAAAAATTATATGCTCAGTGCCTTATTATTTATAATTAAAATAATAAAAAAATGTCATTATATACTGGAAATTAACAAATTAACAAATATATTTATTAATATAAAAAATCTAATAACCAGTAGGTAACTAAAAATACCTAAGAGACTAAACATGACACATTCTTAAATAATTAAGATAAAGATATAGTCCAATGCATATTAAGTTTAAGTTTAAATTTTTATATGTAAAATGATTATAGATTTTTCAAGTTTAGTATATAATAATTTTTTAATTAAATCAATGCTAAATGCCTTTTCAACAAATAACGAATATTTTTTAACTTCATCTTTAATTTTAAGTGTAAGTAAAAATAATTTTCCTTCTTATTTAGCTGGATTAATAGAAGGAGATGGTTCTATAATAGTTCCAACTGATAATATTAAATCTTATAAACCTTATTTTGAGATAGTTTTTCACAAAGATGATATTATTTTAGCTGAAATATTACAAAATATTTTAGGTGGTAATTTTAAAATTAGTGAGAATTATTGTATATTAATTATAAAAAAAAAAAATCTTCTGTGTTAACAGTAATTAATCTTATTAATGGATTTATGAGAACACCTAAAATAGAGGCTCTTCATCGTATGATCAATTGGTATAACTTAAATAATAAAATTAACTTAAAACCATTAAGATTAGATCATAGTCCAATTTTAAGTAATAATTGATTAGCTGGTTATATAGATGCTGATGGAAGTTTTTATTTAAATTGATTATTAGACAAGAAAGGTTTACCTACTAGTTTACAATATTATATGAGAATTTCACAAAAACAAAATTATCATAAATCAAATAATTTATTTAATATTTCTTATTTTAATATTATGAATAAAATTTCTACAGCTTTATCTGTTCCTCTTCGATATCGTAATAGAATACGAAAAAATAACTTTAAAGAAGAATCATATGAGGTTAGAACTGCTAATTATATTAGCAATTATACTATTTTAAGTTATCTAATACAATATTCTTTATTTAGCTATAAATACAAAGAGGTTTCAGTTCAATTAGAATTATTAAGACTTTCAAAAAATAAAAATTATAAACGCGTAGATGGTTTAATTAGATTAGAAAATTTAAAAAAAATAAGTAAAGGAAATGATTTTACTACTCTGAACAATAATAAAGAAAAATTTAAAAATCATTATGAGCATATAGCAAACTATTTTCCATTTTATAATTAAATTATTTTATTAATTTAAAGTATGCATTGATTCCTCCTGCGAAGCATTCTTGGAAAATGCTATGATGGGCTAAACTATCAAACTCCGGGGACTTCCTAAAGATTATAGTACCAAGCTATAGTTGAAAAATTATAAGTGGATGAATTAATTACTCATGTAAGGTAACAAGCTATATGATGAATGAAAATGAAATGGAATATCGCGGATCTAAGTCATTGTTTAATTTTAACAATGTAAAAGAGCAACGAGTAAATGGTAGTTGATATATTAATCCTAATTTAATGTATTTAAGATATACTCTAACGGATTTCGAAAGAAATTATCAAATCAATAACCCTTCTAAACAATTAATAAATAAAAGAACATTTTCTACTGTAAACACTCAACCTAAAATGAATCCTTGATTTGTTACTGGTTTATTAGAGGCTGAGGGTTCATTTATTACTAGAATTTCTAAAAATAATAAAAATAAAAGAACTAAAATAGGTTGAGTGGTTAGTTCTAATCTTCAAATTACCTTACATCAACGAGATTTATCTTTATTAATAATGTTACAGCAATTTTTTGGAGGTATAGGACGAATATATAAAGATTCTAATTACAAAAACGTAAAATATGTTGTAACTAAATTAAGTGATTTAATAAATGTAATCATTCCACACTTTGAAAAATATCCTTTATTAACTCAAAAAGCAGCAGATTTTATTTTATTTCAACGTGTAATAAATATTATTTCAACTAAAGATCATCTTTCTATTGAAGGTCTTTATAAAATTATTAATATAAAGGCTTCAATTAATTTAGGGTTATCCGATGAATTAAAATCTAATTTTATTAATTGTACTCCGGTTGAAAGACCAAAAAATTTAACTAAATATATTCCAGATCCAAATTGAATTTCAGGTTTTGTTGAAGGAGAAGGAAATTTTGATATAAATATTCATAAGTCAAAATCAAATAAAATTTTGTACCAAATACAATTAAGATTTAGAATATCACAACATGAAAGAGATCTTAAATTAATGGAGCTTTTAATTAAATATTTAGGAACAGGAATAATAGAAAAAAATACTAAAACTGGAGTGGTATCTTTAACTATAACTAAGTTTTCATCAATAACCAAAATAATTATTCCTTTTTTTGAAAAAATATCCTTTGATTGGTGTAAAACAATTAGATTATCAAGATTGATGTAAAGTTGCTGAATTAATGTCGAAAGGAAAACATTTAAAAAAAGAAGGTTTAGAATTAATACGTTCAATAAAAGCTAAAATGAACACAGGTAGAAAATTTGACTAAATATTTAATTGCACGATAAAATTGATAGCCGTGTTAATAGGATTTTTTTCTAAACAATTTGTTTTATATTCTGCAATAAATAATGGATATTATTTTATTAGTATTATAGCTATATTAGTTAGTGTAATTAGTGCATCTTATTATTTAAAAATTATTAGAGTTCTTCATGATATAAATGTAAATAGTTCTTTTAATTTTTTTTGAGGAAAAGAAAAAATAAAAATATATTCTCTTCAAAATTCAAATTTTTCTATATTTAGTTTTAGAAAAAAATTATTAGAAATGTATGCTAATTTAAATTTAAAATTAAATAATAACCAAAATATATTTCATACTAATTATTTTAAAGAGATACAATTAATTTTTATATTGTTTTTTATATTTAAATTTGATTTAATATCTAAAAGAATTTTAAATAATAATTTAAATAGTTCAATAAATTTAAGAAATTTAACTACAAGTTCTACAAAAGATAATTATTTAAACAAAGAGCTTTGGCAAATAAATACATCAATTTTTGAATCCTTACCTCTAATTAAATTTAAAAACACAGAAAAAAGCCATATTTTTAATAATTATAAAGAATTCAATTTAATAAATATAATAAATTCAGGATTTTTTTATCAATTAAGTAATTTCCATAGTTTTTTAATTTCTAATTTGACAATTATAATTTTATTATTTGTTCTTAAACCTGCTAAGCATAATCGGAAAATGCTATGATGGGTAAAACTATCAAATTCCGGGGAACTCTTAAAACTTTTGATACCAAATTTTAATTGAAAAACTAAAAGTGGATGAACTAATTACTCATGTATGGTAACAAGTCAAAAGATATCTGAAAAGTTAATAGAAAATTGCGGATCTAAATCAGAATTAAAATTGAATTCTGTAAAAGAGCAACGAGTAGACGGTAGTTGATGAATTAAACCAATTCATTTAAGATATACTCTAATGGGTTTCGAAAGAAACTATCAAATCAAAATCCCTTCTAAACAATTAAATTTAAATAATAAATATTTTTCTACCTTTAAAAAACAATCTAATTTTTTGAATCCTTGATTTACGACTGGATTAATAGATGCTGAAGGCTCATTTTCAATTTCAATATATAAAAGTAATGAACATAAATTACATTGAGGAGTTCGAACTGTATTTGTTATTGATCTTCATGAACGAGAATTAAATTTATTATTAGAAATACAAAAATATTTTGGTGGCATTGGTTCAATAAATAAAAGTAATAATCGAAAATCGGTAAGTTATTCAGTTGCTGGTATTCCAGAATTAAAAAAAATAATAATACCACATTTCGAAAATTATCCTTTATTAACTCAAAAAGCTGCAGATTTTTTATTATTTAAACAAGTAGTAGAACTTATAATAAATAAAGAACATCTAACTATTGAAGGACTTACTCGAATCGTAAATATTAAAGCTTCAATGAACTTTGGTTTATCTGAAAATATAAAATTAAATTTTAAAAAAATTAATCCGGTGGAAAGAAAAATTATTAATACTATAAAAATTCCAGATCTAAATTGATTAGCTGGTTTCACTACTGGTGAAGGTAATTTTATATTAGTATACCTAAATCAAAAAATATAATTGGATACCAAGTACAATTAAGATTCAGAATTTATCAACATGAAAGAGATATTAAATTATTGGAATTATTAGTTAAATATTTAGGAACAGGTAAGATAGAAAAACAAACTAATAAAAAAATAGTAAATTTAACTATAGTGAAGTTTTCGGATATAACTAACATAATAATTCCTCTATTTGAAAAATATCCACTAAATGGAGTAAAGCAATTAGATTTTTTAGATTGATGTAAAGTTGCTAATTTTATTAAAAGCAATAAACATCATACAATAGAAGGATTAGATTTAATTCGTTCCATAAAAATAGGAATGAATAAAGGTAGAAAATAAAACATAAATTATAATTGCATGATAAATTTGATTGCCATGTCAATCTTATTAAGTAGCACGCGATTGCTCTCATTATCTATATTTACATATTAATGAAACCTATTTTAATGTTATTTATTTTTGTACCTATATTAGCTTTTATCTTAATTACTTTAAATATTTTATTATCAACTAATAAACCAGATGATTCTAAAATATCTCCTTTTGAATGCGGATTCCTTTCTTTAACTGGTCAAACACGAACTAATTTTGATATTCAATTTTACTTAGTTGCAATGTTATTTTTAGTGTTTGATCTTGAAATTTTACTGCTTTTCCCAATAGCTGTAAGTTTGTATCAAGTTAGTTTGTTTGGATTTTCAATTGCACTAATATTTTTCTTCGTTTTAACTATTGGTTTTATATTAGAAATTGGTTCTGGTGCTATTTCTTTAATTTCAAAATCTACTAAAAATATCTCAAACTCAAATGAAAAAGAGATAAATAATATAACCCCCTTTTTAAATAAGCAAATTATTAGCCCTATGTTGATAAAACAACGAAAAGCTACTTTCAGTACTTCAGCTGTTTATTCCAAAGAAAATTTAAAAGATATTACAACAAATTCTTATTGGGAAACAATACAGGAAAAAGATATAGGACAAGAAACAAAAAATCCTCATTTAAAAATGATAAACAAAAATAATAATTTAAGTATATTAAATCCTTGATTTACTACTGGTTTTATAGATGGAGAAGGTTGTTTTTATGTAAAAATATATAAAAATAATGAACTAAAATTAGGTTGAGTTGTTAGATGTATTTTTTCAGTTATACTAAATGAACGTGAATTACCTTTATTATTACAATTGCAAGAATTTTTTGGTGGAATTGGAAAATTAAGTACATTTAAAAAAACTGTAAAATATACAATAGGAAGTGTTCAAGATTTAATAACAATTATAAATCATTTTGATAAATATCCACTCTTAACACAAAAAGGAGCAGATTTTATTTTGTGAAAACAAATAGTGGAACTTATAATAAATAAAGAACATCTTACTTACGAAGGCTTTCAAAAAATTATTAATATTAAAGCTTCAATAAATTTAGGCTTGTCAGATGTTTTAATTTCTAACTTTAGTAATATAATTCCAGTTGAAAGACCTTTGATTAAAACTAAAAAAATTCCAAATCCTAATTGAATCGCAGGTTTTACTACAGGTGAGGGTAATTTTGATGTTAGAATTCATCGTTCTTCAAACAAACTTGGATATCAAGTACAATTAAGATTTAGATTAACACAACATGACAGAGATGTAAAATTAATGGAGCTATTAACCAAATATTTAAACGCTGGTAAAATTTATAAATACCCAAGTCAGCCTGCTGTTTCTTTAACATTAACTAAATTTGAAGACATAATTAACAAAATTATTCCATTATTTGATACAAATCAATTACATGGTGTAAAACAATTAGATTATTTAGATTGAATAAAAGTAGTAAAATTAATGAAAGATAAAGCTCATTTAACAGTAGAAGGTATAGATTTAATTAGAACAATAAAAACAAAAATGAATTCACAAAGAAAGTTGGAATAATTTATAATTTAAACATTAACCATAGTTATTATTTTTATTAGACTAGATTATGTATTATTTAATAGCTAGAAGACATATAACTAAAGGTGGATTTACAGATGCTAAAATAATAAATTTGGTACAATCTCAACTAGAACACACAATAAATCAGGAAGAATTAAATAAACTAATCTCTATCAAACCTGTATCTATTTTTTTGATGATCTAGGAATTCAAAATAAGAACCTTGATCTAGTAATTAGTTGTAAAGCATAAAATGCAAAAGTTAGAAGCAAACTAAATAAATATATTGGAAGAACTATTACAAACATAGCAGGTGTTTATATTTGAACAAATCTTAAAACGGGAGAACAAAATGTTGGAAGTTCTATCAATCTGTATACAAGATTAAGATCGTATTTAAAACCTTCTATAATAAACGGAGGAAATAGACTGATTAATCAAAGTATGAAAACCTTTGGAATAGAAAATTTCAAATTAGAGATTTACATAATAAACAAAACAGGAATGGAATAAAATTAGAGCTGTAACTCTTTGCTTAGAACAATATTATATATTCATTTTAAACCCTTCTCTTAATTCAATAAAAGTAGCAGGATCTAATCCTATAGTAGAATTTACTAAAGAACACATTGCAAGTATTAAAAAAGCAAACAGTAAACCAGTTTATGTGTATAAAGACAAAACTCTGCTTTATGAAGCACCTTCTACTGTAAATTTAATCAAAGAAACTAATATAAGCCTTAGTACCGTATCTAAATCTCTTAAATACCCCTCAAAAAAAAATATTTAAAATTTTAAATATATCACATATAAGTCCAACACCTGATATAAAAAATTAAAAAAGTTGATGCTCAAACTTTAAAAGATTTAATTAATAAGTATTGCACAGTTAGTAAAAGAACTACATTGAAATTAAATTTAACTCTTATCGACCATATAAGTAATAAGTACCATACTTTCTGTAGTGGATCAAAAGCTTTTAAAATTTTAATCGAGAAAGGTGTTAAAATATCTCCTAAAACATTTATAAAGTACAGAGATACTGGAAAAATATATAAAATTTGTTCTTTTTACACTAAAAACAAATATTCGTCCACTAAAAAGGGTAAATAAATACTTTTACTTTACCCAGTAGCAGTATCTTTATATCAAATAAGTACATTTGGTTTTTCAATTGCTATAATATTTTTTATTATATTAACTATTGGTTTTATTTTAGAAATAGGATCTGGAGCTATTTCTTTAACTTCAAAATATAAAATATAATTTAAAATAACAAATTTACCCCCTCTTTAATTAAATAATTTATATAATTAATAAAATTGAATATTAATTTATATAATGACTCTTCTTTTGTTACATTTATATTTATTTGTTAAATGGAATTTAAATTTAACCATTAAATAGTTAATATTTATATTTTTGAATAGTATCCTTCTATCTTAAATATTAAACATTATATTATATAGAAAATAAAACGTATGTATATTATTTAATATTAATGAAATATTAACTACCGTAATAAAGTTCTATCTATAAAGTTTTAAAATATTAAACTTACTTTATTAACAGTATTCAAAATATCTTTAGTCTTTAAAGTTAAAAGACAAAAAAAAACTATTTAATTATTAAATTATGAAATACAATTTAAAACATATATTATTAAATTTATTTTCTAAAATAAAAAATAATAATAAAAATAAAAATAAAAATAAAAATAAAATAATTCCAGATATAGAAAATCTAACAGAGAAATTATTATATTATTTAAATAACAAAAACCAAGAAAATAGTAAATTGAAGTTAAAGGAAAATAAAAAATTAAATTTAAAAAATATTAAAATTAATAATTCTACTTCAAATAAAAATATTTTTGATTTAAATAAAACTTATATTCTCATAAATAATAAAAAAACCAAAAAAATAAACTATTTTGATTCTAAAAGTGAAAAAAAAAATAAAGAATTAATTATATTTAGAATTAATTTAAATAAATTAAAAAAATCTACAATTTCATTATTTCAAAAAAAAAATAATTTATCTTCTAAAATTAATTCAAACTATAAAATTTTAAATATATTATCAATGGTTTTTAAAAATTATATTACAAATGTAGTTTCATATTTAAAATTAAGTGATTTTAATTCTAAATATTTTAGATTAAATAATTATCAAAATTTATCAATGCAAAAAGAAAAAAAAAATAATTCAGCTTTATTAATATATAATCAAGATAAAAATTTAAAACAATTAAAAAACTTAAATAATAAAAATAATAAACAAGAAGAAAAAAACAAAGATTATAAATTAACAAAATTAATATATAAAAAAAAAAAACCTGAAAGAATTAAATCTATTCATAATAAGATTAATATATTAACATCCACTTCACCTTTAAATTTTATTAAAAAAATTTTTAATCTAAATATAGATAATAAAGAATCTTACAGTATTCAAAAAAAAGAAGTTTATTTAGTAAAAAAAGAAAATTTAATAGGAAGAGAAGGTTTTGGCTTTATAGATAAAAATAAAGATCCATTAAGATATAATAGATTATTAGCTTTTTATAATCTTGAAAAAGAAGTAATAAACCCAAAAAATTTTGAATCTAATAATAAAATTTCTTTATTAAAAGTAAATAAAGATAATAAATTAAATTTTGAAAAAACAAATAAAATTAAAAATTATATTAAATCAATAACTAATATTAATTCAAAAGTTGCTAAATTTGTATCTAAAAGTAATAATTATAAATTTTATAGATATAATCAAATAAATAACCCAATAAAAAATAATATTTATGAATTTTTACATAATTCATTTATTTCTATGTTTAGTTTAATTAGTAAACCTGTTTTTATTACAAAACCTGATAAAATTGTTATACAATTATTTTATTTTTTATTAAAAAAAATAGGTAAAAAAAAAAATAAAAAATCCTTATTGTTTAATTTTGAAAATAAAATTAAATTACAAAAAAAAATACCTCCTTTAAAAGGTATTTGAAAATCTTTTTTTAAAAATGATAATAAATTTAAAATAGATATTAAAGAAAATAAAAAATCTATTTTTATTTTAAAAAATAATAAAAAATTAAAAATTATTTGTAACATTTTAACTCGTTTTTTTAATAAACCTATAGAATTTGAATTAGTTAGATTGTTTCTTCCACATTATAATTCTAATATATTAGTTAATTTTATAGGAATGTTTATTAATAAAATAAAGCTCAGAAAAATTATTAACAAACTTAAATTAAAATCTATTACCAAAATATTTAAAAAAAGCAAGAACATACCTTCCGCAATATCAGGATTTAATATTAAAGTTGGAGGAAGATTGCTTACGCAAAAATCAATTCCTAGAAAGACTACAAAAATACATAGCTCTGGTTATTTAGCTAGAGGTAAATGTATTTTTGTAGAGACTGCTAGATTTACTAATAAAAATAAAAAAGGTGCATTTAGCTTAACAGTTTCAATTGGTCATCGATTAGTTAATAGATTTTATAGTACAAGTATAAATCCAAATCCTTTATACAAAAATCAAATTCGAAATTTTCAAACAAATTCAATTAAATCGACATATTTAACAAAATCGGAAAGAGAGAGTTTAAAATTAACTCAAAAACAAAAAGATATTTTAGTTGGACTTATTCTTGGTGATGTTTATATAAGAAGAAAATCAATTAATTGTAATTGTTCAATTAGATTTGAACAAGGAACAATACATCAAAATTATCTTTTACATTTATACGATTTATTTAAAGACATTTGTAGAACGGAACCTAAAATTTATACTAGAAAATCTCAACCTAAAACAGGTAAAATTTATACTAGTATCTATTTTGAAACAAGATCTTTACCATGTTTTAACAATTATCATTCTATGTTTTATAATTCTGAAAAGAAAAAAATAATTCCATCTAATATTATAGACATCTTAACTCCTATTAGCTTAGCTTATTGAGCCCAAGATGATGGTTCTAAATCTCAAAGTGGATTTGCTTTATATTCTCAATCTTTTTCTAAAATTAAAAATTTATTATTAATAAAAGTATTAAAAGACAAATTTAATTTAGATTGTACAATTCAATCCAAAAAAAATTCTACTCAATATATTATTTATATAAAAGCTAAATCTATGTTTAATTTTTAAAATTTAGTAAAACAATATTTTCATTCTTCAATGTTATATAAACTAGATTAAATACTTTAAGCTAATTTTAATTTACTTTTTAAATATAAAATATTTTTTTATTTTTAACTCTCATTTCTATTTTTTTAATTTTTTTAAGCCTTTATTTATAATTATTACTTTTTTTTTTACCGTTAAATTTATTAGTTCAGGTTCTTTAGCTAGAGGTAAAACAATTTTAGTTGAAACAGCGCGCTTTACAAATAAAAATAAAAAAGGTGCATTTTATTTAACAGTTTCAATTGGTCATCGATTAGTTAATAGAAACTTTAGTACTTTAATTTAGAAACCTAATCTTAATCCATGATTCATTTAGTGGTTTTACTGATAGTGAAGGTTGCTTTTCTATCTTGATTCAAAAAAAAAAATAAAACAAATAAATTAGTTTGACGAGTTCGAGCTTTTTTTTATTTTGCCTTAATGAAAAAGATTTAAATTTAATTTTTAAAGATTCAAGCATTCTTTGCTTTGGTGGTGTGGAATCAATGTGATTAAGTAAAATAAAAAGGTGCAAGATATAGTGTTACTAGCCCAATAGATTTAATTAATAAAATTATTCCTTATTTTTATAATTTCCCTTTGCTTTTTCAAAAGGCAATTGATTTTAACTTATTTAAATAAATTGTTGAATTGATGAACAATAAAGTTCACTTGATTGATGAAGGATTACAACAAATTTTTAATATTAAATCTTCTATGAACTTAGAATTGTCAACTATTCAAAAAAAAGAATTTCCTAATTTTAAGTTTGTTGATCGACCAATCATTAATACTACAAATATTCCAGATCCAAATTGAATTGCAGGTTTTGTTATTGGTGAAGGGTGTGGGTATTTTTTTACATATCACAAAAGGAAAAACTAAAATTGGTAAAACAGTAAATTAGTTTTTTTAATTGGCCAAAACGAAAGAGATCAAAAACTTCTTGATTTAAATATTAAATATTTAGGTTATGGTAAAAATTATAAAAAAAAAACAAAAGGGCAAGTACTTGAATTAAAAATAACAAAATTTAATGTAATTCAAAAAAATAATAATTCAAATGTTTAAAGAAGCACCAATAGTTGGAATAAAACTAAAACAACTAGATTTTAATGATTTTTGCAAAATAGCGAATTTAATGGAAGAAAAAAAAGCATCTTACACAAGAAGGTTTAGTTTTAATCCTTAAAATAAATCTCAGATGAATAAAGGTAGTACGATATAAAATAAAAACAAAAATATTTTTAACTTTAAATTTAAATTTAACTTTTCCCTTGGGTTAAATTTTTATTAAATAAAAAATTTACCTCTTTTCAATAAAAAAATATTAAACAAGTAAATATTTACTAATTTATTAATCTTTTGTAATATTAAATATAATAATTTTAATTAGTAATAGTTTAATTATTAAGATAGGTAAAATAATTAATTTAAAAATTCTCTCTTATTAAAAAAAAAAAATAAAACAATAAATTAATTTAAAAATAATTCTAATTTTATTAATAATGTTAAAAAAGTCAACTTAAGTTTATTAATACAAATAAAAATTACTCGAAAAAACAGTTAAAATAATTAGTAATGGCAATAAGTAGAAATAAAGCTATGTTTGTTGAAACATTAAGATTTACAAATAAAAATAAAAATAAAAGAGGTGCTTTTAGTCTAACATTAACATTAGGGCAAAATTTAAATGTTTGAAGTTTTCATACTTTTTCAGTTAATTCTAATTTTAACTAAAGATGAAAGATAAAATTTTTAATTAACTCAAAATTAAAAAGATATTTTAGTAGGACTTTGTCTTGGGGACATACATATTAGTAAAAGATAGAATTATTATAATTATTTTCTTAGATTCAGACAAAGTATCAAACATAAAGAATATATTTTACATCTTTATGATTTATTTAAAGACTTTTGTTCTACTGCAGAACCAATGGTTTGTAAAATGAAACCCTATAAACTAAAAGGTAAATCTTCTAGCTTTATTTTTTTTTTTATTTGGTTTTTTTTTTGCTTTTTAATTTTTTTTTTTTCATTAATATATTATTAATTAATTAAAGGAACTATTATATTTTTTTTATTTTTTTAACTATTAAAGTAATTTTCAATTTATTTTTTTTACTAATTTATTATATTTTTTTTTTAATAAAAATTAAACTTATAAATTAATTTTTTTTTATAATCTTTAAAAAAATTTATTATTTAAATTTGATTTTTTTTTATATAATTTAATAATAATTACCGATGAAATTCGATCCCTTAGCTAATAATATTTAAGGAATTTTGGGTGAAGGATTGATAAAAATTTTATATTTTTTTTTAAAAATAAAGCCCAAATTTAAAAAATTAATATCAAAAAAATTATCTAATAATAAAATTTTTAAAATAAATTTATTCAATAAAAAAGGTAGAAGGTATGTAACACTTTAAAATAGACGAAAGAATAAAAAAAAAAAAACAATTAGTAAAAAGGAAATTAAGAAAAAGTTTAATAGCGAAAATGATAGATAATTAAAAAAATATAATTTTTTATTATAACAGCTAAATGCTTAATAAAATTCTAATATAGATGGTATTTAATTTTGATCTATTATATTAAATTAGAGTTATACAATTTAAATTAATATGTTACTAACCCTTAATTTATATATTTTATAATATATATCTTTTTTTATTATTTTTTTTTATATATTATTTTATCATTTATATATATATTTTAATATAAGAATATAAATACATAATATTTTTTTTTTTAATATATTTGATCTATTTTATGCTTTTTTATTACTATTTATATTATTTTTACAAATATATTTTTAAATACTTAATCTATTTTATAATTTAAACCTATAATAATATTATAAAAAAATAATAAAAAAAAAATAATTAATTATTTTAAAATTAAACTAAAAATTAAAAAATTTAATAAAAAAAGTGTATTATATATAATATAATATAATTTTAACGGGGAAATCTTGATAATGGTAATCAGTTGTATTTGCATTACAAATATGATAGTTCGAATCTATCTTTCTCCATAAAATAAAAAATTTATTTATAATTTTAATTTTTTCAATTTTAAATATATATTTATTTAATCTTTATAACGATTTATTATGGTAATAATTATAATCACTAAAGTACAGGATGTAAAATAAGTTTGATTCTGATAAATCATAATCATGTTTCAATAATTTTTAATATAAAAGATTAAATTAGAAAAGCGGTAATAATATAAACCGAAATGGTTGTTTTAAAAAAGCTTTTTAGACATTATTTTGTTTTTTTTTTTTTTTTTTTATGGCTAAAAAT